>ENA-OWNT01003450-OWNT01003450.1-seawater-metagenome-genome-assembly--contig:-NODE-3450-length-14857-cov-4.254060_pt1 | contig 14857 bp, 19 predicted proteins | sample MGYA00238136_ERZ651165 | MGnify/ENA primary metagenome ERZ651165 (study PRJEB26861, sample SAMN08777766) | seawater metagenome | isolation source: coastal seawater | place: USA: Florida | collected...
CGAATGCGATGATGGCCGCTGAAATGGCGATCATCCGCCTGACCCATGTGGCCGACCTGCCGCCGCCAGCGGATCTGGTCCGCAAGCTCAAGGACATGACCCCGCCCCCCGCTGGCGGCGGCGGTCATTCCCCCGCCCCTCAAGGCAACGATGGCCCGGCGCCGCGCGCCTCCGCCCCACGCGGCCCATCCGGCGGTGCAGCAACGGCGCTGGCCGAGGCCCCGGAAACCGCGCTGGCACATTACCACAGCTTCGACACGGTCGTGGCGCTGATCGAGTCGAACCGCGATATCAAGCTGCTGATCGAGGTGAAAACCTGTGTCCGGCTGGTATCCTACGCGCCCGGGCGCATCACCTTTCAGCCCACGGACCGCGCGCCCAAGGATCTCGCGTCACGGCTGGGGCAAAGCCTCAAGAACTGGACCGGCGCGCGCTGGACCGTGACGCTGGCCAATGAAGGCGGCGGCGAAACCATCGAAGAGGTGGAGAATGCCAAGGTCCGGGACCTGGAAGATCAGGCGCGGCAACATCCGATGATGCAGGCGGTTCTGGCGGCCTTCCCGCAGGCGAAAATCACCGACATCCGCAGCCGCGCAGAATTGGACGCAGCGGCGGAGCTTCAGGCCCTGCCCGAGGTTGAAGACGAATGGGATCCATTCGAAGACGATTGATGCATGGCTTGCTTGCCCGCAAGGGGGCACGTATCTAGACAGCAACCGACGACAACTCCGCAGGAGAGACGCAAATGCTTAAGGGACTGGGTCAGCTTGGCGATATGGCCAAGATCATGAAACAGGCGCAGGAAATGCAGGGCAAGATGGCCGAGATGCAGGAAGCCCTGGCCACCATGACCGTGGAAGGCGAATCCGGTGCGGGCCTGGTGCGGGCCACCGCCACCTGTAAGGGCGAACTGACGGCGCTGAATATCGACCCCACGATCTTCGATCCCAATGAGAAGGAAGTGGTCGAGGACCTGATCCTTGCCGCGATCAAGGATGCACAGGCCAAGGCCGCCGAACGCAGCCAGCAGGAAATGGCCAGGCTGACCGAGGGGCTGAACCTGCCTGAAGGCATGAAGCTGCCCTTCTGAGGGCGGCACCCCGCACATGGCAGGCGGCACCGAAGATATCGAGGCCCTGATCGACATCATGGCCAAGCTGCCCGGGCTCGGCCCCCGGTCGGCGCGGCGTGCCGTGCTGCACCTGATCAAGAAACGCGCCCTGCTGATGCAGCCGCTGGCCGACGCCATGATCCATGTCGCCGCCACAGCCCGCGAATGTCTGACCTGCGGTAATATCGGAACCTCTGACACCTGCGCGATCTGCACCAGCGAAGAGCGTGCCAATGGCCAGATCTGCATCGTCGAGGACGTGGCCGACCTGTGGGCGATGGAACGTGGGGCTGCCTTCAAGGGGCGCTATCATGTGCTTGGCGGAACGCTGTCGGCGCTGGATGATGTCGGCCCGGAAGAGCTGCGCATCCCCAAGTTGATGGCCCGCATCCGCGCCGAAGGAATCACCGAGGTCATCCTTGCCCTGAACGCCACCGTCGATGGTCAGACGACCGCCCACTACATCGCCGGGGAACTGGAAGGGACCGGCATCGCCGTGTCCTCACTGGCGCAGGGCGTGCCCGTAGGCGGCGAGCTGGACTATCTTGATGACGGCACGATTTCGGCCGCACTGCGTGCAAGGCGGGCCTTCTGACCATGTCGATCCTGAATGCCCTGAAACGCAAGGGGCCACCCTCAACCCCAATCCTGTGCCCGTCCTGTGGCCAAGCTGCCCTGACCCTGGTCGATGGATTCCTGGTCTGCACCGGACGTGCTTGCGGATATCGGGTGCCACGCGTGGGCAAAACCCATGATCTGGACGTGGAGGCCGGGGATACCCAGCTTGATGTCGAAGAATACGCAGCGGTCAATTTTGCGGATGAACAGACCTATCGCAATCTGTTCCACGACCTGCACGAAATGGTGACCCGGATCATGGGGCCGGGCGAGATTGGCGAGACGCTGGAAATCGGCGCAGGCAGCGGCGCCTGGACATGGGGGCTGGCCCGGTCGGACCGGTTTCACAATGTCTATGCCACCGATATTTCACATGCCTTTCTGGAAAAACTGGCAGATCACTGCGACACCCCCGGCACATTGATCCTGCGCACCCCCGGGGAAAGCCTGAACTTTCGCCCGGGCAGTCTGGATCTGGTTCTGGGCCGGTCGGTCCTGCATCATATCTACGACTACAAGATGTTGTTGGCCCGGTTGAAAGGCTGGCTGAAACCGGGCGGTGTCGCCATGTTTTTCGAACCATGCCTGCAGGGCAAGCTGTGGGTCGCGTATCATTTTGAACTGATCCGGCGACTGGATGAACAAACCCGCCAGCATAACGAGACCCTGCCGCCCGAACTGCGCCGCCCCACGCTGTCACAGCCCGCGCGGCAACGTCTGGAGGGGGGGACGCGGCACATCCTCAAGGATTTCTATCACCCCGGCATCGATCAGATCCGGCCCGAAATCGAAGACAAATATATCTTTGACATCGACCAATTGCAGGCGGACGGGAAAGCTGCGGGGTTTGCCGAGGCGGGCTTCGTTTCCCTGCCGCAAATAGACGGATTGGCGCGCAACCGGCTGCTGCACAACCTTGGCATGATCCTGAAAGACGACAAGGCCATTCTATCCCAGTACGAACCGCTTTTCGATGCGTTCTCGGCCACGTTCGGTGTGTCGGAAACGACGCCGCCGGTCGCCCCCATGGGGTATTTCTGGTTCCGTGCCTGACCGCCCCGCCCCCCGACCCGACCGGCGTGATTGGCTGCTGATGGCCGCCCTTGTTGGCCTGTCGGTCCTTGTCGTTTGTGTTTGGGTCTATGGTGCCCTCTCCGCCGCCTCTGATGTCGGCATATTCACTGCGGTTGGGTTTGTGCCGACCACGGCCTTTGTCCTGGCCCATCCGCTTGGATTGGCTGCGGGCGTTCTGCTGTGGCGCGCGCGGGCGTTTGACGGTGGCGCGGCCCTTTTCGTAAAGGCCGCAACGATCTATTTCGGGGCGCTTTGCCTATTTGCTGTCGCGGGCAATTTTCTGGCCGCAGCTTTGATCAACGCGCTCTATGGATAGGCCAAAGGTGCTACCCTAGCGCATGGGCGAAAACAGTGCATCCGTCAGGCTGCAATCGCGGGCGACATCCGGCGCGCAGGCGCGCGGTTCCAGGTCGCGGGTCAGGCAGATCCGCACCTCCTGCACCCGGCCCGCGCGGCAGGTGACGGTCAACATATCGTCGGTCAGGTCCGGGTTGGCCTCCAGGAACGCCTCTTCGATCAGCTCTGCCGGCAAGCGCACCTCGCGGTCCAGCTGGCGCAGCAGGGCGGGACGGTCCACGCTTTCATAGGCCAGCCGTGACAGGGCATAGTAGTCGCTGGCCGACAGACCCGAACAGACGCCGTGCTTGTTCCACTGATACCAGGCCAGACCCGAGGTGCCCATGATATCGGCCATGGCATTGGTCATCCCACGCGACGGGTTGCGTTCCATGGTAGGGCAGAAGGCAGGCCAGCCGTCTTCGTATTGGGGCCAGAGCCCGTGCAGGGTAAAGCCGAACCCCTGCCCCGGGTCACATTGCGGCGAATCCCGGTCATCGCCCTCGATCGCGCACCATGACGGTGTCCAGCTTAGCGCCATGACGTAGTAATCGAAGTCACCCGCCGGTTCCCCGTCTGCCCGCGCCATGCCCGTCAGCATGATAAACACCAAGAATGCTCTGATCATTTGCCCTTCCCAAGTCGTGCCTTCCCGCTTATATACGCCTCGACCTCCCTTACAATAAGGAAGCGCGGGGCCCGCCCCGCCAGCCGAAGTCACGGCACAGGGGAGATTTGTTTTCGCGAAGGAGCGACCGAGATGAACAAACCGATCATGGCAAAAGCCACAGCCGTCTGGCTGGTGGATAACACCACGCTTTCGTTCAAACAGATCGGCGATTTCTGTGGCCTGCACGAGCTGGAGGTTCAGGGCATCGCCGATGGCGATGTGGCGGCGGGCGTCAAGGGTTTTGACCCCATTGCCAACAACCAACTGACCCAAGACGAAATCGACGCGGCCGAAAAAGACCCCGCGCAAAAGCTGAAGCTGAAGTTCAACGCCGCCGCTGTGGGCGAAGAAAAGCGCCGCGGGCCGCGCTACACGCCGCTGTCCAAGCGTCAGGACCGTCCGAACTCCATCCTGTGGCTGGTCAAGTTCCACCCCGAACTGACCGATGGCCAGATTGCCAAACTGGTGGGCACCACCAAGCCGACGATCCAGTCGATCCGCGAACGGACCCATTGGAATATCTCGAACATGCAGCCCATCGACCCGGTGGCGCTTGGCCTGTGCAAACAATCCGAACTGGACGCCGCCGTTCAAAAAGCCGCCGCCAAAGCCGCCCGTGAAGGCGGCGCGATGAGCGATGATGAACGCCGCAAGCTGGTGTCCACCGAAACGTCGCTTGGCATGGATACCGAGCCGCGCATCCCCTCGTCGATCTCGGGGTTGGAGACCTTCTCGCTCAGCGAGACCGAAACCGAAGAAGAAGACGGCAAGGGCGACCTTCTGGACGCCGACAGCTTCTTCAACCTGCCCTCTGGCGGGGATGACGACGAAGATGAACAGCCCTGATCCTGTCAGGCCGCAGAAATCCCCCCCGGTCGTCACGCGGTCGGGGGTTTTTTTGTGCCTAAATCTCGCGCTACACTCTGCCCCGATCATTTCTGAACGGAGCATTTCAATGAAGCGGTTTGTCCTGTCTCTTGCCCTTTTGGCTTTGCCTGGCGCTGCCAGCGCCGCCGATATCTTTTGCGAATACCCCTGGTTCGTCCGCAACCTGATCTTCGACCGTGCGGGCTATTGCTTTTCCTCACCGCTCGGGCAGGCCCTGTTCGACAATTCCGACTGCACAGGCACCGAGGTGACCCTATCCCCCCGCGATACCGCAGCGGTTGCCCATATTCAGGACCTTGAAGGGTGGGAACTGTGCGAAGTCGACACGTCAGCGCAGCGGCTGGAACATCAGGATGCCTTCCAGCATCTGCGCCAGATGACGGTGCTGCCAATCCCGGTTGAACATGAAAGCGGCTGTATCGGCTATCAGGGGCCCGACCTGCCGCTGCTTCCCGCCCCCGGGCCGCTCAGCAGCCCGGTTCTTGGAATGCTCACCCAGAATGCCGATCTGCATTTCGGACATCTGCCGGAAGGAGGCTGGGAATTCGTGGGCGTCTACCCCGAGGGCTGGAGTGGCGGACCGGCCGCCTATGGCTGGGTCGATTTCGGCGGGCAACAACCGATTTGCAGCCAATATGCAGGCTAGTGCGCGGCGATCGTCACGCTGTCCAGCAAGGTCCGACCGCCATCAACGGTAATCACCTCGCCGGTGACGAAAGCCGCCCCATCGGAACACAGGAATTGAACCGCGCCGGTAACTTCCCGCGCCGAGGCGATGCGGCCCATGGGCGTGCAATGCTTGATCTGTTCCCGCAGATCGCGGTTATCCTTCAGCGATTCCTGAAGGCTGTTTGACATCAGCGACCCAAAGGCCACCCCGTTGACCCGGATGCGATGCGGGGCCAAGGCCACCGCGAGGCTGCGCGTAGCCTGATCCAGCGCCGCAGCGCTGATCGAATAGGCCAACAGGTCTGGATGGGTGCGCCGCGCGGCAATCGACGACAGGTTTACGATGGCCCCGATCGGTCCCTCTTCAACGCCGTCTTCCTCTGCCTGCGCAATCATCCGTTTGGCGACGGCCTGTGACAGGCGCAGCGCCGTAAACATGTTCTGGTCCATCAGCGTTTCAACGGTTTTGTCAGATGGGTCCAACGGATCCGAAAACATCACCTGCCGCGAGGCGTTGACCAGAATATCAACCCGGTCAAAGGCGTCGATGGTCGCCGACAGCAGGTTCGCCACGGTCAGCTTTTCCCGCAGATCGCCTGCGAAATATCGCACCTGGTTTTCATCCTTCGCGGTGTCCCCGACCTCATCCGTCAACCGCGCCTCGTCCCGATCGGCCAGCATCACCTTGGCCCCGCGTTCGATGAAATGGCGGGCGATGGCCAGCCCGACGCCATTGGCGGCACCGGTGATAATGGCTGTCTTGCCCTGGATGGAAAGCGACATGGTTCCGTCTCCCGTCGTCGGTCAGCCGCGGCGCGTGCCCTTGGGCTTGCCCGCCTGATAGAGTTTGTAGCCTGCGATTTCCGCCAGCAGCTTGCCGGTGCCGAAATGCGCTTTCAGCGTCGCTTCATAGGGCAAATGCTGGTTCGCCACCATGAAGAACTGCCCCGAAGGTTTCAGCATCCATGCCGCCGCCGCGATAAACGCCTGCCCAAGCGCGGGGTCGGCGGCCCGTCCGGTATGAAACGGCGGGTTCGAGATGATCGCATCATACTGCGCCTCGGGCTGGAACGTGGTCGCATCCCCCCAGAAAAATCGCGCGCGCGGATCGTCCACATTGGCCCGCGCCGCTTGCAGCGCGGAATATTCCGCCTCGATCAGATCCAGCGCCTCGATACTGTCCTGTTCCTCCAGCAGCACCGCCGACATATAGCCCCAGCCCGCCCCCAGATCGGCCACCCGGCCCTTAAGCTGCGGCACCAGCGCCACCAGAACCTCGGACCCTTGGTCGGCCCCATCGGGCGAGAACATGCCCGGCGCGGTGATGAACCCATCTTCGGTCTCACCCGGCTCCGCGATCCAGTCGGCGACACCGCCCGGCAACGTATCGGGTCGGGTCAGCCAGAACAGCTTGCCATGCGCCTTGGATAGCGTGCCGTCCATCGGCAGCAGTTTCTTGACCGCCTTGAGGATCGATTCGATCCCTTCGTCCTTTTGCCCGTCCACGGCAATCACCCCACCGGGCTGGACCAGCGTCAGGGCTTCGGCGATCAGCGACAGGCTCTCGCCCTTGCTTTTCACGATCTGTACCAGCGCGGCGGCAAACTCGCCTTCGGGTTCCACCCGCGTATCCAGCCCCCGCGCAGCCAGCCGGTCATGATCCGGGGCAAAGCCCTGCACCGCCTGCACCCGGTCCCGGCCAAGTACAGCAAAATCCGCCTCGGCCCGGGCACGCAGCACCAGAACGTCACCGGCCTCTGGCCAGGTCATATCGCCGTCTTCCAGCGCAAGGGTCCAACGATCGGGGGTCATAGGTCAGGGAACGGCCAGGCGGCTATTCCTCTTTCTCCATGGTGCATTGCAGGGGGTGCTGGTTACGGCGGGCGAAATCCATCACCTGCGCCACCTTGGTTTCCGCGATTTCGTAGGAAAACACGCCCACAACGGCCAGCCCCTTCTTATGGACGGTCAGCATGATTTCCACCGCATGGCTGTGGCCGATCCCGAAGAACCGTTCCAGCACATGCACCACGAATTCCATCGGGGTATAATCGTCATTCAGCAGCAGAACCTTATACATCGGCGGCCGCTGCGTTTTCGGCTTGGTCTGCGTCAGCAGATCGGCATCATTGCCGGGGGCAGTCTTGTCCGCCAGATATGTCGGGGTATCGATTGCCATCACGGGGTTCCGGGTATCGCAGTGTTTCGCTAAGGGGCACTATATAAGCTGCTCCCCCTCGCAGAAAAGGGGGGGAATGTCACGCAATAGTGTATCGGGGGGCAGAATGCCGGGGAAAGTGCAAACAATCGGTTTCGATGCGGACGATACGCTTTGGCAGAATGAAACCTTTTTTCACATCACCCAGGCCCGGTTCGCCGAATTGCTGGCCGACTACACCGAACGCGATCACCTGATGGACCGGCTGTTGCAAGCCGAAAAACGCAATATCGGCCATTACGGGTTCGGCATCAAAGGCTTCATGCTGTCGATGATCGAAACCGCCATCGAGGTGACCGATCAGCAGGTTCCTGCGGCGGTGATTTCCCAAATCCTCGCCGCCGGGCAGGACATGCTGAGCCACCCCATTCACCTGCTGCCCCATGCGCAAGAGGCCGTCGAACGGCTGGCCGACAGTCACCGGATCGTGCTGATCACCAAGGGCGATCTGCTGGATCAGGAACGCAAGCTGGCGCAATCGGGCCTGGGTGATCTGTTTCACGGGGTCGAGATTGTGTCAGACAAGACCCCCGCTACCTATGCCCACGCCTTTGCCCATCACGGGGCCGGGCCGGAAAGCGCTATGATGGTGGGCAATTCGATGAAATCCGACGTGGTTCCGGCAATTCAGGCGGGGGCCTTCGGCACCTATGTCCCCCATGGTCTGACATGGGAACTGGAACAGGCCGAGCCGCCGTCCGATCATCCCCGGTTCCACGAGATTGCAGATCTCTCGGCCCTGCCCGCCCTGCTGGACGGGATCGAGTCCTAGCCCCTTCTTCTTGGCAGAAATACTCCCGCCGGAGGCATCCCTACGCTGCCGCAGGCACTGTCTTTTCTGTATTGCACCGCCCCAACCACACGCGCGCGGCAGCACGGGGCGAGGAGGTCCCCGCGTAAGCGGGGGGTGACGAGGCGCGTTCCCCGGTCGACGCGCCGCAGGCGCGGCGAAACGGGCGGCGGCCGCGGTTTCAGGGAATCGTTTGACGAAACTGTTATTTAACATTTAAGTTATTCAACTATGGATAGATCATCCCCCATATCCCTCGCCACTCATTTCGCCGCCCTTGGCGATCCGACCCGGTTGGCCATCGTCACAAGGCTGATGTCGGACGGACCGCAAAGCGCGGGGGCCTTGCAGGATGTGGCCGATATTTCGGCCCCGGCCATTTCCCGGCATCTCAAGGTGCTGCGTCAGGCCGGCGTCATCCGCCAGCAGATCGACGCGCAACGACGCATCTATTCGGTCGAGCCCGAGGCCCTTCAGGCCATCGGCAGCTGGACCATTTCCAAACGGGAATTCTGGGAGGGCAGCCTCGACCGCCTGTCCCTGATTCTCGGCAGCCAGAAGGAGACCTGACCTTGGCCGATCTCGAATTGACCCGCCGCTACGCGGCAAGCCCCGAAAAGGTATTCGAAGCGATCTCTCAGCCTCAGGCGCTCCTGCAATGGTGGGGCCCCGAAGTGCTCCGCGTCGAGCCCGACAACTTAGATTTTACCCGGCTCGGCCCCTGGGGATCGGTCATGATCAATCCCGAAGGCGCGCGCTACAAGGTGACGGGCCAAGTCACCCATGTGGACCCGCCCCGATCCGTCGGCTTCACTTGGGCCTGGCATGACGATGACGACCAGCGCGGCCCGGAAAGCCATGTGACCTTCACGGTGGAACCGGACGGGTCGGGCGGCACGCTCTTTCGCCTGTCCCATGTCGATCTGGCCGATGACGACGCCGTCGCAAACCACAACACCGGCTGGAGCTCGTCGCTGACCAAGCTCGACGCCCTTTTCGCAACCTGATCTGAAGGAAGACCCCCACCATGTCCAAGTTCATTTTCGTCTACCACGGTGGCAAAACCCCGTCCGACCCCGCCGAGCAGGACCGCGTCATGGCTGCCTGGGGTGCCTGGATGGGCAGCCTTGGCGACGCTCTCGTCGATGGCGGCGCGCCGGTTGGGCTGTCCAAGACCGTCAGTTCCGCAGGCGTGGCCGATGATGGCGGATCAAACCCGGTCTCGGGCTATTCCATGGTCGAAGCTGCGGATCAGACGGCGGCCGTGACCATGGCGCAAGGTTGTCCGATCCTCGACGCGGGCGGCAGCGTTGAAGTGGCCGAGATCCACCAGATGTGATCGCCCGAGTGCGGGCGGGCCTTGCCCCGGCCGCACGGTCCCCCCACAGTGCGCGCGTTCCCCTGCCAAGGCCGCCCGCCCGATGATCGACGCCCGCCTGCTTCCGCTGCAACACCGCCTGCTGGCCCCACCCGCGCGCCTTCTGACGCGATTGGGGGTGCAGGCCGATCAGGTGACGCTGACGGGCTTTGCCCTTGGCTTGCTGGTCCTGCCCTCGCTTTGGTCGGGCCATCACGGCCTGGCACTGCTGCTGATCGGGCTGAATCGCCTGGCCGACGGGCTGGACGGGGCACTGGCCCGCCTGCAGGGCCCGACCGACCGGGGCGCATTTCTCGATATCGCGCTGGATTTCCTGTTTTATGCGCTGGTGCCGCTTGGCTTTGCCTTGGCCGATCCCGCCCGCAACGCGCTGCCCGCCGCCCTGCTGTTGACCAGTTTCGTGGGCTCGGGATCGTCCTTTCTGGCCTTCTCGGTTCTGGCACAGAAACGCGGCCTGACCGCTGCCGACTATCCGTCCAAGGGCATCGCCTATCTGGGCGGCCTTACCGAAGGGACCGAGACCATCGCGTTCTTCGCTGCCATCTGCCTGTGGCCGGTGGCCTTCCCCGTCTTGGCCTACGGTTTTGCCACGGCCGCGTTCGTCACCACCCTGACCCGCTGGATAATCGGTTGGCAGCTGTTGCGCCCCTAGCCGCGCGATGGCCAGTGCAGGTGTTCATCGTCGATGATAATCGGGTGGCTGTGCCGCCCTGTGCCACCATGATGTTGCAGATGCGGATGATCGGCCGGCAGGTTCGGGTGGTCATGGGGGATTTCATCTGCGCCCCCTGCGGGCCAAACCCATAGCGCCACCATAACCGCGCCTCCCGCAACCAGTGCCAGCACAGCCAGCGTCGCCTCCAACCCCAACCACGGCCCCAGCCATCCCGCCGCCGGATAGGCCAGCAGCCAACAAGCATGGGACAGCGCGAATTGGGCGGTGAAGATCGCCGGGCGATCCTCTTCATGCGCAGAGCGCCGCAGCAACCGCCCCGAGGGCGTCATCACCGCCGCGTTGAGCAGACCCAGACTGGTCCAAACCGTCAGCAACAGGCCCCAGCTCTGCGCCTCACCGCTTAGCACCGCTGCATAGGCAAGACCGACCAACGCCAGGCCGATGCCCCCGGTCATCATCACCGCCCGGTCCGCCAGCCGCTCCAGCAGCTTCGGCAAGGCCAGCGCTGCCGCCATCGACCCGGCCCCGAACGCCGCCATCGCCAGGGCGACCTCCCCCTCTCCGCCGCCAAAGCGCCCCCGGACCAACACGACGGTATCCACCAGCACGAAAGCAATCACCGCCGCCACCGCCATGTTCAGCGCCAACAGCCCGCGCAGGCGCGGTGTGGCCAGGTAGATGAAGACCCCGCGCGTCAGCCGCTGCCGGAACGGGCGTTGTGTGGTCGCGGCATGGACTGGCAGGCGCAGGCTTAGGATCAGGGCCGCCGACATCAGGAACCCCGCCACCGTGCCGACGAACAGCAGGTTATAGCTCATGACCAACAGCAGAAGTCCGGCGAGGGTCGGGCTCAGCAGGTTTTCCAGATCATAGGCCAGCCGCGACAGGGACAGGGCGTTGGTATAATCCGTCTCGTCGGGCAGCACATCGGGGATGGTCGCCTGAAAGGCGGGCGTGAAACTGGCCGAGGCCGCCTGCAACACAAAGATCAGGGCATAGATCTGCCAGATCGCATCGATGAAGGGCAGCGCCAGCGCCACAGCAGCGCGAATCAGATCCGCCCCCACCAGCACCGCCTTGCGCGGCACATGCGCGAACAGGGCGGCAAAAACCGGTGACAGGCCCACATAGGCCACCATCTTGATGGTCAAGGCCGTGCCCAGAACCGTCCCCGCCCTGTCGCCCGCGAGGTCATAGGCCAGCAGGGCAAGCGCCACCGTCAACAGCCCGGTGCCAATCAGGGCCACCACCTGCGCGGCAAACAGCCGGGAAAACAAAGGGTGTTTCAGGATATGCAGCATCGGTGCTCGGTCCTTTGGTCGGGCGAAATCCCTGCCACCCCGTGGCAACCCCGCGTCGCCCCACCAACGGCGGGCTAGGTATCTCTGCCTTGCCTCCCCGTACCATCACTTCCAGACAGACGATGGCGGGGTCAACCGGTACCCACATTTCCCCGGGCCTCTGTGCCTTTGCGCCACAGCCCCAGGCAGCCCGCAGACCCATCCACTCTCTCGTGGCAACGCGGGCCGAGGAGGGTCCCGAAGGGGCTTGACGAGGGCCGCCGCCCGGTCGGCGCCGGCAGGCGGCGAAACCGCGTCAGCGGACCTTCAGCACGATCTTCCCGATATGGGCCGAGCTTTCCATGCGCGCATGGGCGGCGGCGGCATCTTCCAACGAGAACTCTGAATCCATCACCGGGCCGATCCGCCCGGCCTCCAGCAGCGGCCAGACCTGGTGCCACAGCGCCTGCGCGATCCGCGCCTTGGCCTGGTCGCTCTGTGGGCGCAGGGTCGATCCCGTCATGGTCAGGCGCCGCGTCATCAACTGTGCGAAATTCACCTCTGCCTTGGGGCCTTGCAGAAAGGCAATCTGCACCAGCCGCCCGTCATCAGCCAGCGCCTTGAGGTTCTGCGCGATGTAGGGCCCGCCCACCATGTCCAGGATCAGATCCGCGCCGCCAAGCCCGCGCATCGCTTCGACGAAATCTTCCTCGCGATAATTGATCGCCCGTTCCGCGCCCAATTCCTCACAGGCGGTACATTTCTCAACCGAGCCTGCCGTGGCAAAGACTCGCGCGCCAAAGATCCGCGCCAGCTGGATCGCGGTCGTGCCGATCCCGGACGATCCGCCGTGAACCAGAAACCGTTCGCCCGCCTGCAACCCGCCGCGCATGAAGACATTGGACCAGACGGTAAAGAACGTCTCGCACAGCGCCGCCGCGCGGTCCATCGCCATGCCTTGCGGCACTGGCAGGGCGTGATCGGCATGGGTCAGCACGTATTCGGCATAGCCACCACCGGGCAGTAACGCCGTCACCTTGTCGCCCACGGCCCATTGCGACACGCCCGGCCCTATGGCCGCCACCGTGCCCGCGGCCTCCAGCCCCGGCAGGGGCGAGGCATCGGGGGGCGGGGCGTATTTGCCCGCGCGTTGCAGGGCGTCGGGGCGGTTCACGCCCGCATAGTCCACCGCGATCACGATCTGCCCCGCACCGGGTGTCGGCACAGGCACCGTCGCAGGGCGCAACACCTCTGGCCCGCCGGGCTCAGATATCTCCATTGCGCGCATCGTCTCTGGCAGCGTCATCGCTCATCCTTCCTCTTGGCCGTCTCCCCGGCCCCAATGTCCCGGCATATCCGCCATACCGCCTTTCGAGGGTGCCTTGATCTGGCCAAGCAGCCATTCCGGCCCCGCCATCAGCGGTTTCAACAGCTTGCTGTCCCGCACCTGCGCCTTGAGCTTCTCGAACTGCATCACATCCCCGATCCGCCGGTCCAGAAAAGCCCAGGTTGCTTCGTGCCCCTCGGACTGATCGCCAAGCCAGTAGAGCACGACCGAGGAATAAACCCCCGAAAGCGTCATGCGTTTGGTGTACCAGTTATGATCCTCGCTGGTGTCGCCAATCGCGGTCCATATCTTATCTGCGGTTCCCCACAGGGCCTTCGCCCCATCGCCTGCATGGATTGGCAGCGCGAACAGCGTCGTGCCGCGTCGCACCGCTTCTTTGTCCATCTCCACCAGTTCCAACCGCAGCCGAATCGCATGGGTGATCTTTTCGCGGATCTTCATGCCCGCCAGCGCCTCCGGCGTCAGGGCTGCGGCCATCGCGTCATCGCCGCGGCTGTGAAAGGCCAGTGCCAGATCGACCGGCCCGCGCGGGAACAGCGCCCGCGCCTCGTCCGCATCCGCGCCAATATCCGCAATCGCGGCGGCAAGTGTCGCCTCTGACCAGCCGTCAAAGACGACATGTATCAAGGCAGCATCCAGGATTTGGTCCTTCAGATCGGTCATGGCGGGCCTCCGGTCACACACGGGCAGATGCTGGACATATAGTCGGGCCTTTGCTATAGCGCCACCTCCTGCAAATTCTTGCAACTCCAACTTAGAAAGGTGGTGAAAACCACATGCAGGTTAGCGTTCGTGACAACAATGTCGATCAGGCCCTCCGGGCTCTGAAGAAAAAGCTGCAGCGTGAGGGTGTTTTTCGTGAGATGAAGCTCAAGCAGCATTACGAAAAACCGTCCGAGAAAAAAGCGCGTGAGAAGGCCGAAGCAATTCGCCGTGCTCGCAAGCTGGCTCGGAAGAAAGCGCAGCGCGAAGGGATGCTCTAAGCACCTTTCAGGCTTTGCGAACCAAGGGGCGGCTTGCTGCCCAAACGACGCCCCCGCGCCACCCGGCCCGGGGGTTTTTCTTTGGCAAGCCGCGTCAGGCATGGCTAGATCGTCAGCAGACAGTCAGGGAGGGTTCACATGCATATCCTGATCATCGGGGCAGGCGGCATGATCGGTGCCCGAATGGCCCGCAGGCTGACTGCGACGGGCAGGATCGGCGACCAGCCGGTCACGCGACTGACCCTCGCGGATGTCGCCGTACCGTCCATGCCCGAGGCGCCGTTTCCTGTCACCGGCCTGTCGGCGGATATCACCTGCGCCGAGGATCGCCAGAAACTGTTGGCGGGTCGCCCCGACGTGATCTTCCAGTTTGCCGCCATCGTGTCCGGCGCGGCAGAGGCGGATTTCGATCTGGGCTACCGGGTGAACCTTGGCGGCGTGCAGGCGCTGCTGGAAGATATCCGACACTCGGGAACCTGCCCCATCGTCGTCTCAACCTCGTCGGTGGCGGTGTTCGGCGGCGCCCTGCCCGATCCGGTTCCCGACGATCACCACCTGACCCCGCAAAGCAGTTATGGCACCCAGAAGGCCATGGCCGAACTGCTGCTGGCTGACCACAGCCGCCGGGGTCATCTGGATGGGCGCACCGTGCGGCTGCCGACGATCACCGTCAGACCGGGAAAGCCCAATGCGGCGGCGTCCAGTTTCGTGTCCAGCATCATCCGCGAACCGCTGGCAGGCCAGCGCGCCACCCTGCCCGTGCCACGCGATACGGGGCTGTGGATCGCATCGCCCGATTGCGCGGTCGAAACGCTAAT
>ENA-OWNT01003451-OWNT01003451.1-seawater-metagenome-genome-assembly--contig:-NODE-3451-length-14855-cov-3.823251_pt1 | contig 14855 bp, 14 predicted proteins | sample MGYA00238136_ERZ651165 | MGnify/ENA primary metagenome ERZ651165 (study PRJEB26861, sample SAMN08777766) | seawater metagenome | isolation source: coastal seawater | place: USA: Florida | collected...
AAGAACCACTTGCACCTCGTGGCCGCCATCGAGGATGCGATGATCAAGAAGACCGAGAGCAAGAAGGTGCTCAAACCTCTGAAATTTGCTGATATTCCCGAAGACATGAGTGACGATCTTTCAGTCTGAGGGCGTTTCAGAGCCCAAGACACTCGCGCGCGGAGAGCTGCCGCGCGCGGGTGATTTCCTTAAACACAGGTGTTTCGATTGCGGGGAGGGAAGCCGCAGCGTTTCGGTCTGATGCGGAAATCTGGCATGGGTTCAAGATCGTGTTGCGATGCGGCACCCGCCTGCTTCAGTGGCGTTCAGAAGCCCTGAAGCTTGTCCTGCAGCGAACTGATGTTTTCAGTATGCTCCGCGTCATGAGGTAGCCGCCTGAATGGCTGCGGGCGTGTCGGACCGCTTTGCCGGACAGGTCACCGCGCGATATGTTTCAAGAGCTTGGACGGGTGGTCGATGTCCTGGAACCGGACGACCTTTGCCTTGTCGCCGAAGGTGTCCTTGGCGGCCGACTTGATCGGCTCCATGTCCGTCAGGTCATGGACTTCGTCGTCGATCGACATAAAGTTCAAGTTCTGGAATTCGCCGAGAACAAACAGGATGTTTTTCGCGCGCGCACACATATCGAACATGCGTGTAATGCGTGGATTGAGAGTGGTGTTGATCTTTGGAATGTTTTCTTCCGGACGTGTTATGCCCTTGCTGAGGCTTTCGCTGGCGAAGTCATGCCAGTTGTAGTGGGCCAACACGAACCGGTTTACCGTGTCCAAAGTGTAGTAGCCCTTGGTTGCGTCCAGATAGGTGTTGAGGTCATCCTGATCGACGGCATGAATTGCCTGATTTATGTGGTCATAGGATGAGGTGCGGAAGTCGATGCCCTTCTTGTCACCACGCGTCACGCCCGTGTGCTTTGTGCAGACATGGTGGGTCGGAAGACCTGCCGAGGCGAATTGCAGGTTGACCTCCCTGTTGCGCAGGAGGTTCGCAATGGACTGAGGCGGGAAAAAACCGCTGTCAAAGGGAAGGCTGGGCTGTTTGATGCCGAGCATTTCGGACAGTTGGATTTTCGTGTGGCAGCGGAAGCCCGCAGAAATGATTGCCAGTTCGCCGGTTTGAATGAGATCCAAGAGCTTCATCTGATCACGGTCGCGGCGCTGCTTGTACTCGTTCATCTTTCTCTTGATGAACGGAGCGTCCGGGCGTTCACGCTGGGCCATTTCCATGAGGCCTTCGGCAATCTGAGGGTCTTCTTTTTCCAGCAGCAGGGCTGCGTCCCTCAACATTCTAATGTCTTTCTTCTGCATTTGACGTCCCGGACCTGCTCTCATGTGACTTCCAGTATATGACTGGCATGGACTTGCGCCCAATGCCAGACCGCCTGACCGTGCGCCTTGTCGTCTCAGGCCCTCGGGAGGCGGGCGGTTCCGACGGATTTCATTTGCATGGCAAGGGTTTCGTGGCGCTTCCAGCCCTGTAGTGGCTGCTGTTCCTTCGTGTTCTGCGCGCTTCACATTCCCGGCAGCCATTGCCCTGCGGTCACGCCAGCCCCCGGTTTCGGGCATCGGAATAAGACCTCCGAATCTCTGTTGGGGCCTGTATGGAATTCCCGAAAGATGTGGTCGGCTGTTGTTTCTTTGCGGTCGGAGACCACGTTTCGATCTAAAATATATTTTCCCGGTGGAATTAATTAATGGCGGCCTCACATGCCTTGGTTAGGTGTCATTCGGGTCAGGGCTTCGATGGCTAATGACTTGTTTCTGAACAGTTAAGATTTGTGTGTGAGGCTGGAGTTTCAGCGTTCAACCGTGCCCTGCGGTTGTTTGGCGCCCGTATGGCACACCAAAAATGATTAGAAAATGAGCAGCGGCGGGAGGGCAAAGAGATCGTCGCGAGCGGGAAATTGCCGATGCAGTTGCGTAGGGATTGCGAATGGGTCATGGAGCGGAATTGCATTTCCAAATAGGGGAGCTTTTGTTTCCCCGAAACACCACTCACAAGAAAGGCTGACTACAATGACTCTGGCTGACCTCGAAAAGATGACGAAGGGCGAGCTTGAAACGCTGATCAAGGATGCGCAGAAGGCGCTGAAGAGCGTGGATGCGCGTCAGCGCAAGGCCGCGCTGGAAGCGGCAAAGGCCGCGGCGGCGCAGCATGGTTTTGATCTTGGCGACCTGACCGAGGCGAAGATCGCGAAACCGAAATCGCCCGCGAAATTCCGCAATCCCGAGAATGCCGAGGACGAATGGTCTGGCCGTGGTCGCCAGCCGCAATGGTTCAAGGACAAGATTGCCGCCGGTGCCGCACCGGAAGACATGGCCGTCTGATCTCCGAATTGCACCGCTGATTGGGCGTCATCATTTCCGGTGATGCAGGATCAGTGGGTTCGGATTTGCGTTCCGTCGTGCCGCCGCCTCACTCAGCGGCGGCCGACCCTGGCGACAGTCATGCAGGACTGTCGCGTTCCCACCTCCCGAAATCAGAAGGTTCCGTCCTGCGAGACACCCCAGCCAAGGCGCGTGCTTTGTGCGCTGTGTCCGTACCGGCGCGCGGCGGCCCGTGCCGCCGTCACGTTGAGCGCCTTGGGGTCCTGCCGCCAGCGCGCGGCGATCAGGCCGGCCAGCAGCCCGCAACTGGCGGAACTGCCGGTGTTCATGACATGCGCATCGAGGTCCTCGCGGAAGTAGGAGGGGGTGCAGAAGAGCGGCTGCGGAGCGCTGCCGATGGGGACCTCCGGCGCGCCCTGCGACGAGGCGCCGATCCATTTGCCGGTGGTGTCGCAGGCCCCGGCGTTCAGGACGTTCGCCAGCCGGTTCGGATACCAGATGCCCCGGCCCGGGCCGCGATCATAGGCGCTGGCCTCGGGGTCGGGGGTGAACTGGCCGGTGTTGCCCGCGGCGAAGACCACGGCCACGCCCTCCTGATCGGCCAATGTCTGGACGATGTTGTTGAGCGGGTGAGCCTCTCTGTCGGTCAGGCTGCCGAGGGGGCTTTCGCGCAGACGGTTCTTAACGCCCCAGGCGTTCACGATAATGAAGCGGTCGAGGTTTTCGGGGGCGGAGAGCTGGTCCTTCTTGGACCAGATGGCGAGGGCCTGCAGAAGGAGTTGCAGCGCGGTGCCGATGACCGCGCCGACCCGGTTGGGAATGACGGGCACGTCATAGAACCTGATCCAGGGATCGTCGTCATCTTCGAGCCCGCGGTTGTCGCCGGCAACCGACAGGATGTTGCGCACGATCATGTGGGCGTGCCAGTTGGGCATGGATCGGTATCGGTGGCGGTGCTCGAGCGGCAGTTCGCCGGTTTGTGGCTTGGGCGAGAGCGGAACGGCCATGCCGGTCGGGCTGATTATGGGATAGGTGTCCCAGACCACGCCGCGATAGGTGCCTGGGCCGCCGAGTTCATTCACGTAATGGGCGTCCATCCCCTGATCGACGACAAACACATGGACCCGGTTCTTGCGTTCGGGCGGGGCGGTTCTGCCGATCCTTGCGAGGGCCTCGGTGCGTCGCTGGAATGTCGCGCCGCCGTGCCGTCCGGGGTCGCGGTGCTGCTGCGCGGGGGCGCCATCCGCGACAAAGCTGATCCTCAGCCCGGTCACCGGCACGACGAAGTCCTTCAGGATGCCGGGGTCGGCCCTGAGCGGTACGAAGGCCCCGCGCGGTCGCGCGTCGTCCTCGGCAAAGCCGGTGTCGGGGTCGTAGGCGAAGAACCTGTTGGGGTTGGGGGTCGAGGCGGCGATGACCAGCCCTACGGGGGTCGGGGTGTCGCCACCGTCGACGTCACTGTCGCGAAAGTTGTCCTCGATCAACTGGTTTGCGCCGAACTTGAGGTTGACCTTGGCAAGGGCATCCGGCGTCAGCAGGTCGAGGAAGTCCAGTTCGTTCGAGGACGTGAAGAAGCTTATGAGGTCGGGGCCGACATCTGCCCGCAGCTGGTCCACCACGGTTTGCGGGTCTTCGTACAGGAGAACGTATTCCGGCGTATCCATCGAAGTGACCTCCCCGGCGCCAGTCCAAAAGAGTTAGATTTCATGAATCGCCCTTTGATTGTATACTAAGACCCAGGATTTTGCGAATTTGCATTCTTTTCGGGGGCGCCGGAGCGATCCGGTCGTCGAGAGCCATTGTGATCAGGGACGTCAACCTCAGGATCACTGAAACTCGCGACGCAGATGCGCGGTACAAGACATGCGCCATCGCCATTCTCGATATCGTCGGCTTCTCCAAGCTGATGAGCAGCGACGAGCTGACCACCTTCGACCAGTGGGAAACCCTGCGCTTTGGCCTCGTGATGCCGCTGCTGGAGGCGCATGGCGGGACCTTCGTGAAATCGACCGGAGACGGGGTACTTGCGACCTTTGCGACCGCGGCGGCCGCGCTGGCATGGGCGACGGCGCTGCAGCGGGAGGCGCGGGCGCGCGGCGAGGGCCTGAGGATGCGGATCGCGCTGAATTTTGGAGCCGTCATCCACGACGCCGAGGGCGATATCTACGGGGACAGCGTGAACGTGGCGGCCCGGCTGGAGCATCACGCGCGCCCCGGCGGGATCGTGATCACCCGAGAGTTGCGCGACCGGCTCTCCGATACCTCAGACCTTCAGCTTGCCCCGGCGGGTACGCTGCGGCTGAAGAACATCGAAAAGCCGGTCGAAGCCTGGTATCTGACGGTCGATGCGCGCAGTTTTGCCGATCAGGTGACGCGGAGCGGGCAGCGCCTGCCTTCGATCGCGGTGCTGCCGTTCTCCTCGGACATGGAAGACCCGTATTTCCTGAACGGGGTGGTCGATGACCTGATCGCCTCGCTGGGCGGTGTGCAGGAACTGGACGTGATCGCGCAGTCCTCCGTGCGGGCGCTTGGGGCGCATGCGGAACTGGGCCCGAGCGACATAGGGGAGGCGCTGGGCGTCGACTACCTTGTCTGCGGGTCGTTGCAGCGCAGCCCGGGGCACCTGCGGACCGAGGTGGAGCTGATCGAGACCCGCACCGGCATGGTGGTGACGACGGAGCGATCCCGGTTCGCCGCCGATGCGCTGTTTCATGTGCAGGACCAGTTGATCGAGAAGATTGTGGCGATGATCGCCCCGGAGGTGAAGCGCGACACGCTGCGGCGCGCGCTCCGCCGCCCGCCGGGGAACTTTACCGCCTATGAACAGATGCTTCGGGGGCTCGACAAGGTTTCGAGCCTGAACCGCACCGACTTCGAGGCCGCGCGCACCTATCTGGAGGCTGCCATTGCCGCCGATCCGGGGTTTGCCAATCCCCACGCGTGGCTGGCGAGGTGGTACACGATCCGCGTGGGGCAGGGATGGTCCGAGGACCCTGCGGCGGACAGCGCGGCGGCGCTCGCCTCGGCGCAGCGCGCCATCCGGCTCGACCGGCGCAATGCACTGGCGCTGGCGTCCTTCGGGCATGTCACGGCCTATACGGCGCGCGACTACGACACCGCGATCGACTATCTCGACCGCGCGGTAGCCGCCGGTCCGAACAACCCCATCGCCCATACCCTGCGCAGTGTGACCCTCAGCTTCCTCGGGCGGGGCGAGGAGGCGCGGCAGGAGGCGGAGAAGGCGCTGCGCCTGTCGCCCTTCGACGAGCAGCTGTTCCAGTTCTTCTCGTTCCTAGCCCTGGCCTGTTACGTCAACGGAACCTATGACGAGGCCGAACGCTGGGGGCGGCGGTCGCTGGCGGAGAACCCGAATTACTCCAACACGATCAAGGTGCTGGTGGTGGCAACGTCGGCGGCGGGTGATCTAGACGCGGCGCGTTTGCATGCCGAGCACCTCATGAGGGTCGAACCCGATTTCAGATTATCGCGCTATCGCAAGGGCCGACCGCCCTTTGCCGAGGACTGGCGCACCGACGCATTGATCGAACATTTCCGTGCAGCGGGGATCGCGGACTGAATTTCTGAAGCTGAACATTCGTCATCACGAAAGGATACTCCATGCCTGGTACTGCAGACGGTTTAGACGCCTTGGACGCGCTGGACGCCTTGGATGCCCTCGATGCGCTTGACGCGCTGGGCGGCGCTGGCGGGGGTTCCGGCGGAAGGGGCCCGCGCCCCATCGGTATTTCTCCCTATACCCAGCCGGGGAAGCACGCCCCGGCGGCCAAGGACCTGCAGTGGTGGCAGGGCGACCTCTGGCCCGCGACGAACCCGGAGGGCTGGGTACATGATGATCCGGGCCCCGGCGACAAGCGCTATGCCAAGCTGCACGAGATCTACAACTTCGTGACGGGCCGGGGCTTTCCCGAGAGCCATTGGTCGACCGAATACTATGCCGAGCTGGTGCTGGCCGATTTCGTGAGACTGCGCACGGCCCCGACCACCCTGACCGGAGCCCTTGATGGCTGGCAGCACTGGCCCTTGCCGACCGTCAACACGACCACTCTCGCCGGCAAGACGACCTTCCAGGCGCAGAGCCTGACCTTTGATGCCTGGACGGGGCTGGGCACCGAGGCAGAGCCTGCGACGGATGGACTGGGAACCAATCCCCAGCCCTATATCCTGAAGGACGAGCTGATCGAACTGCTGAGCATGGTGGAGTACCGTGGCGGCGCGCTGGCGGAGGCGCTGGCCCAGAGACAGGGTATCGCCACCTACTTTCGCGGGGCCCTGCCGTTCAGTCGCAGCACCCATCCCAAGACCACGCTCGCCATCGGGGCCGTGATGCGCGTCGCGCATTTTCTGGCGCAGCACTACAAGGGCCGGTTCAATCGCCCGCGTCCGTCGCAGCTGGCACCCGCGCTGATGCCGCCAATTCCCAATCCGGGTCACGCGAGCTTTCCCAGCGCCCATGCGACCGAGGCCTACATGGTGGCGCTGGCGCTCTCCACCATCCCCTTCGTCCGCAAGATGCGCACGACGCTGAAGGAGGAGAATGACAAGACAAAGGACGTTGTCCGCGATCCCATGCAGGACATCGCCCGCCGGATCGCCCGCAACCGCGAGGTTCTGGGCGTGCATTATCCCTCCGACAGCGAGGCTGGCCGCCGTCTGGCTGCCTTTGGCTTCTGGCATCTCCACAAGTGCGATGATTTCGAGACCTTGATGCGGGAAGCGCACGATGAATGGCCGCCCAAAACGCCCTGATCGCACGCTGCGGCTGCGTAAGCTTGTTGGAGGTTGGAGCGACCGGGGCCGCCCGGGGCAGAGAGGTGAAGTGGAGAGATGGACATGAGGCACAGGGAGCAGACACACGCCAGCAGCGGTGCGGTGGCGACCGGGGCCGCGGCGGCGGGCGCGGCGGGCGCGTCCTTCCCCATCTCGCCGGCGTCGCGCAGGGCGCCCAGCGTCTCGTGCATGCGCACGAGGTTGTCGACCCCGGCGTCGTAGAGGAACCGCAGCCGGGGCGTGCTACGCAGCCGCAGGTTGCGGCCCAGACGCCCCTGGAGGAACGGCGCGGCCTTGCTGAGGCCCGCCGACAGCTCCTTGATGCGGTCCTCGTCCCCGAGGCCGCCCAGGGGCGTGAACCAGGCGGTGGCCTGGCGCAGGTCGTCGGTGACGGTGACGCGGGTGATGGTCACGTTGGTGACGCGGGGATCGCGGACCTCCCGCCGGACGAGCTGGGCGAGCTCGGTCAGGAGGAGGCGGGCGACACGGTCTGCTCTGCGGATCTCGGGCACGGGGAGGACCACTACCGGAACGGGGCCGCGCGGTCCAGCGGCGGAGGCGTTGCGGCTACCGCGCCTCGCGCGGAAGGAGGTACCAGACGTCGATGTGCGTGTAGAGGCGCTTGTCCTCCGTGCTCCGCTCGAGGCGGATCCGCCGCATGTTCCAAGCCCGGTTCCAGCGGACCTCCCGCGCGCCGTCGATGGGGGGCCCCAGGTCCAGCGGGAACCCGGACACGCCGAGCGCCGTGGGGATGTCCATCGGGTGCGCGAGCGCCTGGCGGATCCGATACATCTGGCCGTCGAGCAGCCAGACCTCCGCTTTCTCCATGACGATCTTCGTCTGCCCGGAGCCCAGGTCCTCCCGGGAGATCTCCACGCCGAGCTGGTCCTGCACGACCTCGGGGTCCAGCCGCGCCAGCTCCTTGCCCGCGAGGTACGGCAGGTGGATGTGGAGCCCCTCGGGCTTGCTGTAGCTGCGGACCCGCCGGTCCGCGCCGTCCGTCGACGGGCTCGCCTTCACGGCCTCGGCCCGCTCGTCCGCGTCCTCGATGAGGGAGCCGAGCTCGCCCCGATCCCGCGGACAGGCCACGAGCAGCAGGCAGGAGAGGAGCAAGAGGGAGCGGTCGACGTGCACGGCGACGCATTGTACCGTCCCGGCCGCCATGGCCGTCACCGTCCTCCTCTTCGCCGTCCTCCGCGAGCACCGCGGGGCCCCGTCCCTCTCCGCCGACCTGCAGCCCGACGAGACCGTCGGCCAGCTCTACGCGCGGCTCTTCCCGGACCTCGTGGACGGCGGTCGACGCCTCCCCGTCATGTACGCCGTGGGCCAGACGTACGTCGAAGGCGACCACGTGCTCGCCGACGGGGACGAGGTGGCGTTCATCCCGCCGCTGGGGGGTGGGGCGCCGGACCCGCGGGTCGCGCTCACCACGGACCCGCTGCAGGTCCAGCCCCTGCTCGACGTGGTCTCGGGCCCCGGCCGCGGCGGCATCTGCACCTTCACCGGGACCGTGCGGAACACCTTCGACGGCCGGCCCGTCACCCGGCTGGAGTACGAGGCCTACGAGGCCATGGCCCTGTCGGAGATGAGCAGGCTGTGTGACGAGGTCGAGGCCCGGTGGCCCGGGGTCGCCATCGCCATGCACCACCGGCTGGGGACGCTCGAGATCGGGGAGGCCGCCGTGATCGTCTGCGCGGCGGGGCCCCACCGCGACGAGTGCTTCGCCGCCTGCCGCCACGGCATCGACACCCTCAAGGACCGCGTGACCATCTGGAAGAAGGAGGTCTACGCCGACGGCTCCACCTGGAAGGCCAATGAGTAACGAGCGCCGCAGCGACAGCGACGGGCCCGAGATCCCCGACTCCGAGTTCGGGCGGATCCCCGGCCGCCTGCGGGCCGGATTCAGCTCCGAGCGCGGCCGCGCGGAGGTGAACCCGTTCGTCGACCGCATCCAGGAGCTCCGGCCCTGGGTCGTCGTCGGCGAGGAGGCCGCGACCTTCAAGGGCGGCTGGCGGGCGCAGATCGGCGTGGCGCCCGACGCGCCCCTGATCCTGGAGATCGGGCCCGGCAACGGCTTCTTCTTCCGCGACCTGGTGGCGACCCAGCCCGAGGCGGGGTTCGTGGGCGTGGAGATCCGGTTCAAGCGCGTGTGGATGACCGCGAAGAAGGCCCTCGATCGCGGTCTGTCGAACTTCCGCGTCATGCACCAGAGCTTCGGCTACCTCGACACGTACTTCGGGGCCGGCGAGCTCACGGGCGTCTACATCAACCACCCGGACCCCTGGCCGAAGGACCGGCACCACAAGCACCGCCTGCTGCAGCCCACGTTCGCGGCGATGCTCGCGTCCCGGCTCGCCCCCGGCGGGCTCGTGCAGGTGCAGAGCGACTTCGCGCCCTACGGTCCCCTCGCCTGCGCCGTGTTCGACACCGAGCTGTGGCAGCGGGTGGCCTTCACGCCCGATCTGCACGGTGGGGACGACGCGGACTCTGCGCTCCTGCGGGTCGATCACATCGCCACGAACTACGAGAACAAGAAGGTCGCCATCGGCGAGCCCATCATGGTGGGCCGCTGGCGCCGCACCGACGCTCCGGCCCGCCGCCCCACCGCCGCCGAAGAGCAGGCCGCCCGCGACAGCGCCCGGTCCTGACGAGCGGGGCCGCGCCACACCGGGCATGCTGACGCCATGGCGATGAAGGGCATCGTGCTCGCCGGCGGGCGGGCCACACGGCTGCATCCGGCGACGAAGGTCGTCAGCAAGCAGCTGCTGCCGGTCTACGACAAGCCCATGATCTACTACCCGCTCTCGGTGCTGCTGCTCGCCGGGATCCGGGACATCCTCGTCATCAGCTCGCCGCGGGACGTGGGGCTCTTCGAGCGGCTGCTCGGGGACGGGAGCGACCTCGGCGTGGCCTTCCAGTACGCCACCCAGGATCGCCCCGAGGGCATCGCGCAGGCCCTGCGGATCGGCCGGGCGTTCGTCGGGGACGACGACGTGGCGCTCATCCTCGGCGACAACATCTTCTACGGCGCGGGCCTGCCGGAGCTCATGCGCCGGGCGGTGGCCGACAACGCCGGCTGCACGCTCTTCGGCTACGCGGTGGATGAGCCGCAGCGCTACGGGGTGGTGCGCCGCGCCGCGGACGGGCGGCTGCTGGAGATCATCGAGAAGCCCACGGAGCCCCCGTCCCGCATCGCCGTCACCGGGCTCTACCTCTACGACAACGCGGTGCTCGACGTGGCCGCGGGGATCCAGCCGTCCGCCCGGGGCGAGCTCGAGATCACCGACGTGAACAACCACTACGTGCGCCAGGGGCGGGCCCGCCTCGTGGAGCTGGGGCGCGGCTTCGCCTGGCTCGACACCGGGACCCCGGAGTCCCTGCGCGCGGCCGGCGAGTTCATCGCGGTCCTGGAGCAGCGCCAGGGCACGACCATCGCGTGCCTCGAGGAGATCGCGTTCCGATCCGGGTGGATCGATCGTGCGCAGCTCGCCGACCTCGCCGCCCAGCACGCCGGCAGCCGCTACGGCGCCCACCTGGCCCGGCTCGCGGGGGCCTGAGGTGGAGGTCCGCCGCCTGCCCCTCGACGGCCCGCTGCTGGTGATCCCCACGGTGCACCGGGACGCGCGCGGCGCGTTCGTGGAGGTCTGGCAGCAGGGCCGCTACGCCGCCGCGGGGATCCCCGACGTCTTCGTCCAGGACAACCAGTCCACCAGCGCCCGCGGCACGATCCGCGGCCTGCACCTGCAGACGGGGCAGAGCAAGCTCGTGCGGGTGGCGCGGGGGCGGGTCTTCGACGTCGCCGTCGACCTGCGCGCCGGCTCCCCGACCTTCGGCCAGTGGACCTCGGTCACGCTGGACGCCGAGCACCACCACCAGCTCTACCTGCCCGCGGGGTTCGCGCACGGGATCCAGGCGCTGACCGACGCGGACGTCGTCTACAAGGTGTCCGCCGCCTACGACCCGGCCCGTGAGACCCGCGTCGCCTGGGACGACCCCGACATCGGCGTCGCCTGGCCGCTGCCTCCCGGGCCGCTGAGCTCGGCCGACGCCAGCGCCCCCACCCTCGCGTCCCTGGGGCTGCAGTGAGCCGCCCGATCCGCTCGCTGCTCGTGACCGGGGGCTGCGGGTTCATCGGGTCGGCGTTCCTCCGGCGCCTGCTCGCCCGCCCCGACTGGGACGGACAGGTCGTGAACCTGGACCTGCTGACCTACGCCGCCCAGCCCGACGCCCTGGCCGACTGCGCGGATGATCCCCGCTACCGGTTCGTGCAGGGCGACATCGCCGACCACCCGCTGGCCCTGGACCTCGCCCGCACCCACGCCGTGGACGCGGTGATCAACTTCGCCGCCGAGACGCACGTGGACCGCTCCATCGTGGCGAGCGACGTCTTCATGCACAGCAACGTGCTCGGCGTGCACGCGCTGCTTGAGGTGTGCCGGGCGACGGGCGCGCACTTCCACCAGGTCTCGACGGACGAGGTGTACGGAAGCGTCCCCGGGCACCACCGCTCCACCGAAGACGACGTGCTGCAGCCGAGCTCGCCCTATGCGGCCAGCAAGGCCGCAGCCGAGCACCTCGTGGGCGCGTGGCGGAGGACCTACGGCGTGTCCGTGACGACCTCGCGGGGCTCCAACACGTACGGCCCCTGGCAGCTCCCGGAGAAGCTGATCCCGCTGATGATCCGCCGCGCCCTCGCCGGCGAGCCGCTGCCGGTCTACGGCGACGGGCTGAACGTGCGGGACTGGCTGCACGTGGACGACCACGCCGACGCCGTCTGGCGGATCGCCCAGGACGCGCCGGCGGGCACCGCCTGGAACGTCGGCGGCGGAAACGAGCGCACGAACCTGGACGTGATCGGGGAGCTGCTCGACGCCATCGCGAGGCAGACGGATCGGGACCGGGGCGCGCTGGAGCGGCTGGTGACCCACGTGGAGGACCGGCTCGGCCACGATCGGCGCTACGCGCTGGACTGCGGGCGGATCGCGCGGACGCTCGGCTGGCGGCCGGAGGTGTTCTTCCCGGCGGGCCTCGAGCAGACCGTGGCCTGGACGATCAGTCGGTAGCAGGCCGCTGAAGAACCCCTCCCGGACAGACCGGGAGTCGGGGATTGACGGGATTTTGGGGATTCGCGTCAGCTGGACCGGGTCGCGGGTCGTTCAGACGGCCTCTGAGGTCCAAGCGGCGACTTGGCACTCGATCGCGGCTTCTGCCTTCACTCGCCTTCCAGAACTCCCGCCTTCCCGGTCATCCCCAAATCCCCAAATCCCGGCCACCAGAAACGTCGGCTCGATGCTTCCGTGCTTCCAGCATTCCGTGCTTCATGAACCCAGCCTGGGTCAGGACCACCGAGCGCTGTCGTGTTTTCGCACCCTGCTGGACGCCTCGTCGCGGCCGATGCGGCGACGCACGACGTACAGCGGCCGCGCCCGGACCTCGTCCAGGATCCGGTGGATGTACTCGCCGAGCACCCCGAGGAACACGAACTGGATGCCGAGCAGGAACACGATGATGAACACGAGCGCGGTGAAGCCGTCGGGCGAGCCGCCCATGAGCTTCACGTACAGCGCGTAGGCCAGGTAGACACCCGAGAGCCCGATGGCGCAGATGCCGACCAGGGTCGCGACCCGGACGGGCAGCGAGCTGAACGAGAAGAGCCCGTCGAAGCCGAGCTTGAAGAGCCGCGACAGGTTGTACTTGCTCTCGCCCGCGGCGCGCTCGGCCCGCTCGACCTCGATGCCCACCTGGCGAAAGCCCACCCAGGTGCGGAGGCCGCGCAGATACCGGTTGTGCTCGCGGGAGCCTCGGATGGTGTCCACGACCGGCCGCGCCAGCAGCGAGAAGTCGCCCGCGTCCAGCGGCTGTTCGATGTCCGAGAAGCGGGCGAGGATCCGGTAGTAGGAGTAGTAGGCGGCCCGGAGCCAGAGCGGCTCCTTGCGCTTCGTCCGGCGGGCGTAGACGACGTCGGCCCCCTCCTCCCACGCCGCGATGAACCGCGGGATCTCCTCGGGGACGTCCTGCAGATCGGCGTCCATGAGGATGGCCGCCTGCCCCCGGACCTCGTCCATCCCGGCCGACAGCGCGGCCTGGTGGCCGAAGTTGCGCGCGAGCTGCACCAGCACGAGGCGCGGGTCGGTCTTGGCGGCCTCTTCGATGATCGCCACGGAGCGATCGCGGCTGCCGTCGTCCACCAGGATGATCTCGTGCTGGCCGTCGATCCCGTCGAGCACGGCGCCGAGGCGGCGGAGGAGCTCCGGCAGGACCTCCTCCTCGTTGTAGATCGGGATGACGACCGAGAGCCTCAAGGCGGGCGCGGGTGGGGTAGCGTCGGAGCGATTCACGGCGCGGACCGTAGCAGGCGCCGCCGATCGGGAGACTCATGGACGCCGACTACGGCCAGCGCTACCGGGACCTGTACGAACACCACTGGTGGTGGCGGGCCCGCGAGGGATTCGTCACCCGCGTGATCGCCGGCCGCGCGCCGGACGGCGGGTTCGGCCCCATCCTCGACGTGGGCTGCGGCGACGGCCTCTTCCTCGACGGCCTGGACCGCTTCGGCGCCGCCCAGGGTCTGGAGGCCGACGGCGCCCTCGTCAGCCCCGACCGGGCCGGGCGGATCCACGTGGGCCCGCTGGACGACTCCTTCACGCCGGAGGAGCGGTTCGGCCTGATCACGATGCTGGACGTGCTCGAGCACATCCCGGACGACGCGGCCGCGCTGGCCCGGGCCCGCGAGGTCATCGCCGAGGACGGCCTCCTGGTCATCACCGTGCCCGCCTACCAGGCGCTGTGGACCCACCACGACACCCTCAATCACCACCACCGGCGCTACACCCGGGCCGCGCTCGCGGAGACGCTGACGGGAGCGGGCTTCACGGTCCTGGACGCCCGGTACTTCTTCCACTGGACCGTGCTGCCGAAGCTTGCGGTGCGGGCGCTCGAGGCCGTGCGCGGGACCGACGATGCCGGAGAGCAGGTGCCGGCGGCGCCCGTCAACGCGGCGCTCCGCTGGCTGAGCGAGGTGGAGCAGCGCACCTGGGGACACCTGCCGCTGCCGGGCAGCTCGCTGCTGACGGTGGCGCGCCCGACTCAGGGCTGAGACAGGCTCGATCGCAGTTCGCCCATCGAGCTGAGCAGCCGGCCGACGCTGATCCGATCCACCACGATGAAGTAGATGCCCACGACGGTCACCAGCAGGAACTGGCTGCCGTGCAGCACCACCGCGAAGGCGGCCGCTTCGCTGGGGCCGATCGCGAAGATTGCGAGCGCGACGGTGCACGCGAACTCGAAGACGCCCGCGAACCCGGGCGGGGCGGGCGCGATGAGCGCGACGCAGATCACCACGAGGATGGTGGCCGCAGCCCAGAAGTCGATGGCGCCGCCGAAGGAGAACGCCCGCACGGTCGCCCAGAGCGACACGACGTTGATGAGCCACATGGCCCCGGTCCAGGCGATGGCGACGGCGGCGCGTCGGAACGACCCGAGGGAGCGGAGCGCCTCCAGGAACGTCTGCAGGAACCGCACGCCCAGCGCGAACGGGAGCTGCAGCAGCCCCGGTGGGAAGAGGTCGCGCACGCGCTCGGCGATCCGGATCCCGCGGTCCCCCAGCACCAGGAGGACCACGCCCCCGAGGCCGATGGGCACGAGGACCCCGAGGATCCCGGTCCGCGCCGCGGCCACGATGTCGAAGGGCTCGTCCCGGCCGGCCACCGTCACGGTGAACTCCGGCACGTCGGCGAACAGCAG
>ENA-OWNT01003452-OWNT01003452.1-seawater-metagenome-genome-assembly--contig:-NODE-3452-length-14852-cov-4.630795_pt1 | contig 14852 bp, 12 predicted proteins | sample MGYA00238136_ERZ651165 | MGnify/ENA primary metagenome ERZ651165 (study PRJEB26861, sample SAMN08777766) | seawater metagenome | isolation source: coastal seawater | place: USA: Florida | collected...
GTTCGTTCGTTCGTTCGTTCGTTCGTTCGTTCGTTCGTTCGTTCGTTCGTTCGTTCGTTCGTTCGTTCGTTCATTCGTTCGTTCGTTCGTGGTTTCGTTCGTGCGCTGACTGTTCGCTGACTTCGCGTGACGTGGGACGCTGCGCTGCGACGCTGCGCTGCGACGCGGCACGACTGAGGCTGCATTCATTCATTGCGGTCGTACTTGGAGTAGTATGCCATAGCTATGCTGGAACAATGCGCGCGAAGATGGGCCCTCGCGCCGAGCGTTTCGTGGGCGGCTTGGGCGATTTTGGGCAACGACGCGGCGAATGTGGGGAGGTGTTGCATCACGCACAACGGCTCGACGGCACGGCAGGCCAATTCGGGGACCGCCTAGCTGCGTCGCTGCGTCGCAGCGTTGCGTGTGCGACTTCGAAAGGCTGCACAAACACCCTGGGAGTACATGCGCGGAGTGGCAACTGGTTGGGGATGCTGAGGCGGAGGGCAAAAGCGGTGGTGTCGAGAGATGGTGCCATTTGTGGGCATTTGCGGTGCATTGCGGGGCGGACTCAGGGAACGGTGGCAGCAGCCCTCGCAGCAGCACATATTAGCACCCACGGAAACGGAGGAAGTCTGGCACCCTTGGTCATACGGTGACAGCGACTTGGTTTTGTTGCCAACAACTGTTGGCCAAGAAAATTAGCAGAAATCAGGAACGGGCAGGGACTCAAACTCCACGCTGAAGAACATAGCCGTTGTGGCGGCGCGGCGTGCTGAACAGTGTTTCTTTCTTCAGCTCTGGTGAGTCACTGTGCAGAGAGCAACACCCACCTTTAATTATGTAGTACGACTCAGAGTCAGCAGCTCGCGTTATAATGACAGCCTGGCAGAAGGCGGACAACCTCGTCGACCAAGTGAAGGTGTTCCTCTCGAAGCATGAAGTCGACTCATCTCTGTCGGCGCGAGATGGACAAGAGGGTGTGATCCGCACCATGGGTCAGTTTCTAAGGAATTTCATGGCGGTGACCAAGGATTTACAGGAGTACATTAGTTACCAGTCGTTACAAAACTCTGCTCGCGGTGCGTCCAAGACTCCAGGGACAAAGGGCAAGATGTTTGGCACTGCCAATCAGCCACGGCATCACGGCGGCGGCGGCGGCGGCTCCGCCTTCGACCAACCACTGCCCGGCATGACACGTTGTCCGACATGCTCTGCGTGGACAAATGCAGAGGGGGACGACGACGCCAATGATGACGACGAAGACATGTTTGTGCCGACAGCTACCAGGCCAGAAGCAAATGTGGCTGCGCGCGGTCGAGCTCACACCGATCCTGCGCAACCCTCCAAGCGACAGTCGAACCCTTCGTGGAATTCTGGGCCCAGTACCGACAGCAGTCCGTCAAAGCGAACGTGTGTCATCAGCATTCGCAAGAAAAAAAAGAGAGGCCACAGGATGACCACTGCAAAGTTATCCAATCTGGGTTTACTTCCGGCATCAAACTCCAAGAGAAAACATGGCGCAGTTGGTGAAGCCGGCCGCGTTGTTGGTGCACGCAGCTCTACACCTGTGTCATTCGCCAAGCAAATGCGCCTGCGCGAGGATGACCCTTCAGAGCAATTGTCAATTGAATTGCCTTTACTGGACGGAGCAGCGGCGGCAGCGGATTCATTGGCCATTGCGTTGCCAACGACCGCAAGCGAACGCGGCCAGCCGCGCAGGCCTCCATCGATCACAGAACAATTTCTGAAGGCTCCGCCCTCAGCAGCAAAGGCAACGACGATGATCGTCACAATCGCCCGCGCATTCGATAGACTGCCCGCTCACGAGGTCACGGAACTTCTGCATTCTGACGAGTTATTTGCGATTTTGCGCGGCCACATGCAGGGATTTGCTGTGGCACAGGCCCCTTCTTTCGGCACTCCTTCAGGACCGCCTGCGGGTAGTGCTGCCGGGTCTGCTGCTCTGCGCATCCTGCGACTTTTGGCTAGCAATTTCGGTGTCTGTGACCGATTTTCGACGTCTGGCGTTGTTTCTGACATTCAGAGCATGCTGTGCCGGGCAAGCGAGCAACGCCCATTTTCATCGCCAAGCGTGCAGGCACGCGACCAGTCCCCGACGCCGCGGGCATCACCCAGTTTCGCCGAAACGGAAGAAACGCCAGGGTGGTCGTTCGGTGCTCAAATGGTGAACGAGGGTGTGTGGTGTCTCGGCAATTTGTTGAAACTGCAGCAAGAACAGAACAAAGATGGCGAGTACAAGATGTCGTCTTTCGTGGCGAAAAATTCCAGGATGCTCAACCCCACTCTGGTGTCTATCGCTCTTCTGGGGCACCAGTTGCTGCAGGCGATGCAGGTTGATGCAATGTCCGACGCAGACCGTGCACCGACGAACGCGCCGGCATTCACTGGCATTTACAACGGGTCCTCAAACTCCGTTGCCGCTTCCGCAAGCACCGGATTTGGCGATACTTCTGCGTCGCGCGCCTCGCCGACCCAGTACATGTTGCAAATGACGGGTCGATACTCAGTTCGAGCGCCTCTCACCCCGAAGCAGCGCCGGCAACGGCTGCAGCAGCAGACTCTGCGGCAGCTCGTGCGTACAGGTGCGTTGCTGCTGCAAGGAGGGACAACTGTCGGAAATCGCATTTCGGTATCGCAAGTGGCAATGGAGAATTTGTTCAGCTTTGCGGCGGCTGTCATCTTGCGGAGGGCGGCGCACCCGTCGATGTCCCATGCCACAGAGACCAATTTCTTCGCAGGCGGGGCACGCACTTCGAACTGTTCAGCCGAGAGCACGCTTGCGGTGCATGACGCTCTCAGTATCTTTAGCTATCTAGTTGAGTGCGCCCGCAGCACCGACATGTTGCAAAACTCAATTTTTCTGTCTCCGCCACGAGGACACGGGGCATTCCACGCAAGCAGTGGTGAATCACCATTCATTGATGCGCTTCTGGCCACGATGAACCAGAAAACGCAACTGTTGGGGCCCGACAACAGCAGCGACGACATCGTGGAGCAGCAAGTTGCAGCAATGCATGTTTTACAGCACGCATTGCGCGTTGCGCCGAGATGTGTGGCTCTGGGAGTGGAGCACCGACTCCAGCAAGAGTGCCACAAGAATCAACAAGACGCCATTGCGTGTCCTGCAACGTGGACGATGTTTGCTCACATGTTGTCGCAATCATCTAAACTGTTGAAGCGCAGTGAGCGGGCACCGCTTGTCGCTCAAATCATCAAGACACTGACTGCGTTTCTCGGCACGAGAAGCTTTGCCCAATCTGCCCTGGGGAGTCGCGGATTTGCGGTCGCCCCCGATCCTTTGCTGGAAATGACAGATGTCGCCCGCATGCTGCAGCACTGTCCCACTATTTTCGAGCTATGCATTGCTCAAATCGAGAGTTGCCCCGATTCTGACCAGCAGCAAGCAGCTGCGGCAGCAATTGGATTTTTGACAGCCACCCTTGAACAACTGTACCGCGAGCCGTGCCACATTGGGGAGTCTCAAAGTGGTGGGGCCATATCGAAGCTGTTGGTGGGTGCTCCATTCAAAGCGCTGGTTACAGTGTTGAACAGTCTGAGTTCAGGAGGCGGTGGCTACCGCGCCGGTGCGTCGCCAGAATACGTTCTGTTAGTGCTGCGTTTCCTTCGTTCTGCCCTGGAGCGGCAGCAGAGGGCGATGTCAGCCATGACGTCCGCCGCGGCATCGCTAGCGACACGTCATCGTCAGCACCGCGCGTATTCCAACCCGAATTCGCCGGTGAAGCCCAACGGGCACGGCCGAAGTTTCCCAGGAGAGAGCGACTGGGCATCAAATGGGGCTTCGAGTGCGGCGGGGGCTGCCGGAGAAGCAGACAGCGACAGCGACGGTTTTGTTTTGGTAAGCCATGGTGTGCCTGGGCACCCTTACCACCACGACCAGTCAACCAACGAGCTCGCAAGCGTGGTCGAAGAGGCCGGTGGCCACGTAAGTACACCATTATGCAACGCATTTGGAGTTTGGAGTTTTATCTGTGTAACGATTCCCATTGTGTGTTTGTAGAAACTGTTGGACACACTGTCCGACCTACATGCGAGCGAGCAAGTCCGCCGGGTCGCCAGCTCACTTCTTGACGACTTTTTCCCGTGATCTTCACCGCTTCCGGTTTGACTGTGTGAGCGACGAACATGCCATTGAAGCAGACGTCGCGTATTTATTTCCGACTAAACTAACAAGTATTCAACACACTTTTTACACCCTATCACGTATCCGATTTCGGCTGTGATTGGAGAGCAATGGCGAGTGGCGAGTGGCGAGTGGCGAGTGGCAAGAAATCGAGAATTCCGTCTTTTGCGCAGTCTGCTCGCTTGTAGAGTGGCATTGCGAGCGCACCTTTCGACTGTTCACCAAGCAGTCACTGTGGGCATGCTCGATGTCCACACGTCTCGCCACCATGGACATCTTGGCATCGCAGCGTTGGTCCACACGTACGTACCGAACGCAACGAGATCCCGAGATCGAATGAATGCCAATGTCAAAGCGGCTGCATGCAGATGATAACATACATGCACTACGTTGTAAGTGAGATTCGTCGTTGGCGGCAGGCAATCGGTGCAGAGTGCATGCAGGATCGCCAGAGTGAGTGACTGTGAGTGAGTGAGTGAGTGAGTGAGTGACTGTGAGTGAGTGAGTGAGTGGCCATTGATTGATGGATTGATTGATTGAGAGTTGGTTCTCGTCGTTGGCCAACACAACAAACAACGGCGGCGACCGCGTGACCCGACCATACATACCATACCGCACCACCACCAACAACCACCCTTTGCCTGACATAGGTCCTCAGCCTTCCTTCCGACGTGAACTCGTCGACGTTAAGTCGCAGCACTGAGACAACAAGCCGCAAATCGAAAACTGTTGGCGAGGAATCTGTGGAGTGCCCGAGGAGGTTTGGATCCGGCGGCGAACGCATGAGGCAATGAAACCACGGACGGAAACGTTGGACAAAGTTTGTTGGGAGACCCAGTGGAACACGAAGGCAGGAGGCATCGGAGAATATGCACTTACATAATCTGCCGAAAGATACTTCAGCTGACCGTCGAAAAACAAGGAGTTGCGCTGGTAGGGGCGTGATTTTTTTGGGGGTTATCCGAAGTTGCTATATCCGTGGCCACTGTGATTGTACCTTTGATCGTGCACTCGGGGTTTGTCGGGCGTTCGCCTTGAAGCTGACGCCATGGCCACGCTGAAAGGCTTGCTCTCACTGCCACAGCAGGTGTCGGTGAACAAGTCCAAGAGTGACTATGAGGCTGTTGTTTTGACTGCAGTAAACACAGTGGTACGAAAACTCAATATTAATGCCAACAAGCTGGTGTCCCTTGGTGCGTTGCACGATGGCGCCCCAAACTTGAGCTACTTGTCTGCATCAAAGAATGAACTCAATTATGCTGGAATCAAAGAGGTTTACAAGTTGAAGAAGCTTGTGACGTTGATTTTAAGCCTCAATAAGCTAGAAAAGATTCCAAAGTCGCTGTCGAAGCTGCCACAGCTCCAAGCTTTGATCCTGAACGGCAATCAGATCTCGAAATTCCCCGCACTCGAGATTCCAACCCTGTCAGCATTAGTTTTGAGTCGCAATACCATCTCGCAGCTTTCTCCTGATGCTTTTGCCGGATTGCCGAGTTTGACAAAACTGTCTTTGTCTCACAATGGTCTCACGGAGTTTCCGGACGTGTCTCGCAACCTGGGTTTGCGCGAGCTCAGATTGAATGGAAACCAATTGACGAGTGTTCCCTCATTAGAAGCGAACGAAGAGCTGGTCCAACTTGATGTTGGCTCAAACAAAATTCGAGATGGTTGGCATGCAGTGAAGCTTGTAGGTCCTAAGTTGAAGAACCTTAGTTTGCGTGGGAACTGTCCCGAACTGGATATTCCCACTGGAGACCTGTTGGAGCACTATCCCATGTTGATGACGTGAGTTCTCGTTCACGGCGCCGTGCATCACACACAAAAGTAATTTCGGTGACCTGCTCCTTGTACGTTACATGTTCACAGGTACAATGACAAAGTTATTGGCAAGCACAACATTGAACGTAACAAGAAGCGAAAGGAATGGGTAAGCGCGCTCCAAGGTTGCCCCGTCATGAACAAGCGCAGCGTTGTCTCACTGTCGATTAACGTTTAGGTTGCCAAATGGAAACAAGAGCACGGCCGACCAGCTGTCTCTGAGGCGAAGGCGTCACAAGATGGCGGTCATGCGACCCCAGTCACGAACACAGAAAGTGTTGATTCGACTGAAGGCCCGACAGAAATCGATGGTAACAACAGATCACGCAGCAACAGCGCTGCCTCAAACGGCGGCGATGCCGCCAGTCAGCTGACGTCCATGCTTCTCAGGTGTGTGCAGTGCAATGTACATACTTTGCATGGCTACAGCACCCCTCACAAAACCACGACTGTGTATCAACAGACCTCCAACCAAAGTTTTTGACGAGGACTGGAGTAAAATTATTCTGGCTAGTGGTCGACGGGCAGCAGAGACGTCTGCGAGTTCCGGGAACGGCAGCAGCGATGCTCACAGGGAGCAAAAACGACTCAAGCAACGCAAACGCCGCGCTCGTGGTACGTGCGTGACTTGTGTGTGGACGCTGCGCGCATGCTGTTGGCGCAACGGTGTCGCTCACTACAATTGTCAATGCGCTGCCTTCTAGCCCGTAGCCGAAGTGGCAGCCGAGAATCACTGGAGCGTGCCACCGAGAACAGCCATTCGACAGAGAAGGCAGAATCCCCGAGCCCGGCTCCGGCACCCACGAAGCAGAAGGGAAAAGTTCCGAAGTCTAAATCTGGGAAGTTGACGAAGAAGGCACAGAAACCAAAAGAAAATCCAAAGGAAGTCAAACCAACCAAGCCCAAGGATGTAGGATCTGGAATAAAGAGCGTAGAGCACGTTCCTTCAAAGAAAAAGCTGAAGTGAGTTGCTGAGCAATGTCCCGAATCGCATTCGTGAGAACGTTCTCCGACATATGGTACCTGTTTTTGTTGCACAATAGACCTTCTCATGATGATGGAGGAGCCATCAAGAACAATAAAAGCGTTGACAAGCCAGTGACGGAGAATGTATTTGAACAGCTCGGCCAAACGGGTTGGGCTGCATCGACTGGTTGGGATTAATCGCCTTGGCAATCCAGCAAGGATCGCGAAGTGACAGGGCTGCATCAGCGACAGTGTGAAGCACACCTGATCCATCCACCGATCGACAGTGCACATAATCATAGGTGCGGGGTAATAATAGTGACCCTCGCATTGCCGAGCAGACACAATGGGCCAGTAGTTGTTGGACTATTGATAACTTTATCTTTATTTACTACGCTAACAGCAACATGGACAATGCAACTCTGTTCACAGTTGCAGTGTGCATACATCTAACAGGGAATCGGCTTTTACTCGTCTTCTTCTTCTTCTTCGCCTTCGGGTTCTGGCTCAGGCAAAGGATCAGGTCCTTTGATGTAGTTCAAACCACTGAGAGTCACTGTCGGGGCCGCAGCTTCGCCTTCGCCCTCTTCGGACTCTGCTGCGCTTTCTTCTGTGTGGCGCCACAGAATCTGTTCGTCACCGTGGACGTCCACGAACGTGAGGGTGAGCGTGCCCACACCGTTGGCAAAAATGTTTTCTGCCGCACCGAACAAATCCTTTGTGGGGATAGGCTCTTGCTCCTCCTCTTCAATCGGATTGCCGTCCTCGTCAAGTTTTTGTTCTTTGACCGGGTCCGCCAACTTGGGGTTGCCTGCCGCCTCGCCGAAGAGCAGTCGGACTCGCGCGCCCCGAGCGACGTGCAATTCTGGGAACGTCGTTGAAAACGCTGTGCCGTCAGGTGCGACGTGTGTCAGTGTGATTCCACGCAGATTGGCCGTCAGTCGCCGGGCCAGTGCTTCCTCGTCTTCCTCTTCTTCCTCCTCTTCCGCCTCAGGTTCTTCCGCACCTTCCTCATCACCTTCGATCCGAGCAGGGCGCAGGTCGGTGTTCGAGATTACAACTGCACCGGCTTTGATCACATCGGAGATACTGAGCCCGTTGTTGCCCGTCTCAGCACGTGAACCGCCTTCGTATCGGATGGGGAACGGAGTGTACCGCTGGCCCTCTGCTACTTCTTTCACAATTCGTTTGGCCACTTGGGGAACGAATGGGCGCGCTGGGAGGGAGGCTCGGTTGAGCTCGGCCGCCGAGCAGTTTGCTTCAGACAGCTCGGATGTGGTCCAGTGCGAGGCTGCGATGGCCCCATCTTCGTCTTCTTCCTCGTCTTCTTCGCCATCTTCGTTAGGTGGGACACCATACGTCCCAGTGATCATGCATCCATTCGGGAAGACAAAGGAACCACTTCCCTTTGGCTTGTTCTTTGCGAAGTCACCGCAGTAGACGCTGCCATCTCGAAGCAGCCATTTACCACTGACGATGTTTCCATTTACCCACGTACCAACAAGCTGACTGCCATCGGAACCGAAGACAAACGCGCCTCGACCGTGTCGCAGACCGTTGCTCCACTCACCAGAGTACATGTTGCCATCACTGGCGTACTTGTAAGTGCCAGAACCATGCCGTTTGTCGAACGCAAATTGGCCGCGGTATGTGTCGCCGTTCGGGTACTCCAGAAGGCCCATCCCATGCTTCAGACCATACTGATAACCCCCCGTGTATCGCATGAAAGGTTGCGGAGCCGGTGCTTCATCTTCTTCCGGCTCGTTCCACTCAGGCACTCCCTCCACCTCCTTGATGGCATCGTACGACCATGTGTATGTCCCCTGTCCGTGCTTTTGCTGCGCCGCGTTGAAGTCACCCTCGTAAGTGCTTCCGTCGACGTACGACACTCGAGCACGCCCTGCACGCTTGATCCACCCCTCAGTTTCCTCGTTGGGCTGGTCAATGTACAGCACTTGGTACTGAGGCTCATTCTCTTCGTCGCCCATCCTGACGTGCGTTGCTCAGAGGTTCGGGAAGAGTTGTATTAATCGCAATGTTGTCAACCGGCACGAATTGAGTGAACAATATCTCCTCAAGAAAGCGCTAAAAGAATCTGCGGTGCTTAAACGCTTTAGCCGTGAATTGCCGTTATTCCTGATCGTCCAAAACCAGCAGCACAGGTACACCCACCACAATCGCCTGTTTCTTCTACACGACAAGTAAGACGTCAAACCACCACAATCCACCGCAACCGCTACAACGAAGAAACCGCGACCACAAACAACTCACGTACGGCCACTACACTTACTTCTCGTACGTCTCCTCCCGGAAACGACAACGACACGACAACGCAACTACAACAACGACGGCGACCACCACAACAGCAACGACGGCGACCACAATAACAACCACGACGACGACAACGAACGAACAAATGAACGAACAAACGAACGACGAACGAACGAACGAACGAACAAACGAACGAACGAACGAACGAACGAACGACCCAACGACCACCGAACGACCAAACAAACCGCTGTGAGTGAGTGACTGTGAGTGAGTGACTGTGAGTGAGTGACTGTGAGTGAGTGAGTGAGTGATTGTGAGTGTGTGACTGTGAGTGAGTGAGTGAGTGACTGTGAGACTGTGAGCGAGGGTGTGTAACGTTGCTCGCGCGCGGCCGCGCTCCCCCTCACTCCCACACTCACTCCCTCCCTCACTCCCTCCCTCACTCACTCACTCACAGTCACTCACTGCCTCCAGGAGTCCCCAGCAGTGACGACGTTGGCAATACCAATCGTGGTGGTACCGGGTACTAGAACCAGTACTCGCGGTACACTGTAAAATAGGGAAAACTGCTGTTGGCTGTTGGTCGGCCGTCCGTCCGTCGTCGGCGTTGTGGCGTCGTCGTGGTGCCGTCCGCATCGACGCGAATGTTGCGAAGTTACGAAGTTACGATGTTGCAATGTTGCAATGTTGCGATGTTGTCGCCTGCCTGCTGTGGTGTTGAAGCCAGATGCTGTACATATGGCATAGGCGTTGTTTGTAGTGGGACAGATGTTGTCGCTGGGTAGATGTCGCGGCGAGATGCTAGAGCTGGACAACTGCTGTATGTAGGTGCATGAAAGATGCTAGAGCCGAGCGTGCGGTACCACGACTGTTTGGTGTCACGATTTTGTTCGACCGGTAATAATATTTAAAACTAGCAGTGCGTTTACTCGAAAGAAAACGCGCGCCGTGTGACGTTCGTGACAGGAAGGCCGGTAGCTTGGGAAATCAGCGGGACATTAGAGAGGAGACAGTATGTTTTCCATGGCAGTCGGGATGCAGACAGCAGAGTCGGCATTGGCGAAGGTTCACCATGTCAACACCGCGTCTACAGCGATAACACCCGGAAAACGTCTCCAACGTGTCCCACGTCACGGCACCAAGCGATCGCAGCCTCCGGATACATTGGCATGCCTCTCGTGATCTTGAGTCGGGAGAGAAGGATTGGAATAATCACGCAATGTAACTGTCCAACTAAACGAACGGCAGAGCGTACACCGCTTGCGGTACTGATAAGGAATGTTGTTGAAAAGCCAGGCACTAACAATAGGCCTTGGCGGAAATGTACAGAAAAAGAAGTGCTGGGGAGCGGCGTTTACTGATTTGACAGGACGTCAACAAGGATGCACAGGGAATCATGCTCATGTGTCTTGTAGCGTTGGACACGCATTCCGGGTTCGGTCGGACGTCACCGGCAACGCGAACGACAGCAAAACCTTGGTTGGAGGTCACTGTAGAACGTCATCGCACGGCAACGTCGTCATACACCTGAAATGCGGCCACCTACGACTTTCGCAATCGCAGACATGCTCGCGCCAAACAATGCCATGACTACGCCAAGACGAAGAGGTCTTGCGAACAAGTACTCTCCACGACTCGACAGTAGCTACTCTGGCGTTTGGCGACGAAGACTGCAGCATGAATTCTGCGGAGTGCATTCCTTGTCGGGGTCCTGCGAGAAGCGGCCACTTCCCAACATGGTCAAGACCACGAGAGAACGAGAATGTGCTGGAAGGCGTGCGCCACCAGCGCAACCCGGACCTGCCCATACAAACATGGACAGAAAACGGGTCACGGTGGTGACGGAGATTTTAGTTCACGGTGCGCCCTTTGTGTGAAGTTGCTGCAGCATGCACACCGGCTCATAACTATGAAACGGGCATACGTGCGCAATTGACTCCACGGGCGCGCCGTGAACTTAATCTCAGTCTTCGCACTCCTCTTCTTGAGGAGCACCGAAGTCGAAAGCGACCTCGCTCACTTCCGTTGCCTCGCTTCCCGCCACAGACGCCTTTGCGCTGCGGTTGCCTTCTGCACTCTCGTCGAGTTTGGCTCGAGCCTCTTTGAGCTCCCTGCACTTGGCGCTGAGCTTCTTCAGCTTGGCGACCTGTCGTAGCAAAAAGGAAGATATGATTAGAGCTGCAGTCCACACCACGGAAAGACGCCAGTGCACAGTGGCAGCGGACACAGAGATTTGGAGAGAACGCAGTGAAAGACGTACGATGTTTGCGTTCCAGAGTGCACCAACAGCCAACAGGATGAAGCCACTGTAAGTCAGCGTTACTGTGAAGATCCACCCAACTGGGGACAAGAACTGCATGGTTTCTTCGAACACACATGCGTCACACTTGCACTCCAGCTTTTGAATGGCACTACGTTGCAACGAACAGAGCGCTGAAGTGAGAAGGTGCGCGAGACGCGTATGGGCAAGGACACCAAGGCACAGAGCAAAACTTACATCCAGTCAGGGGCACCAACGTCCCCGAAGTACTTGTAGTCCACAGAGTCCTCGTCCTTGTTGCAGTTGGGATTTCCGGTGGTGGAGTTCAGGTAGTCAATCGTTTCGTTGGTCTGGGGGTTGAAGCAGTAATCGTAGTAGAAGTGATCTTGCCACGCAGGATCAGTGAGGTTGAGGGCGTTCTCGCCAGTGGACGTGATGTTGCGGGTGCCCTCCGGGGGGTTGTTGTCTGGGTACTCCTGCTCGTAACTCTCCATCGTCACGCAGCATGGCACATTGCACTGGTACTCCAGTGAAGACGACACGCACATGTCGTTCCAGGTCTGGTTGATGCGGGGGATCGCACCTTCCCAACACAGGAGCCACACACCGTTGTCGGACAAGACGTGGCGGGTGGGTTCCGCCATAATGAAGAACGTTGCCAGGAGGCACAGGATGAGGGGGCCGAATCGAACGAAGAACTTGAATTTCTTACGGCGCTTGAGACTGGTGCAGGCCATGATGTCAACGACGATCATCATGATGAGGGTGATACCGAACGAGAGCCAATGCCCAATGACCAAACCGGTCTGGGACTTGAGGGCATTCACAGCAGCGCTGCTCGCTCCGCTGGTGACAGCGGAAATAATCGACGCGAGCAGAGCAGGCCAACATCACGCTCCAATCAGAGCCGGGATCGAGAACGCGAGGGCGCATACCGACACGCAGAGAGAGCGCTTCTCAGCCTTGGCAGCCGCCTCTTTGTCAGTGATGAGGACTGCCTTGACGACGTCGCCATCGTCCTTGGCGAGGAGCGGCTCCTGCCGCTCTTCAGTGGCGGACATTTTGCAAACCTTCTTAGGACGTTTTCGCACAGACACAGAAAATAATAAATGAAGGCGGGATTTATTGCACCGCCAAGTCAAAGGACAATATTTATTGGGTCCTTCGCCACCACAGTCCCTTCACAAGCCAATGTTCGTTCGCGCAAGAGTCCCCAAACGTATCACCCGTGCATGCATTATTCACTCCAAGATTCCACCACACAAACGGGTTTTTGTATACACGCCTCTTCCCTCCTCCTTCCTCTCCCTCCCGTTTCTGTCCGTGTATCACCACTTTACACCACGCGAGCGTCCCAGGCGTTACACCAATAAACAGCACAGCAACAGCGAATAGTGAACACCGAACGCAGCCAGACAACGACGGCGACGACGACGATGACGACGGTGACGGTGACGGTGACGGCGGCGGCGACGAAGACAAAACAAAAGCGGCGTTGCATCGTTCGTCGTTCGTCTTCACCACTTTCCGCAGTCAGCCAGTCAATGTGTCACATGACTGCGTGAGGGACTGCGTGAGTGAGTGACTGAGTGACTGAGTGAGTGACTGCGGGAGAGTGAGGTTCTGCGGCGTCAGTGAGTGAGTGAGTGAGTGAGTGAGTGAGTGAGTGAGTCACCTGTCAGCCGTCACCAGACCGACTGAATGGAAGGGCGTGGGAGGGGACGACTGAGACGACTGAGACGACTGAGTGAGTCACCGTCCATCGTCCATCGTCCATCCCCACGCGCTGCCTCACTCACTCACTCACTCACTCACTCACTGCCTCAACAACGAACGCCCTCCAACATTCTTCCAGCAATTCAGCAATTCAATTTGCATACCCTACACTACAGTAGTCATTATCTATTTCACACCCAACCACTGAACGCTGTATGAAACCTAAAAACAGCTTCGATAAAATGCATTTTGTTGATTTGGTATAAACAAACTTTCGAACTCGACGACAGACAGTCAGACCGCGGATAGCTGGCTGGCTGGCTGATTAAAGGGGCGTGACTGCGGGCGAGTGAGAACATCGAGGCCAAGTCCACGTTTGGAATGTATGAGAGGCATACGTCAGTCACTTACACTTACTTAGTCAGTCAGTCAGTCACCACCGCTCACCGCCAGCCACTCACTCCACTCGCCAATCACAAACGAGATTCAAGCAAGCAGTCAAGCAGTCATTGATGTCAGATGTTGGATGTCGGATGTCGGATGTCGGATGTCAGATGTCGGATGTCGGATGTCGGATGTCGGATGTCGGTGATTTTGTGATTTTGTGATTTTGTGATTGTATTCCGGCGGCGATTTCCTTCGGCGGCGATTTCCTTCTGCGGCGATTTCCTTCGGCGGCGATTTTGTAATTTTGCGATTTTGCAGCGCTTGGACGGACTTTTGGGATTTGGTCACCAACGCTACGAGTATGATACTCGAGCATTCATACGAGGCGACAGTAAGCAATTCTGAGTGGAAACAATGTCAAGCCACTATGATATCGATCCCACATTCGTCGTGCGATCTCAATAAGCGGGGCTTTGTCCGTGCAGTCGACCGCCATCAGGTAGGTATTCATCGTACCTTCGACGAAGGGCTCTCGCTTGTCCCGTCCCGCAGGCGCCCTGTCCAACTTCACTCATTTCACTGTCTGGTTTGTGCTGTTTTCTTCGAAATAGACCGCCGGGACAAAAAAGTACAGTTGTAGTCAGCAGCGTAGTGTGGTAGCAGACGAGGTAACTGCTTGGGGCGCAGCACACGGGCAGATTCGGGACTGCCAACAAGGTAGTTGTCAACCGAAAGTCCAACAGGAGGCGAGCCATTCACAGCCGTATGCAAATCTGAGTGGTTGGTCCATGCAGCCCAGTTGTCGCGAAACGCTTGTATTGATCCCAGTCCAGCCGGACAAGCGCAAATGGTTGCAGGCGCCAGGGTAAGAAGTTGTTCCTCTGTGCTGCCCAGACGACGGACACGAAACGTGCCACCCATGCCCACCAGACAGCGCATGTAGCGTCCGAACAGGCGCCGAGCTCCATACGTCACCACGGGGCGCACGTCCATGCCCTGAGCGTAGAACAGTTCCAAGTAGCGCAGTGTCCTGAGCGTAGAACAGTTGCAGCGCGAACGGAGATGCAGCGTACAACTTAGTCCTCATCGTGACTGTGCCCGGGTCCACCACAGGACCACAGGCGGTTCGCACGAAATTACTTTGCCAAGCCCGTCGATAGACTCGTTGGCACCATGCAGTGGACCTGGCGCCGCAATACGTGTCACAAGGTGTAGAGGAATTCAGGAATAACACTCCACATAATTGTGTGAACCACCGTTTCCAATTTGTCTCAGAGCAACAGATCAGAC
>ENA-OWNT01003454-OWNT01003454.1-seawater-metagenome-genome-assembly--contig:-NODE-3454-length-14843-cov-3.367534_pt1 | contig 14843 bp, 13 predicted proteins | sample MGYA00238136_ERZ651165 | MGnify/ENA primary metagenome ERZ651165 (study PRJEB26861, sample SAMN08777766) | seawater metagenome | isolation source: coastal seawater | place: USA: Florida | collected...
ACCCGTTATGTGAGTAACGACACTATTCTATGGAGCGTAGAAAAACCCCTAGATTACTGGGTTTTTGGGGCCGCCGAAGGGGCCGGCGAGGCCGGTTTGCCGGCGGCCGGGATCAGTTCGTAACGTTCCCGCGCAACGAAGAAGGCGACGCCGGCGGAGACGTTTCCGCAGGCGACACCGCCGTTATAGGCGGAGCAGCGGAGCCCGTTCCGCTCCAGGGTCTGGCCGTCGTCGAGGACCGGCAGCTGGGAGATCGGGCCGGCCCGGCTTCCCTTGGGCCCGAATTCCGCTTCCTGCTGTGTGACGCCGGAACGGCATTCGCCGTATCCGGCCTTTTCCGGCGTGAGCAGCACAGCGCCGCCGAGGTAGCCGAGGCCCGTCCCGCTGCAATCGTCCGCGATGTCCTGGGCCTCCGGCGTGGGATACACGGCCAGTTCGCAGTGCGCCACCGGGACGGTGGCCAGTTTGTTGTTGGCGGAGTCCGCGAAGCCGTTCTGCTCATATGGCAAATTCACGTGCCCGCCCCTGGCCGAAGTCAGGGAGCACACCACGTTCCGGTCCGCGGTGGCGAAGCTGAGGATGTCCTGGCCTGCCGCGTACTTCGCTGAGTCCGTCAGGGGCGCCTGCCTGAGCTGCTCCAGCGCGGGCAGGGGCGCGGGCGGAACGTAGTCCGGGTCCTTCTGCGTGATGGTGCACGCCGTGGACGCCAGCAGGGTGAGGGCGGCCAGGATCCCCAGAAGTGTCCGTCGCATGGGCTCCATTATGCCTGCAGGGACGCCGGCCGCCCGCCGCTGACGGCGTCAGCCCCCGACGCCGGGCTGCCGAGGCCTGCCAGGTGTCAGGCGTCGAGCTTCGTCAGCGGGGCGTAGCGGAGCAGGAGCCGCTTCTCGCCGATGCTGAACTTCACCTTGGCGACGGTCTTGTCTCCCGCGCCCTCGAGGGCCAGCACGGTGCCGTTGCCGAAGCTCGTGTGGTTGACCTTGTCGCCCACACTGACGGCGACGACCTCCTTTTGCGGCTGCACCCGGTTCTTGGCGATGGCCGCCGGAACATCGGCGTTGAAGCCGGCCGCGGAGTCCGCGCCGGTGCCGCGTGCCGTGCCGGCTCCCCAGAACGATCCGCCGTACCGGCTCGAGCCGATGGAGCCGCCGCTCCCCCAGCCGCCGGCCTGCCGGGTGGAGCCCTCACGCTTCCATTCCACCAGCTCGGCCGGGATTTCCTCGATGAACTGGCTGGCGGGGTTGTACTGGCTCTGGCCCCACATGCTGCGGACCTCGGAGCGGGTCAGGTACAGGCGCTTCCGGGCGCGGGTCAGTCCGACGTAGGCCAGCCGGCGTTCCTCGGCCAGTTCCTTGGGATCGGTGGCGGAGCGCTGGTGCGGAAACAGTCCATGCTCCATGCCGGTCAGGAACACCACCGGGAATTCCAGCCCCTTGGCCGTGTGCAGTGTCATCAGGGTGACCACGCCCAGCCGCTTGGCTTCGGCGACGGCGGCGGCCAGCTGGTCGGGGCTGCCCGCCGGCGCGTCCGGGATCTGGTCGGCGTCGGCCACGAGGGAGACGCCTTCCAGGAAGGCGCCGAGGGAACCCTCGGGGTTGTCCCGCTCGTATTCCCGCACGACGGCGACGAGTTCCGCGAGGTTCTCCACCCGGGACTCGTCCTGCGGGTCGGTGCTGGAACGCAGGGTTGCGAGATAGCCGGTCTGTTCGAGGACCGCTTCCAGGGCTGCCGCAGCGCCGGAGCCGGCGGCCACCTCGGCGAGGTCGTCGAGCAACTTCACGAAGCCCTGGACCGCGTTGACGGAGCGGGTGGCCATGCCGGGTGCCTCGTCGGCGCGGCGGGCCGCGGCCATGAAGGAGATCCGGTCGCGCTGGGCGAGGGAGGCCACGGCCCCCTCGGCCCGGTCGCCGATGCCGCGCTTGGGCTCGTTGAGGATGCGGCGGAGGTTGACATCGTCGTCCGGGTTGACCAGCACCCGCAGGTAGGCGAGCGCGTCCTTGATTTCCTTGCGCTCGTAGAAGCGGGTGCCGCCCACCACCTTGTACGGGAGTCCGACGCGGACCAGGACATCCTCGATGGAGCGTGACTGGGCGTTGGTGCGGTAGAAAATGGCGACGTCGCCGGGGCGGAGGTCGCCCTCGTCCTGCAGGCGGTCGATTTCCTTGGCGATGAACTGGGCTTCGTCGTGTTCGTTCTCGCCGACATAGCCAACGATCTTCTCGCCGTCGCCTTCGGCAGTCCACAGCCGCTTCTCCGGCCGGTTGGGGTTGCGGGAGATGACCGAGTTGGCGGCGCTGAGGATGGTCTGGGTGGAGCGGTAGTTCTGTTCCAGCTTGATGGTGCGGGCGTCCGGGTAGTCCTTTTCGAACTCCACGATGTTGCGGATATCGGCGCCGCGGAAGGCGTAGATGGACTGGTCTGAGTCGCCGACGACGGTCAGCTCGGCCGCGCCGGGGCCTTCGCCGACGATCTCGCGGACGAGGGCGTACTGGGCGTGGTTGGTGTCCTGGTATTCGTCGACCAGAACGTGCCGGAAGCGCCGCCGGTAGGACTCGGCGAGCGCGGGGAAGGCCCGGAACATGTAGACGGTCTCGGCGATCAGGTCATCGAAGTCCATCGCGTTGGCCTGGCGAAGCCGCTGCGTGTAGCCCTTGAAGACCTCCGCGACGGCCTGCTCGAAGGGGTCGCTGTGGTTGGCGCTGGAGGAGTAGCTGTCCGCGTCGATCAGTTCGTTCTTGAGTGCCGAGATCTTGTGCTGGATGGCCTTGGGCGCGAAGCGCTTCGGGTCCAGGTCCAGGTTCTTGGCTACGAGCGTGATCAGGCGGAGCGAATCGGCGGAGTCGTAGATGGAGAAGTTGGAGTTCAGCCCGACGTTGGCCGCTTCGCGCCGCAGGATGCGCACGCAGGAGGAGTGGAAGGTGGAGATCCACATGGTCTTGGCCCGGCCGCCGACCAGGAGTTCGATCCGCTCGCGCATCTCGGCGGCGGCCTTGTTGGTGAAGGTGATCGCCAGGATCTCGCCGTGGTGCGCCCGCCGGGTGGCGATCAGGTACGCGATGCGGTTACTGAGCACGCGGGTCTTGCCGGACCCTGCGCCGGCCACGATCAGCAGCGCACCGCCCGCGTGTTTGACCGCTTCCTCCTGCTGCGGGTTGAGTCCCTGCAGCAGCTCCTCCGCGTTCGGCAGCCGGGGGCGCTCCCAGTCCTCACCGTTGTCGGCTGCGCTTCCGGTGTGGGCCCCGAAAGCGGGTGAGCCCAGTTCCGGCATCCCGGTGCCAGCCCCAGCGTTTCCGGACGCTTTGGCAGGCGTGGCCGGATGCGAGGCAGCTTGGAAGGGTCCGTCGGCGTAGGGGTCAAACAACATATCCATGGTGTTAACAAGTCTAGGCGGTGGCACCGACGCCACGTTCCGCGGCCGACATTGGCGGCCCGGTCGGGATGGCCGCCTACCCGACGGAGGCGGACTCCAGCGCAGCGCGGAGCTGGCGGACCGCCGTCGTGCCGCCCGCCACGTGCCAGTCCAGTCCGTTGACGCGCACGACGTCGGTGGCGCCGCCGGCGGCGAGCACGATCGCTTGTCCCGGCAGCCAGTCCCACTCCGGGGAGCTGTGCTGGAACCAGCAGTCCAGCTCGCCGTCGGCCACCCGGCCGAGGTCGCAGGAACCGGAGCCGAACATCCGCAGCGCCGCCGCCGCGGTCGCCGCGGCGTGCCAGGGCATGGCGCACATCGGGTCGGCCAGCCAGGTGGGATGGATATACGTGGCGGCGCCGAGCTCGGCCAGCGGCATCTCGGCACGGCCTCGGCCGCCGTCGGCGCGCGGGCTGAAACTGTTCAGCGCCTCACCGTTGAGCGTGGCGGCCCGCCCCGTGCCGCCGAGCCAGAGCTTGTCCGCTTCCGGCTGGAATATTGCCCCGAGCAGCGGGCCGGACGAATCCTTCAGTGCGAGTGCGGAGCACCAGTAGCTGGAGCCGTGGAGGAAGTTGTACGTCCCGTCCACCGGGTCGATAACCCAGGTCCGGCCGCTGCTGCCCTGCTTGGACGCACCCTCTTCGCCGAGGATGCCGTCGTCGGGCCGGCAGCGCTGCAACTGTTCGAGGACGTAGGCCTCGGCGGCGTGGTCCGCGGCGGTCACCACGTCGGAGACGGACGTCTTCCGCTGGCCCTCCAGTCCTGCCTGCCTCATCAGCAGCGCCAGGTTGCCGGCCTCTCGCACCAGGGCCTCGGCGAGTTGGTAATCGTCCAGTTCGGGGCTGAGTTCCGCGGTGCTGTGCCGGCCGAGCCGGTGCCTGCCAAGTTCGTTGCTGCCTGATTCGCTCACCCGTTCAGCCTATCGGGCGGCCCGGGCTGCTGAAAGGCGCTCCGGGTCCACGCGGAGCCGGACCCGCTCGCCCCGGCGAGGGGCAATAATGGAGCCATGGCCAAGACACCCGCCCAGCGGATCAAGAAGCACGGCGCAAGCGCGGCCGTTCCCCAGCACCACCTGCCGGCGGTGATCAATCCGAGCACCACCCGGACCCCGCAAAAGGCGCAGAACAACGGCAGCTTGATCCTGATTGCGGGCGTCGTGGCGAGCCTGTTCCTGTTTTGGTACGTCCATCTGCTGACCCTGGACCAGCTCACACAGCTCAGTGGCGGCCTGCCCATGCCGGACTCGCTGATCGGCGGCTTCGACCGAGGCTTCGTGGAGCAGTTGCGCACGGCCATGGACGGGGACGCCCGCGGTCAGCTCAACTACGTGCACAAGACGGCCGGCACCCTGTTCCCGCTCATCTTCGGCTTCACCTGGCTGCTGCTGATCGGCACGAACGTGGCCCGGAAGTCCCTGCGCTGGGCCTTGTGGGCGGTGCCGATGCTGTTCGCGGGGGTGCGGCTCTGGGGCAACGCCGCCATCGACGCCGTGATGTCCGCTGACGCGCTCGACGGCGGACAGGTTGCGTTGGCGTCGGGGCTCACCGTAGCCGGCTGGATCCTGCTGGTGCTGAGCCTGCTGGCCGGCGGCGCGGCCGTGTTCCTGGGCCGGAAAACTCCGTCCGCGCGGGCTGAGGCTTCGCGGGCCGCGCGGGGCTAGCGGTTCGGGATCCAGGGCCGGAATTCGCGGCCTCCCGCTCCGCGGCGCCCGATGGACATGCCCACTCCTGTCCGCGAGCAATGAGCATATTCCCTATATGTCCACTTCTCGGCGCCGGCGAGGGGCATGCTCAGGAGGGGGTCAGCTCCGGTCGAAGCCCGTGACGCGAAGCAGCCAGGACCATAACGAGTCCCGGCCCAGCTCGGTATTGAGGAAGTCTTGTGCCTGCTGTGCGCGGTGGGGGGCTCCCGCAACTTCAAAGTGCGAGGCAGACTTGAGGAGGCACTCCCTGGCTTGCACTTTGTCCCCAATGGCGGCATACGCCCTGCCAAGTAGCAAATACGCTTCGCCCAACCGCTGCGGCATGAGGAGGTCGTCATCCCCGCATAGCTCTTCCAAGAGTTCTATCGCGGCCAAGTGTTCGCCTGCCAAGAAGTTCCAGTGTGCGCGGTTTAGCTTCAGCAACATGTAGTCATTGCTGCTTCCACCGATGACGTCAGTGGCCAGCTCGGCGCGTTCAATGCAGCGAAGGGTGTCGGCGTCCGCAACATTTGCTGCAAGTCGCATAGCGGCCGAAGCCTTGTTGAATTTTGCCCAGACGTCGAGGTTTTTGGTAGGTGAAAACGTTCCGGCTGCGAGATCGTGATAGCGCAGGCCGTCTTGGATCCTGTCACACAGAAAAGCCACGTTTCCAATGACCCAATACGACTTGCCAGCGAGTTGTTCATCGACATCGTCAGAAATGACCTCGGCAAGTCCTTTGCTCTCCGCCCAAGCCGCTGACAGTTTTCCTCCGTCTGCCAGTGCGGCGATCAGGGCTTGCCGGGCTTTGATGTTGATCTCTACATCCAGTTCGCCAGTCGTTAGATCAGCGGCTGCCAGGGCAGACTCCGCAGCCTCTTCGAGCAAGCCAGCGCCCTGGCGCGCTTTGGCCAGCAAGATATAGGTGCGCGCCCGGTCGTGCGTGCTGGGGGGAGGGTCCAAATTCGAGATTAAGCCGACGGCAAGGATCGCGCATTCTTCGAAGCGTTCCGCGTCCAGAAGATTCTCAGCCTGAAGAAAAGTCATGTTCCACCACGAGGTGGGGTCACCGTCACTCAAAGCGATCTCGGCCGCCCGCTGTGCACTGCCAGCCGCCTCCGCAAAGGCATGGTTGCTGCGGTGCTCGTGCGCCCGGAGCTCAGCTTCTGCGTACAACGGTGAAACAAAGTGCATATACCAATTATCGGTTGCCTCGCCGGTCAAAGTAACCACGGCGCGCACAGTATCCTCAGACCAAACGCAAGAGCGGCGCCTAGATAGCACAGGGTTCCCGCAATCCGCTCAAATCGTTATATGACGGCGTGTCCGAACCCCCTATACTGAGCTCGTACCACATGAGTCACATCAGCCCCTTACGTATCAGGAGTCATAAATGAAGAAAACTCTCGCAACCCTTCTCGTCGCTGGTGCTCTGGCTGCCGCGGGCCTGTCCGCTGCATCCGCTGTTTCCGCAAGTGGCGAAAACTCGGGGCAGGGCTCGGTCCTGGCTGTTGACTGGTGGCCGAACTCCACTCCGAAGAACTAACGGAGTCAGCAACCGCAAAGGGCGGGAATCGGAGTCATCTCCGATTCCCGCCCTTTGTCATGCCCGGAGCGAACTGAGCCGCCCAAGCAGCCCGACCGCCGTCGTTCCTCACCACGCAGCTACTGCGAAATCGGGCTGTCCTGGCTGATCATCGCCTCAACGGCCTCGGCGGGCGCCGGGCGCCCGAAGTAATACCCCTGGCCGCTGGCGCAGCCCAGCCGGACGAGTTCCTCGGCCTGTTCGGCGGTTTCGATTCCTTCCGCTACCGCTTTGAGCCCGCAGGCGTGGATCAAATGCAGCACGGCTTCAACAAAGTTGCCCTGCTCCGCGTCCGTTCCCAGTCCGTCGATCAGGCTCTTGTCGATTTTGACCACGTTCACGGGGAGCCGGCGCAGGTAGCTGATGGACGAGTATCCGGTGCCGAAGTCGTCGATTTCGAGCTGTACGCCCAGCTGGCGCAACCCGCTGAGGGAGTACTTGTCCACGTCGCCGCCGGTGACGGCCATGGACTCGGTCAGTTCGATGATCAGGTTCGCGGCATCCACCCCCGTCTCGCGGAGGATGTCTTGGACGTGTTCGATGAGCTCAAGGTTCTGCAGCTCGGTGGTGGAAATATTGACCCGGACAGAGAACTCGCTGTCCAGCGCCAGGCGGTCCTGCCAGTCCCGGAGCTGCCGGACCGCGCTACGCAGCACCCAGTGCCCAAGCTCCACGATCATCCCGGTCTCTTCAGCCAGCGGAATGAACTGGTCCGGCATGAGGAGCCCGCGCTCGGGGTGGTTCCAGCGGACCAGCGCCTCCACGCCCTCGATCCGCCCGGTGGCAAGCTCCATCACTGGCTGATAGTGCAGCGTCAGCTGATCCTCGAGAATGGCCTCGCGCATCTCGGTCACCATCAGGCTCTGCAGCCTGCGGGCGTACAGCAGGGCCGGTTCGAAGACCTTGATCCCGCTGTGCGGCTGGGCCTTTGCGGCGTACATGGCCGTATCGGCTTCCATCACGAGGTCGTCGACGGACTGGCCGGGTTCAGCCACGCGGACACCGATGCTGGTGCCGCAGGTAATCCGCAGGTCCCCGATCTCCAGGCTCTCACTCAGCGCCTTGAGGATTCTGTTAGCGACCCGCCGGGCGCGCACAAGATTGGATTTGGGCAGCATGACGGCGAACTCGTCCCCGCCCAGCCTCGCTACGGTATCGGTAACCCGGACCGCTTCCTGGAGCCGCCGGGCAATCACGCGCAGGACGTCGTCCCCCGCGCTGTGTCCAAGGGTGTCGTTGATGCCCTTGAAGGAATCCAGGTCGAGAATCAGCAGGGCCGGCGGCATCTCGCCACGCGACGTCTCCGCCAGCGCGTGGCTGAGCACCGAGTTCAGCGCCGTCCGGTTGGCCAGCTGCGTCAGCGGATCGGTCAGAGCCATCCGCTCGAGCTCAACCTGGGCCTGCCGCAGCATGGCGGTCCGGCTCTCGACGCGTTCCTCGAGCTCCTGGTAAATGGTCTGCAGGTCATCAGCCATCAGGTTGATGCCGGCAATGACCGCGGCGACGTCGTCCCGGGCACCGGAGTGGGGAATCCGGGTGCTTAGGTCCCCGCTCGCGATCCGGACAATGCCCTCCACGAGCGCATGGAGTCGGGGGTCTGGAACATCACTTTTCACTCGTATAAGGCCTTAACCACTCGAGGGCAACTGTCCGCGAAAGAAAAAAATTCGCCGGAATCGTTTCGGTTCTTGAGCGCAGCAGGTAGTGCGCAATGACGCGGTCCACGGGGCTTTCGCCTACCAAGGCAAAGGCCGACGCGGCAATGGATCCGGAATAGACCTGGCGCGCTTCAACGCTGACTCCGACGACGCCGGAGATGACCAGGAGCACCGGGACCCTCTCGCCGCCAGCGAGCATCCGGACCATTTCACCTGCCGCCCGGGCTTCGGGCCCCTCAATCTCCCGGTTCGGCGGGAGCGCGACCTCGATAATGCCGCCTTCCAGCAGCCGGACGCCGATGACCGGTTCCGCCGGGGTTTCCGCTGCGGGCGTGCCAGCTATAGGCGTGCCAGCTACGGGCGGCGCTTCCGTGGGGATCTTCCCGTCCGTCGCGACGGGGACTTCGACGGTCATCGGACAGCCAGCCGGCGGATAACGAGAAGGTGCGAGGGGGCAATGGTGCGGTCGCCGAAGTCAGTCGCTGCCAGGCACGGCGCAACTAGCTGATCAGACATTTGCCCCCACAGACTACAAAGTCGGCAATTCGGCGTGCGCTGAACCCAATTCAGCCCGCACGAGGCACCGGAACATTCCGGCGAATGCCCTCATGATAGTGCAACCGAGTGCAGACATGAGACATAAGACACCCCTGCGACTCGGAATTGCCTAATGTGCCCCTGGTTGGGCCGGTCCGGTATATCCGGAACTACCTGGCGAAATATTCACGAATGCTCGACAGCGAGCTGGGACCGGTATAGCCCAGATCTGCCGGGCCAGCCTGGACGGCGTTGTCGGGTGAGAAAATGCTGACGCCGAGGGTGCCGCCCTCCACGTCCTTGAGGCTGTCCAGCAAGGCCGGCATGGCTTTTTGCAGCGTTTGGGTCAGCGCCGCCTTGTCCGCGGTATCACCGACCAGTTTCACCGTGATGAACTTCCCGGAGGTGTTGACGTTGGCGTCGGCTTTGGCCGAGGCGACCCCCGGCACGGACATTCCGGCCTTCTGCAGCGCGGCCTCCAGCTGATCCTCTTTCGTGGGTCCGCCCAGGCCACAGGCCGTCAACGATGCTGCGAGTACGCCCATGATGAGTACTCCTGCCATGGAGTGGAACAGCTTCTTCATTGTTATCTTCCGCTATGGTCCGGCGTCGGGAGGGTCAAGGTCACTGCTTTCGCGAGATGCCTGAGACCGTCGAACTAACCTGGCCGGGGTCCGTGGTCAGGAACTTTTGGGTTGACTCCCTTTGAGCGTAGTCGGCGATCGGTCCCTGGCGCTCAAAACTGCCGGTGGACTTCACGTACTCGCCGCCGTCGTGATAGCCGATGCCGCCAACTCCGGGGGCGACGGCGGGATTGGGCAGGGTGACCCTGAGGGCGCCGTTGTCCTGGCTGGCGGAAATGCCGGCGCCCGGCTCCACCGTAAGATCCCCGAGGTCGACTTTTGGGACAGGATCACCGGCGTGCTGCAAGGCCAGGACATCGATGCGGGACGGAATCGGCGCGGAATCAACCGGGGAGCCGAAGGTCACGACGTTTGTCACGTTGAACCGGTCGGTGAAGGACTTGTCGGACGCCAGGGCCGCGGCAATCATGCCGCCCTGCGAGTGCCCGGACAGCAGGACGGGCGCCCCAGGCGGGATATCTGCATTCTCCATGGCCAGGCCGACCGCCTGCGCCGCCGTCGACAGGTTCCCGCCTGCCAGCTCCAGGTTGCCGGTCAGGTCGGTGGCGTTGGCGGCGCCGTCGGGGTACCAGCGCGTGGTTCCGGGGATGCTGATGATGTAGGCGTCCGGTTCCCCGGGCTTGTGGACCGTGGTGATGCGGACGGCAGCGTCGGGCGTACCGGCCCTGCCTTCGTCGCCGTAGGCGGCGTTGGTGGCCTGCAGGATCGAGCTGATGCTCGACGGCACCGGCGTGTTGAATCGGCCGTCCTGGTCCGTCCCGGCGGCGTCTCCGACCTGAACGGGCAGCGGCTCGCCGGCGACCGGGCGGCCGTCGTCCAGGAGGTGCGGGTTGTAGGCGCCCACGCTCAGCGCGGTGGCGGCGAGGGAAAGCACTCCCGCCCGCAGCAAGACGCCGTTCGATGCGATCTCGGTAAGTGATGGAGGCTCGCCGGTGCTGAGCCACCGCAGGCCCATGCCGCCATAGTGGCCGGCCTGGTCCAGTACGTTAGCCTGGGCATCCACCAGGTTCCGGACCGGCAGGGGCGCATCGTCCTGGAGCCAGTTCCAGCCAATCCGGCTCGCGGCCTCGACCGTACTGAGGACTTTCCCACCCTGCTTCCAGAGATCCCCTGCTGTGTCGGCAACGCTTCCCGCCAGCCGGGCCGGCCCCCATCCATGGAAGAGGCCCTCGGCTCCCGCAGCGCGGCCCGCATTCGCCGACCCGCCGCCGCTTCCGCCACCGGAAACGCCGTGCGAACCGCCGCCGCTTCCGCCACCGGAAACGCCGTGCGAACCGCCGTGCGAACCGCCGCCGTGGCGGCTGGCTTCGAGTTGTTCTTCGACGTTGTGCTGCACGGCGTCCGACGCTGCCTTGAGCGCGGCGCCTGCCGCGATCAGTCGCTGCCGGTGACCGGCCCAATCTTCCCTGAACCGCTGGCCGTCCCTGCCGTCCCACGGTGTGGCGGCGATTGCGGGGTTCAGGGTGGCGCTGAGCGCCAGCAGCCGCTCGCCGGCCCGGCCCAGTTCGCCGCTGAGCCGGCGTCCGGACTCCACGTCCATTCCGTACAGGCTCATCGTCACGCCACCTGAGCCGCGGAACCGGCGAGAAACTCGCGCGCTCCGAGTATTCGCCAGGACAGTTCCCTGGCCAGGTCCCCCGGCGGAACGTCCACCAGGACCAGGCCGCCGTCGTCGCCACTGGTCCGTACCGAATAGAGCTTGTCCGCCAGATGCCAGGCGTCCGCGGTGCGGAGGGCGGCGTCGGTGCCCGGCCGGGCCGCCACCACCTCGAGGTGCACGGTGCAGCGCGGGGCCAGGACGGCCTCTTTCACGGCCCGGGGAAGGTCGGCACTTTCGGGGGAACGGAGCTGCTGCGCGCTGACCGGTATGCGGTCGCCGTCCAGGCTGCGGGCCTCGCCGGCGCCGGCCCGGAGCTCCGGGCAGTCCGGCAGGATTCGCCGCACGGCGGCCCAGGCGTGCCGTTCCTCGAACAGGGCCACCTCAACCACGTCCTGTATTCCGGTGGGGGCCGCCCCTGCTGCGGCGGCCTGGATCCGACGCCGGTAGGAGACAGCGATTCCGCGGCCGCCGGCGAGCCCCAGGTCGGTGTGCACGGACTGCTCCCCTGACCGGGCGACGGCCGTGACCTGGATGGGTGCGCTGACGGCCATGAGTACGGCCAGCAGCCACTGGTCCCGGATGGTGCCGTCGGGGCCGGCGATTCCTGCCTGGCGAAGTTCAGCGTCCAGTCGCGTCGTAACCGCAGGCTCCAGCAAGCCCACCACCAGGGCGGTTGCGGATTGCCGGTAGGAGGAAAAATCGATGCCCGGTTCGGCGGCGAGTGTCCTCATCGCCCCGTCGACGGCTGCCGCCCACGCCAGTCCGCTGATTTCAAAGATGTTGAGTTCAGGATCCCCAAGACGTTGCAGCACGATTCCCCCAGCTAGTTCAGACCGTCCGCTTACCCTACTGGCTGGGCGGGACCGGCGGGATGGGGAGAACTCCGCTGCACCCGGGCACGCTTGCGCGCCGTGAGCTCCTGCCGGACCCGCTGGGCGACGACCAGTCCCACGGCCGCCATGCCAATGGTGATCGGGTACCCCATCAGTCGTTCCAGCGTGCCCGGTTCAGGCACCCGCATCCCTGTCACTCCCGCGGCGGCCAGCGCGGCTAGCGAGACGGTGCCGCAGCCCAGGATGAACCACCCCAGCGGCGTCTGCCTGCGCCAGAGCCAGCCGACCAGCGCAAGGGCCAGGCCGCCGGCGGCGAAGTACATGACCGCCCCGGCCACGTGCCAACCTGAGCCGGCGTCTTCGGGGACCAGGCCCACGATCACGGTCCCGGCACCCGCGGTCAGGCTCAGCGAGCGGGCGACAAACGCCGCGACCGACGGCGAGCGCCGCCAGGGCGCCACTTCCAGCCGCACTCCGGCCCGGGCCGCAATACCGATCACGGCCGAGCTCAGCAGCAGCGCCCCGACCATCATGCCTATCCCCTGCACCACGAACGAGGCATTCATCAGCAGGTGCGCCGGCGAGCACACGTCGCGGCCCGCAAATCCGCCGCAGCCCAGGGCGCCGAGATCGCTGATGTAGCCGGTGCGCCGGCTGTACGGCTCCCGGCCCGCCCAGGCACCGATCACCGCCGCCTCGGCAACGAAGTACTGCAGCACGCTCAATTTCGCGAGCGCTCCGATGTAGAACCGTGTGGAAGCCACGTCCGGACTGTAGATGAGCTTCCGGGAAAGCGTCGGGGCAGAGGCTGTCATGCCAAGAGCGTAGTACGCGCCCTCACCTTGTATGCTTGTATCCGTGTCCGGACGGGCCGGCCGACGGCCACCCACCTGCACGCCCGCCCTCGTAGCTCAGTGGATAGAGCACGGCTCTCCTAAAGCCGGTGTCGTTGGTTCGATTCCAATCGAGGGCACTTGAACTCCCAGACGCCGGGCGCCGGCCCGGACTTTGACCAGCGCCCCGAGCGGAGCGCCGACCAGCGCCTGGACCTGCGCGCTTACCTGCTGGGCAGCTGGAGCGTGGCCCGCACCATGCTGGACCGGGCCACCGGCAGCCGCGGCACCTTCAACGGCGTCGTCCGCTTTACTGGAACCGACGACGGCGGCCTCCGCTTCCGCGAAGAAGGCTCCGTGCAGTGGAACCCGGCCGGCGCCGCGTCCTTCCACGGACCGGCCAGCCGAGAGTACCTGCTGAAGCCCTCGGCAACGCCGGAGACGATGGACATGCTCTTCCCCGACGGCCACCCTTTCCACCGCATCGGCTTCGGCGGCCAGGACAACCAGGACCGGCACTGGTGCGATCCGGACACCTACCGGGTCGAATACACCAGGCTCGGCCCGGATGAATTCAGCTACCGCTGGGACGTCACGGGACCGGCCAAGGATCTGCTGCTCGAATCCGTGCTCACCAGAACAGGCGTGAACCCGCGCATTGTGGTGTCCGCCGTCTGCGTCTTTGACGACGCCGGGCGCCTCCTCACGGTCCGCAAGCGCGGCACGGACAAGTTCATGCATCCGGGCGGCAAGCCCGAGGCCGGCGAAACCGCGGCGGAAGCTGCGTCCCGCGAACTGGAGGAGGAAGTCGGCATCATCGTGGCGCCCGAGGACCTCGAGCCCTTCGGAAGCTGGCTGGCCGAGGCCGCCAACGAGGCCGCCACGCAGATCGAAGCCACGGTGTTCACCGCACCCACGCCGGTGAACACGACAGGCGGACCGGCGGTGAACCCGTCCGCCGAGATCGCCGAAATCCGCTGGCTGGACCTGGCCGCCGCGCTGCCCGAGGACCTGGCGCCGCTGCTCACAGACCACGTCCTGCCGGCCCTCGCCGCGAAGGCGGAGCCGACGGGCTAGAGTTCCGGCACCGCCTCCGCGGCCACGGCGGTGGCCTCGGCGAACTGGGTCCGGTACAGCTCCGCGTAGCGTCCCTCGGCGGCGAGCAGCTCGTTGTGCGTCCCGCGCTCCACGATCATGCCGTCCTCAACCACCAGGATTGCGTCGGCGGCACGGACCGTGGACAGCCGGTGCGCGATCACGACCGCGGTGCGGCCTTCGAGCGCCGCGCCCAGCGCGTCCTGCACAGCAGCTTCGTTGGTCGAGTCCAGCGCGGCCGTGGCCTCATCGAGGATCACAACCCGCGGGGCCGCGATAAGCAGCCGGGCAATGGTCAGCCGCTGCCGTTCGCCGCCCGAAAGCCGGTAACCGCGTTCCCCCACGATGGTGTCCAGACCGTCCGGCAGGGAGCGGATCATGTCCTCGAGCCGGGCCTGGCGCAGCACGTCCCACATCAGTTCCTCGCTGGCGCCGGGGCGGGCCAGGCGCAGGTTGGACGCGATGCTTTCGTGGAACAGGTGCCCGTCCTGCGTGACCATCCCCAGGGTTTCGCGCATCGAATCGAACGTCAGGTCCCGGACATCCACGGCGGTGCCTGTCCCGGCACCGCCGAAGCGGACCGCGCCGGAGTCGACGTCGTACAGCCGTGAGAGCAACTGGGCGATGGTGGACTTGCCGGCTCCCGAGGATCCGACAAGGGCCACGGTCTGGCCCGGTTCCACCCGGAAGCTGATCCCGTGCAGCACTTCCTCGCCGCCGCGGGTATCCAGGGTGGAGACGTCCTCAAGCGAGGCCAGCGAGACCTTGTCCGCCGAGGGGTAGGAGAAGCGGACGTCGTCGAACTCCACCGAGAGCGGGCCGCGCGGCGATTCCACCGCGTCCGGCTTCTGCTGGATGAGCGGCTTGAGGTCCAGGATCTCGAAGACCCGCTCGAAGCTGACCAGGGCGCTCATGATCTCCACCCGGGCATTCGAGAGCGCCGTGAGCGGCGCGTAGAGGCGGGTGAG
>ENA-OWNT01003455-OWNT01003455.1-seawater-metagenome-genome-assembly--contig:-NODE-3455-length-14842-cov-3.965256_pt1 | contig 14842 bp, 11 predicted proteins | sample MGYA00238136_ERZ651165 | MGnify/ENA primary metagenome ERZ651165 (study PRJEB26861, sample SAMN08777766) | seawater metagenome | isolation source: coastal seawater | place: USA: Florida | collected...
CGCCGTCGAACGTGAGGTCTTCCTGGCTGGGGTCGGCAGCGGCAATGTGCTCTTCACATTCATCAGATTCTTCATCAATGTCTCCGAAATAGCGGTGGGTCAACGCAACTTGCTCCGCAGCAACGGCCGCGCGAGGTGTCATGTTGACCAGGTGAGTTATCATACTTTGCACATCTGCATCATCGAGTCTGTATGAAACTGAACCTCCTCCAATGCCTCCTTTGTCACCGCCGGACCCCATACCAAACGCAAACGTGTTGCGAGAGTTTTCTGCACTGTCGCCGCCTTCAATGTCGTTCAAGAAGTAGCCATCTTCGCTTCCTACGTCCACGTCGCTGACCCCTCCATCTTCCTCAACCAGCAACATTTGATCGTCCTCACTGCTGGAGGCGTAGCTACCACAATCGCCTTCTCCCTCACCGTCGTCCAAGCTGTGTGATGCGGTGTCTGCTACTTCTTCTCCACTCTCGGCGCCAAGTATCCGGTGCCCACGGCTATCCATCTCTGTCGCAATTGCTTTGCCTTCGATTACTAGACGACGTTGGGATGGCGCGTCCACACCGTCCAGCCCCACTTCTTGCAGATCTGCTCCAACTTCTTCAACAGCATCACAATCGCTTTCCCAGTCTTCGCTCTCAACTTCAACGGCATCAAAGCTCGCTGGGTCGCCGTCTACACTATCCGATACTGGCTTGTCCGACATTACCATGCGGCGCACTGAGTGCGTCAGCAGAGGGAATGTAGGGACTCGCGCGAGGGCTGCGGGTGAACCTGGTGGCGCGGCAGGAGTGGGGCGGCTGGTACCCACAGCTTGATGTGACGGCTGATTGACTTCATTAGTGCCGTCCGCCTCCAACGCAGAAAAGTCATATGGATTTTCCCACTGCGTGTGGTATGTCGTTTGATTTTCCCAGTAAACGTACTTGGACGCCGGGTCGATGAGCGCGATCCATTTTGGGAGGACAACCTCAATACCGTCTGCAGGGTACTCGACAGAAAATTGCTCTTCACACGCGCTGTCGAATGCAACTTCCCAATCTTTTTTCGCCGCCTCGTCAAACGTGAAACGCCTCGTGTTGATGGCTACTTCATTCAATTCTTGCTGACGGCGTTCCGAAACCGGGACTCTGTTGAGGTATTCTTCCGCAAACATCTTAGCGCATTGACCTGTTCACATTTCGCCAATGAAACTGGGGAGAAAACAGGCAGTCAGAACCATGATCGAACGTACCAACAAGGAAAAGTCTTGTGAACGGTACGTCCGATGTCCGAAAATGGTCTCCAGCAATGGCCGGCAGCACCCAGCGCTCTACCAAGGAGCCATTCGAACAGTCGGCAACTGTTGCCCAATGTTGAATCTGCCCCCGAACGTCAGCAAGCAATGGAGCGTGGTTAGAGAATGACGAGGCGATGGAATGAATTCAATGAGGCCCCAACTCAAAGCACGCACCGTGAGGCAAGACACAGGAGAAAATACAGCAGCCGCGCACGCGGCTCGATGCATGTCCATCACACGAGTGTATTGGGGATCAGCATAATTTCTTGCGCTTGCCTTCGCATCGCGCGCTAGAGCCGCCATTTGACCAAGATGCAACTCGAGGTCTGCGGCGACATGGCTCGGAAGTTCAATGCTTCGACCTAGCAACAGCACACTTGGTTGAAATCAGGAAGTGCCATCAATGCAACCAGACAGGGAAGCACCTATTGGGACATTGCTCTGGTCTGAAACAGACTTCTTGGATTGACTCTTCTTGCCCCACATATTCCACTTCTTTGAGCGTTTCTTCACCTGGCGATTGCCTTGCGATGGAGCTTGCTTGCCGACTGGATCAGGATTTTGATCTGGCTGTGCTTGGTCGGTCGCCACATTGACTTCTACTTCAACGGACTAAGTTGTTGTTGCCACCGCAAAGGTGAAAAGGTTGACAAGACGAGGCAAAGGCAAAGCAATGATGCCCGACATACCATCGGAGGAATAAATCGGTCATGTCCTAAGTACACTGTCGCGAAAGATACTGCCTCGTCCAACTCCACTGCCACATAGTCTTCGAGCAGCATACCCATCAAGAAGGATACTGGGGCTCTGCACGTGTCACCGAGAATGAGAGGCAAGTAGGGAATATACACATGTGGTAGCTCGAACGGGAAGACCAGTGCGCGTAAAGCCTCAGAACAGACCGCCAAATCTCGGATGTCGTCGGAGAGAAGCATGATACTGAAGTTATTCAGCAAATAGCCAATGCATTTTACCACCGTTGTAGGGCTGAGGAGTTCCAACAGACGCTCGACGTTCGACAGTTCCGTGAGGCCCGTGGTACATGGGAACGTAGGTGGGAGTATCGGCAGGTCACAAGGTGCCGACGCCGGTTGCAGCACTCGGTTTACGTATAGGCAGTCCCCACGCAGGGACAGTGTCATCGAGGGCGCTGGGCCCGCGCCCGTCGCGTAAAGCGCGGGAAGTTCAACTGCAGTCAACTCCTGGACAAATCTGTCGATGCGGAAGGCAGGCGTCCCAAGGTTTCGGATCAAAAAGTGCAAAATATGCTCAAAAATTTGAGTAAACGGCCATTGTGAAAATATTGCGAGGCACGACACTTCACGGCTGCCATCTCTATCACCCTCCGCAGTGGATTGCGGTGATGCCGTGGTCGGTGGCAAAAGCTCGCTGCGCCAAAATGTCAGTGAAGTCACGAAGATGGCAGGTAAATCCGCCTGAGGACCACAAGGAAACGACGTTAAGCAAGCGACGTGCGTAACGCGACGAGGTGTTGCACACAATACAATGCCGGTACCTGACGATTAATCACCGAAGTGTGCACAAGATACTGCGGCTTTGAGCCATCCGTTTGTTGAGACAACCGCTCAATGTGTGATGTGGGCGCTGCCGCGAACACCGATGCGTTGGGGTCGAATGCAAAATCTGGATGATCAGCGCTCGGGCATCTCCAGTCTACCGTAGATTGCTTAACTTTGGGATCAAATGCCAAAATAGCAACGTAGTCGACGAGGCGCCTCGAAGGCTCCCTAAGGTTACGGGCGTCGTGCGAAACTTGTTCATTGGGACCTTCCAAGCTCGAGTATGGCTTCAAAGAATTGTGCATCCACACAAGTAATTGCCTCGAGGGTGCAAGGTCGGTTGGAGTATTTCCAGCCATATCTTTTTGATATAAGTCGCCTCCTTCAGCCACTAATCTTTGCACAACCTGAGCAGTACATATTATCATTGAAGGAGGCGCAGAAAGCACAACGACACTTTAACGTCACGAACCAGCCTATTGGCACTCTGGACGGCAACATGTAATGCAGAGTGGCCTGCGTAACGAGGACAGTGTGGCGTCAGCTTGCGCCACAGTTAGGTTGCGAGCAAATGCGAGAGTACCTCCAGGTCCATCATTAACTGTGAATGCTGGTTCGGCCTTCGTCTTTACGAAGTCCAACGCCCAGTCAAGGACGTCGACGTGCGCTGCGCACCCTGTATCGTCTGGCTTGTTAGCTTTCGAGGACAAGCTGGCCACTTGCCTCAGCACTTCAGCTGCGACCTGTCGCGGCACGGTTTGCTTGTCGACCAAGCAGCTAACACGCAGAGAAACAAAACAAAGTCACTGATCAGGATAATTTCAGACTGGCAAAGACAATGCCGTACTTGAGCGAATTCAACAACGAAATATCGCATTCCCGAGCGGCTTTAATCAACGCTTGGTGAAGTGCATGAAGCAGCTTTTCTTGAGGTTCTCCGGGTCGGCAAAGTTGGCCGGCCCAGAACCCGTCTTTCGTTTTGAGTCGTAGAAGTTGTCCATCGTCCTGTTTCAGTAATGCCTCAATGACTCGAACAGCGGCCGCAGAATCAGCTGCAGATGGCGCAATCTGTGTATTTCCGGCTGATGGCTCGACCACTGCCATAAACTGACCGCCAGGTGCAACTTCATCAGAGACGGTGACCAGCGTCGGTTCGCGCCCGCTTGACTGTATTTTGACCGTCGTGCCCGAACTACACCCGTTGGGAAAAGTGACTTCCACAGTTTCTATTGGAGGGGGTATGATACCTCGTGTTGCCAAGCACGCCAAGTGTAGAGCCGAATTACCAGCAGCATCGACACGGGACAGGTCGGCCGGGGAGCTGCGCTCAATAAGTTTTACAGCTTCGTTGAACTCTTGGGCACGAAGTAGATCGTGAATGGGGAGATTGTTCGCCCGGAATTCCATTTGCACATCATTGCCGCCGGTGGCGGGACTGCCCCCGGCGACGTTTGTCCGCATGCGTTGCTTGGATCTTTGCGGTGACGACGAAGGCATGTTACCGAGAAGTGCACTCTATCCCCATCAAACTGCGTCGCAAGTCATGGTTCCGTCACCACCACCGAAAACGCATGGCCATATGGTGGACACCAACAATTCACTGTCAAGTGTGCCAACTTTTAATTACGACTTCGGAATTCAGTCAGTCTGCTCATATCCACTGGACGTGCTCACACCTGATCTGCAGTTGCTTTGCTTCTGCAGCAGCCATGGTTTAAAATTTTCATCTCATCGCCACATCCCACAAACTTCTTCCTCCAGCTCGCTTGCACTTAGAAGGCGTAAGGCATTTCGAAGATCCGCAAGAAAGGCGTCGAATACTTCACACTACTGAGGTACGATGCGTGTGTGTGTGTGAATCAACGATGCTCACATTCCCGCACTCCCGAACTTGCCGTCGACGCTGTCTCCGTCGTTCTCTCTCGGTTCAACGGCCGATGTGATTCGAAGCAAAGCAATCAAACGCAACGACAACATCACTCAGACGACAACAGAGCACTGCCGAACGAACAAACTGCAAAGCAGTTCAGTGACGGCGGGGCAGTGGCGGCTGCTCCTCGACCGTGTCAGCCTGTATAAACCAAAACGCACTAAAAATCTGAAAATCGAAAATCGATCGAACAGCGCAACTGCGTCGTCGTTCGCACTTCGTTGTCGTTCGGACTTCATCGTCGTTGGTCGTTGTTGGTCGTCGTTGCTCGTCGTTGCTCGTCGTCGGTCGTCGTTGCTCGTCGTTGCTCGGACTTCGTCGTCGTTCGGAGTTCGTCGTCGTGGGTCGTCGTCGTTCGGGATTCGCCGTCGTGGGTCGTCGTCGTACTTTGGCGTTGTTGCTGTTCCGCCACAGAGTGAACCAACGGACGTACCATTGTGGCTGGCTCACCTTCCAGCGTTGGATATTTGATGATGCGCGTGTTGGCTACAGTGTTGGTGGATTCGCTGTTTGGTCGAAGACCGGAACGGAGGAGGGGGCGGGGGGCGGGGGGGGAGGTCAACAACGCTAGGACAGTTTGTCGCCGACAAAAAAAGCAAGCGCATCCTCCAATGCAGAGTCTGTGTGCAGATCCACGTTTGCAAACAGCAAACCAAGACGAGGATATGTTTTAGGTTTTTGTGAAGGGTGCAAAATATACTGCAAAAGTTTTGTGTTGCTCGAACTTGTGCTCCGCATGGATGACTGCATGAAACGGAGCCATCTGGCACCACCTTGATATTGTGACGTAATCGTTCATGTCGGGGAGTCAGCGGCGGCGAGTCGCCCGCCGGGGAAACAGGCATTCTCAAGAAAAGTCTACTGGATACCATTCCGACTCACTTATTTTCAACAGTCACACGGATCGCCTCGAAGTGTTTCCGCAGTTAGATTCCATTGTGTACCTAGATAATGCCGGCGCAACACTGCCGAGCAAACAACAATTGGCGGCAGCGACCGACGAGCTTCTTTCAACGCCATTTGCGAATCCTCACAGCGTCGGCCCGGCTGCATCACTGTCAGCTTCCGCCATTGAGCAGGTGAAGAGAGATATTTTAGAAACTCTGTTCAACGTCTCCACCAAAGAGTACCATCTAGTGTTCACCTCTGGGGCTACGGCGGCCATGAAGATGGTCGGAGAGCTGTTCCCGTGGCAAAATGGTGGGCAGTTTTTGTACATTCGGCAATCCCACAACAGTCTTGTTGGTATACGAGAGTACGCAAAAGCGAAAGGTGCATCTTTCGAAGCGTATGATGAAGAAATTCTTGGTAACCGAACATTACCACGGCGTTTCCGCAAAAGGCAGACAGGACGTATCCCCGAAGGGCCATGCTTGTTTGCTGTACCTGGCGAATGCAACTTCAGTGGGGCAAAATTTGACACATCCAACGCGCTCGGCAACACAGCAACATATTTCGGAGAGCACACGAGTAGGCCCACGAGCGAAGATGAAAACCGGCAGTGGTATACTCTCTTGGATGCATCCAAGCTGGTTGCTACGTCGGCAGTGGATCTTCGCCACATCGCGCCAGACTTTGTGTGTGCGTCGTTCTACAAAGTATTTGGGTTCCCAACCGGTATGTCTATGCCAAGTTTGTTGTTCACTGGCACGATCAGCGTTTGTGCGCAGTTTAACTCTTCGTGATGCGGTGAATTTCTCAGGGCTGGGATGCTTGCTAATTCGCAACGGGTCAGAGCACATCCTGCAAAAAAAACTGTATTTTGGCGGTGGAACGGTCACAGCTGCATTTCACGACACGGATTTTCGAGCATTCAAAAGCAGCGTTTCCGCAAGGTTGGAAGACGGTACGGCTCATTTTCTCGGGATCGTCGCACTTCGGCACGGCCTGCAGGCCATGAAGCACATCGCTGGCTCGATGGGACGAGTTCAGCAACACACCTTTGCACTGGCTCGAGAGTTTGCGTCGCAGCTGCAAGCTCTACGCCACGAGAACGGGCACCGTGTTGCCGAAGTCTACGGAAATCATGATGCTGACTCTTCCGTTCGCACGCAGGGATCCATCGTGACTTTTAACCTACTCGACCCCTCAGGAAACTACATCGGCAGCTCAGAGGTTGAGAAAATTGCGGCCACCCACAATATTCAGCTCAGAACGGGTTGTTTCTGCAATCCAGGTGCATGTGCAGTTTATTTGAAGCAAACCACTGCGGACCAGCGCGAAGCATTTGAGGCCGGCCATGTGTGTGGGGACACCATCGACTTGCACAATGGAAAACCGACTGGAGCAGTGCGAGTTTCGTTTGGTTGGTGCAACATACCGAAAGACTTCCAAGAACTGCTGAAAGTCATTGATTTGTACTTCGTGCAAACTAGCAAAGAAAAGAGCCCACCAACACCAACGCGGAGGAAGCGGAAAGTATCTCAGGTTGCCTCGGCATCGAAAGAACGCCCGAGTACATCAAAGCTGCGAAACATCGACTCTGCGGCGACACGACGGGAGATTGAAACGGATGTTCCAGATCGAATCAAAATAGTGTACCCTCGCGATGGTCCATTTTTCGATGTCGTAGAAGATGTTGTTGGCATCTATGAGTACGTGTGATCGGAGTTGTTTGGCACAAAGCCACTCAATTACCTTGCATCCTGCAGTATCACGAGATGTGCATGCATCGGCGTAGGCGGCATCACAAGAATAAAAGGTCGAAATCAATTACTTGGCGCGCTGTTGAGGGCGACGTGGCCTTGTTTTCCACGGCTCCACCGAAGACGCCAAGATGGAGAATCGGAACAATCGCTGACGGTTGGTAAATATGTTTTATGTTGCGACACGGTTCCAGCTTTTATTTACATGGTCTATGCTCTGGTGTGTTTGCATGCCAGCCCGCAAAGGCTCGTGCTTTGGCAAGAGCGAGCTGACAGCCGGCATGCCCTTTGAGTGTTGCGAATGGGAGTTTTTCGTCGACGGGGAGTGGGTCCAGGTTCCTGGGCTCACAGTTCATGAACACCGTGACTCTAAGACCTCCAACTTGACCGGGGACACTTCTTCCACGAACACAAAGCTGCCATCGCACGCTCACCAGGACAAGTGCAAGAAGCACCCGGCACAAGGCAGTGCTCAAGGCAAGAACCATAATCCCTCGGCTACACTCTTTGACCAAGAGGAGGCACAGTCGTCGCCGCCCGCAATCCCAGCCGGTGAAATACAGGTCACAGAATTGTGGATGTACCCCATTAAATCTTGCGCTGGTCTCCGAATCCAGTCTTCATGGCCGTTTCATCCAACCAGAGGATTTGTGCACGACCGTCGTTGGGTGCGTGCTTGACTACTCATGTTTTTGCTCTGGTGTACCAACTCGCTCGGACTTAACCAGCATTATGCGTTTGTTGTGCTCACACGGTTTTCGTAGGCTATACTAAACTCAGCGACGGGCACCATCATGACTCAGAAGATGCGAGCATGCATGGCGCAACTCTCGCCTCGCTTGAGAATCGACCCTGATTTGCACGGGGTTGAGGGTACCGATTCGGTGAAGACATTGGTTCTGCAAGCCCCTTGGATGCCCGATCTGGAAATTGACTTCGCACAAATCCGCAGTGGAGAGCCAAAAGATGGCTTGGACGTGACGAGCCAAGCAAGTCTATGCAATCCGGGTGCGCAGTTGTGCGGGAAGCGTCACAGTGTCAGCTACGTTCCAGATGCGAGCGGAACGATTGCGCGGTGGCTGCACAATTTCTTCACGTCAAGCCCATGCGACAGCGATGCCGCTCACCGCGATTCTGAAAGCACGTTTCATCTTGTGGAAATGGCGACAGCTGCAGACCGAGACAATTTTGCCAATGACGGTGCTTACCTTTTGATTAGCCAAAGTGATGTTGACTCCCTCAACGAACGCTTGATTGAGCTGCACCAGCGCGATATTGGTTCCGACAACGCCGCACGGAGTCGCCACGCCTCGAAGCGTGCGGCTGCAGCTCATGTCACAACAGCATCCTTCCGGTTCGATTCGATTCATTGTTTGATGTTATCTTCTGCCTTTCAATTCCCAAGGCAGACTGCTTCACGCGTGACAGTGCCCGCTTAGTAAACCCATCTTATGTTTCTTTCTGTAGTCCCAATATCGTTATTGCGGGAAGTGCCCCATTTGCAGAAGATGGGTGGGCAGAAATTGAGTTTGGCGACTCGCGGCTGGCATTCCGGGTTTGCAAGCCGTGCACGCGATGCGTCATGATTAACATTGATCAAGCTGAACAACGCGCCATGAAACCCAACTCCGTCGCTTTGGCGGATCCGCGCATTTTCGCAACGCTTGCGAAGTTCAGACGGAATGGAGGTGTGTGGTTTACGAGCTCCGAAAACACATTTTCAGTTGCTGTGATGACGTGTGGTTTGTGTTGTTAGGCGTTGTTTTCTTTGGACAGTACATTCAATTTTGTGGGCGCGCTGTGGAAAATGGGCGCTTGCCAAGCTTACATGCAACATCTCGCGTGCATATAAGGAAGTTCCGAGAAGCACCTGCAGTTGGACAGCCTGTTCACGGAGGTCTGACACAGTCAAATATTACGCCACCCGCACCATCTACCTCCACCGAAAGCGCGTCTCGGTGCATTATTTCCTAGTTCACAGCGCATTATTATTACTGCGATGATTTTATGAATTAGTAGTTCTGCCATGATGGTGTGGTCTTACCTGTTTTGGTGGATGCATGTTGTCTGGAGCAGCACAGCCATGTTGCCGTCGATTCAATTCGTCACGTACGTGCATTCGATGCAAGGAAATAGCCCTACCATCGGAGTGTTTCCCGGGGAAAAAATGTGAATCGCGGCTCGGTGCGCTGTGGTGCTGTGGTGCTGTGGTGCTGCGACGTGTAATTCCACAGTTCCGTTCTTCCCAGAAGCGAGCGAGTGTTCGCTTGCGGTTCAGGTTTCGGCGCTTCCCCCCCACAACCAACCAGTCCGTCAGTTCGTCCGTCAGTCCGTCCGTCAGTCCGTCCGTCAGGCAGCCAGCCACTCCCAGTCACACACACACGCGATCAGAGTTCAGATTCACAGCTTCATTCACGCTTTTCACAGAATCTTTCTGTTGATTTATTTTTCGGTGCATGATTTACACAACAGAAAAGTTATTTGAGTTAAGGTTCAGAAGTATACTTAGAAATGGAGAATCGAAACGGTACACTCATTCTGGTTTACAATACACAACGAACAGATTTCCGATTTTCAGATTTTCCGATTTTCCGATTTCCGATTTCCGATTTTCAGATTTTCCGATGATCGTTCGTTCGTTCGTTCGGCGCACTCTCACTCACAGTCAGTCACTCACTCACAGTCACTCACTCACTCACAGTCAGTCACTCACTCACAGTCAGTCAGTCACTCACTCACAGTCAGTCAGTCACTCACAGTCACTCACAGACAGAACGCTCGCTTGCTCACTCACTCTCACTGTCGCTGTCAGAGCAAGACTGTCTTCTCCTCAGTGAATGATGGATTGACAGCGACTCACTCACAGTCACTCACTCACTCACAGTCACTCACTCACAGTCACTCACTCAATCTTCAATCGAACTTCGAAACTTCGAAACTTCGAAACTGCGAAACTTCGAACTTCGAACTTCGAACTTCGAACTTCGAACTCCGAACTGCGAACTTCGAACTTTGACGGACGAACTTTGACGAACGAACTTTGACGAACGAACTTTGGCAGACTTTCGAACTTCGTTCGTGGCTTCGTTCATTCCTTCGTTGCTTCGGTCGTTGCTTCGCTTCGTCGTTCCTGTGTTGAGTCGTTGCTTCGTTTTTGTGCGTTCGTTCGATCAATTGATGCGTCGCTCGCCCGAACGAATGTTGACACGTGCTCGGAAACCTGGAGTCTGCCGCTTGCAAATCGGTCGTTCGCATTGCTCGCAGTGTTCAGAGATTCGGACCAGAAAGAAAAAACGCGTTCTGACGCGAGCAGCGGTCGCACCCATGACTTGGACGCACGAGTAGCGGCTGGGAAATGTCAAGGTCGCACGGCGGGTGTGACTCAATGTTGGCGGTGCAGTGTGGAAGAGACGCAATTGGCAGCGTTTGGTGACATGGGAGACAGTTCAAGCGAAGTAGGGCCATCCTGGATTGAAGCATATTGTTAATCTCAGTGCGCGTTAATCTCTGTGGGCGCGCACAACTTTCACGAGGACGGGAATTGCGGTTGCTATTTTGAAACCATTATTTTGTGGTCCCCACAGTGTCTGAGGCAGTATGTGTTGAAGCACGATGTTGCTGGAACGCAAGTCGTAGAAAGTCGCACCTAACATGCGGCAACAGTGCAGTGAAATGTAGCGTGTTTTTGTTGGGTGGCTTCTAGCCATGTCGGCCAAATCTAGCTCGCGAGGGAGCTGGGCGTGCTTAAACTGCGCAACTCGCAACCTAAGTGCATATGAATTGTGCACAAACTGTCATCAGAAGAGACCTTGGAAGTGTACGTCGTGCTCTTTTCTCAATGACAATCACCAAACACGCCTTTGCCAAGCTTGCAAAACAGAACGGGACGAAAACGTGGGCGCTTCACCACCCGCAAAAGGTGAAAGTAGAAGTGGACCCCAATTGACGACATCTGTGTATGCCGCGGTCAGGCGATCGCAGGAGAAGGGGAAACGAGCGGGACCACTAAGAGCATCGGCTCCGTCGCCACAATACCAACGCAACAGTTTACGCGACAGCAAAAGACATTCACTCACCGCCAGAATTCGAGGAATTGCGATGGGGTTGCGAGAAGAAGAACACGGCCGGCGAGGCCCTGTAGGAGATCGCTCGGATGCCGTTGTGTACCCAAGCGTCGAGGCCAACGCTGTTTACCCTGAATCGCAAGTACGCCGGAGACCCCCAAGTGCCGTCATTGATGCAGAAGATTACGTTGTGTGCGGCGACACCAAAGACGAGCCAAGACCGTCACTTCAGGGCAGCTCTGCTCAAGCACCGCCGAGTGCTTCGCGTGGGATAAACGCGTCGGCGCCGGCAGTTGGTTCAGTGCCCACGATTGGCTCGCTTTCTCAGCGATTGTCGCATGCACACTCGCATGCTCACATGCCGCGACTGAAACAAGCGTCTCCGAAGTCGTCAGCTTCCTATGCTGACTTACCAAGGATGGCAGACCTTGGCGGCATGCTCGGTCGTGCTCAGGCACGGCAAAGCCGCAGTACCGACGGGAGCGATGGGATCGACGCACAATTCGTGAAGGAGGACGGTACCTCTTCGAGTAGCGAAGAGGAGGATCTTGGGGGCGCGGCAGCCCCCAATTTTGCAACGCAGAGGCTGCCGCCTCCGCGCTACGCCGATGACGATGACGATTCCACCTCTGTGTCGTCCTCGTCCAGCGCGGAATTCAGTCATGGCGTGCGTGATAATATGGACACATCGTCAGGGTCAGACGATGACTCTGACTCTGGTGACGATGACTCTTCGGACTACGATGGTTCTGTTATTTCTTCAGAGACGGAGTACACAATTGAGAGGTCCGATAGCGATAGTGTCATGGACAATCCCGCATCGGCTGCAAACGTATCCAATCACCTTGCACATCCGTTGAGTTCCCGTGTCGGAAACAGCCACATAACTTCTTGGAACTTGCGCAATGTGCGAGATGCAAGCGAATCGCAATTGGACGCAGACGAATCTGCTTCAAATCACCCGTCGTATCGGGGGTCCTCGGACCTCATTCAGCGCGACTTAAAGATGAATCAGCAAAACAACGGTGTTGGCGCGCCTCCGAGTGTGTCGCCCAAAAAGGCAGTTGCAACGCCACAGTCAATTAATATGGCGAGGTATGATCATAATGCAAGCGCATATGGTTTTGTTCGGTGTTGTGGGTTCCAGCTCACTTTTTGTGCGCGTTGGCTGTTGTAGGCCACGAGCTGCAAGTCTTGATGACGATCGAATTCGTGCGCATCAGCGACATCGTCGCCGAAAGCAGGTAAGTGAACAGTTCGTTGTTGTTGCTCGAGTCGCGTTTGTTCATTCTTGGCGATTGCTTCGATATTGTTACTAGTTGGCAGCAATCAATCCTGCGCACAGGGCATATTTTCTCACAGATGCCTTCTTTGAGCTCTGTCGTCGTCAGGTACGAATCTAAGCTCTGCATTGTCGTCAATGTGTATTGTCTTTTTTCACCCAGCGTCTCCTGCGTGCAGGTGGCGTACTCTCGATACGAGCTGGACGAGATCGCAATTTTTGACTTGGAAACGAAAGGATGGTGCATTGGGGGAGACATTCTGTCTCAGCGTGTTCGACCTATCCCGCCAATTTCTCCTCAGTATGGGGATCGGGTTCGGTGCTACTTGAGGGTTGGCGTTTACGATGCCAGTCAAGATCTGTGCACCATCCTCGAAGAGATCAATCCGTTTTCGGCGCTCTTTAATCCCCGGAAACCAAATCCGGACGTGGATCCGTTTGACGACCTTGACGCTGATGGCAATCCAGGTTAGATCCGCACACGAGGGTGTTCCTGTCATACACGTGACCTCCGACAATCTGTTCATCATCTGTGTGTAGTTGATGGTGAGGACGAGTATGAAGTCGAAGCTGCGCGTGGAGTAAATAGCATCATGCGGAAGCGAGCTGTAGCATTCACAGTGGGCGATCCGGTAAGTGCGGCGCCGACCTACATCGCGTCGTTCGTAGCTAATTGTGCGCTTCTTGCACGTAGGCGATCTCGCGTGGATTAAGCGACGGTGTAATGGCCTTGCCGCTGGGCGACTCCATGCACCTAGTTGTGACGCCGGATTGTTTCAAGGTGCGCATTGTCTCGCGTCTGCGTGGGTCGTGGAGATTGCAAGTTCTGACTTTCTGTTACCTCGCGACAATGTAGTTGGATTGCGAGTTACACCGCGGCGCCAATGTTCCCGAGGCCGATTACTACGTGTACAGGTCTGTGGTGTTTTTTTGCAGTTGGGTGCCGTCATGAATGACAAAATAGGACGTTTTGTTGCGTCGCACGTTGCAGTGTGTCTTTGATCAAGTTAACCATCGGTTCCGATTCTGCTGGGGGGTCGAAAAGTAGCAATCCAATCATTGCAGCGGAATCGCAAGCTCGGGCAGCAGAAGCCGCCCTGGCAGAAAGCAATATTGATGCAGCATCGCTCGCAGAGTCTGAGGTAATTTGTGCATTGCTCTTGTTTCTCTGGCGCCATGAAGCGAAAGTGAAATGCGTCAAATGGTTCATGGTAGGATGGCGATGGCCGTGTCAGATCTGTCGTGCCGAAGAGAGTGTCATTTGACAAATCGGCTGCGAAGTCTAGTGAGGCCGCTGACCTAGCGAACGGCAAGCAGCAACGTGACAGTTTTGTGATCGGAGGAGTAAGAGTCGGGGGTTCGTTGCTTGTATGAATTTCGTTGACCAACGCAGTGTCGTCGCTGATGCTCCACTGGGCGGGATAATGACAGGCCTAGTTGTCGGTGGCATCATGGTGGACGACGACGGTGGCATCGTCACACCCGGGGACGGAATCAACGGACTTGCTGGCGGTGCGACTTCGCGTACTTCTTGCGTCAATCTTGTGGGGCGTCCGTCGACCTCATGTATTATTCTTGGTTGCAGATGGCGCTGGCGCAAACGTCGACGACACGCCGAAGAACTTTCGGGCTCAAAACGGCGACGCTCTGGAAGCGCAGCAATTAGCTTCAACATCAGATATGCTCCAAGGCCGGGTGTCCCCCGCCAACAGCGATGGAGAAGACGACGAGCTCGATGAGCTGATGGACGAATTTGGGTTTCCACTGCTTCGACGCGGGCGTCGCTGCCGTCGACTACAATCATCACTTGAGCAGGCCGCGAGGAGTATGAGCAGTGGCGTAAGTATCGGAAGCAGAGATACTGGCGGCACGAGCGGAAGTAGCGGCAGCAGCACGGGCCGACGTCGTGTCTTCAGCGGCCAGAGTAATTTTGAATTTGATCGTGCCATGGAGCGTGCACAGCGCTCAAGCAGTATTCTGCTCCAGCCTCTGTTCCATTTTGAACTCAACATGGAGCAATTTGATGATTTGACTGGGCAAGGGTGCGTTTCTAGCGATACTGTCGGAGGCGCTCGAAGTCACATGCGTCACCTCTGATGTTGATTGTTCGTGCATCGCAGATGGG
>ENA-OWNT01003456-OWNT01003456.1-seawater-metagenome-genome-assembly--contig:-NODE-3456-length-14841-cov-4.547074_pt1 | contig 14841 bp, 9 predicted proteins | sample MGYA00238136_ERZ651165 | MGnify/ENA primary metagenome ERZ651165 (study PRJEB26861, sample SAMN08777766) | seawater metagenome | isolation source: coastal seawater | place: USA: Florida | collected...
TGTGCGTCACGAGGAGCGGAGAGGCAGAATGCAGAGCTTGTGGAGATGAGTTTATTGGCTCGACTGAGGTGCAGTTGGATGAATGGATGGATACATTGGTTGATCACTGTGGGCCACTATGGTGAAGGTCGCTTGTGACGACATGTGTGTATTGACTTCATTCGTTGTGCGAAGACGGGACGCTGCGGAAAGGTTCCGGGTCCATGAGCGCCAGGTGCTGTTGTACTGCAGCTGCACTGTTGAGTGGTGGTGTGTTCCAAGGCAATCGCTGCCCATGACAGTAACATGATTTGAACAAAATTAGGGCGCAACGGAAAAGCCAAAATATTCATGGACGGTTGGCGGAGAGTCTGCGGACGCCGTCGCCGTGCCTTCATATAGCTAGTGGTAGCTTGTAGCCGCAGCTTTGTAGCATCTTCTACGATGACGTAGGAGATCAGTACTAGTCGCCATGGACTCCCAAGGGGATGACGGAGCCGTGACAGCAGCCCACCCCGAAGTTGCTGCCACGAAGTCGGGCAGCGATGACGCGGACATCCCGAGAAACCAGACCCTCGAATCTCCCGTTGAGGTCCAAAACAATGCGCATGACGACGCTTCGTCCATCGTGGCATCAGGCGCTGAAGAAGCCTCGCCTCGTGAAGACAACAACATTGCAACTGGTGAAGAAAACTCCCCTACGCCCCAAGTGTTGGAGGAATCAAGACAGTCCGCGCAACCAGCAACACCAAACGTCCCTCTTGAAGCAGAAGACGGAAATTTACTTGAGTCAGCAGCACAGCATGCTCAACCGGCACCCACGAACGCCGGTGAGCGCACAGGTCACCACGGTCAGAACGTTGAGCAAGCAAAAAGTAACTCGCCAAAGCTCCAGCAACGCACGGAAAACCCGGCCCTTGTCAGCAATGATGTCCTGGCACAGCCGGCGGCAGAAGGCGGAAGCACAGCTCACACGGAGACTGCCGGCACGAAGGATGCGCCGCAGCAGACCGAGCAAGTCACAGCCCAGGTCGCAACCGAAGTCGCTAGCGAATCCGGATTAACGGCCAACCCGGCCGCAGAGCAAGCCGAGCAAGCAGACCACGTCGTCGACCAAGTAGACGAGGCGGCCGCTGCTTCCACAACGGACCCCGCCCACAAGCAGAGCTCACCAAATAGCGAAGGGCAGAAAGATGGATCATCACCTGTGGAGGCGGTGGACCATGAAGACAGGACTGACCAGGGAGAGCAGGCGGGCGATGCATTGGTCCAGGTGCCCCAAGATCCGAATACGTCAGGCGTTGGCGGAGACGACTTTGTGTTTGTGACGGGGACATGGATTAGCGAGGACTTGAAGGATTGGGCGGAAGAATGGATGACGGCCTGTGGATTCGAAGGCATGGATCAAGCTGATTTCCTGAGAGCGTTTCGGCGCGTTGTCCGGTGCGACTTCCTTCGGCGCGAGCATTACTCGTCTGCCAACGCACAAATAGGAACATTCGACAAACGACGGCCGAATGGGTTGTTTGTGAAGACCATTTCCTACCAAACTAGATCCATGCACGTGTTCTTTTGTCCTGAGCAACACGCGTGGAAGATTGCTTGGCATAAACCCGGAAAAGCCAAAGAGCAAAACTGCAGGCTGCTGTTCGACGCACAAGAAGCCAAGAGTGACGTGGAAGGCCGGTGTTTCATCAAGTTCAAAGATCGAGAACTTGAGTTGAAGCCATTAGATGAAACGGGTCGAACAACGTGGGCATTAATTGAATGGCTGTTTCGGTCGCGAACGTACGAGAAATGCGCAATTCCTGCCGTGCCCGACGAAGACACGTCTGTGACAAAAGATCTCCTGCGGATAATTATGGCCATCCAAGACGTTGAGCCCGAACATCAAGTTGGGTACTTCGCACGACCCAACTGGGTACGCTGGCTGATTGTGCTAAACTTTTTGTCGGCAGTTCGTGAGGAGGACCTGAATATTACTCTGCGAAAACACAGCGAAGGGAACAAGCGCCGCAACGGCGTCCAGCGCGTGGGCTTAGCGTTTCACCCGGGGCAGCCGGTGTATTGCTCATTCTGTTATGGTAAAGCGTACGCGGCGAGTCGAGTCCGTGGAGTGGACGATCTGATCCTTTGTTTGGCCTGCATGAAGACCGTGCACGCTTCTGGCTCCAGTAACCGTACTTATGACGACGACGGTGCAGGGTTGAGCAATGGGGATGGTGGTGGAGGACCATCCATGGCCACCGCCACAGGCCGCGCGACCAATGAAACTGCTGTCGCGGCCAGTTCGTTGCGCAACGTGCAGCGAGACCACCCTGCTTTTCGGAGGGTGACGTACGAAATACAACCAATGGTTGGTGCTGGGCGAGGCCGCGTTGCAGACGGTTACTGGTGTTCATTGTGTGTGCAATTTCAAGCACCGCAATCATGCCGCGTCTGCCAGACTTGCAAAGCCATGATATGCAAACGATCGCACTGCGCGGTTCGCACGGTCACGGAATCAACATCACTCGAGAAGTACGAGTGTAGAGGGTGCTGGCGAGATAGGTGGTACTCCAGTGTGAAGGACAGCGCTGGCGAAGTGCTGCTGGGGTCAAGGGTTTTCCCTGGTACGTCGTACACCCAACGTCGCAACGAATGCGCCCCTGCCGCGTTAACGGTTATGTTTGCTGTGCTGTGCAGGTCACCTGCCGAATTGGTTCCATTGCGTGTTTTTCAAAACGAGCACGACGGAACAGCTTCCTACACAACCTATAGAGGCCTGGAGAGCCGTGTACCATGCTACAACGTTTGATCTTATCCAGGTATGTTTTGCCATGGTCGCCAATCAAAATCGATCCGCGGTTCATGTGACATGCCACCATTGTAGGGAATGTTGTACGGGACGCGTCGCCAAGAACAATGGACGGCTCAAACTGCCCAGTTGATGATGAACTCGGTCCTAATCCATGACAATGTGGACAATGTGGTGTCTTTTTTGCGGTGGTGGGTGCCAACACCTCCCATCTGGAATCGCTCTTCGCATGCTTTAGACGCCCCCATCATCGAGATCACGAGCCAGATGCGAGTTCAAAAGATTGAACAACTCGACTTTGGCATCAGTCGCTGTGATTTCCTAACGGACAACGGGCTCTACGTTCCAGACAGTGCATCGTACGAGGACAGTTCTGAGGCACTGATCAATTGCCCGTATCTGTTCCTCTCGCCTAAGGACAGCATTATCTACAACAAAGACAAGTTGGAGTCCACACAAGTGTTCGTCGGTCGTAGGATCGGGGCTCGAGATGGAAACGGGCGCGACACAGGCAACGCGCAACGGTCGACCATAGTCCTCACTCCACAGCTCATGAAAGGTAAGGTAAAAAGCCAGCGAGGTGGATGGTTCAGTCGAAAGGACAAGTCTTCTTCAGTGCAAGTGCGGAAACCAATTCAAATGTCCGAAAGGACAAAATGGACTGTGGCCCTTGTCGGCACCATTGTGCGCTCGCTCGTGCACGAACTATATGCCTCAGAATGTGCTGCATTGTGCAATGTGCACAGCAGCTTGTTTTACGTTGACCGGTACATCGACGACTGGAAGTTGATCCATGGACCATATCATGTGTAAGTGTCCACCTCAACTCAACTGTTGTTTTTCGTGCGAGTCGTCGTGGTCTTCACCTGTGATGCGCTGCCCAGGAACATATTGAACGAGTTGCGTAAGGCTTTGCTCGGCCTCTACGAGGCACACAGATACTTTGTTGTGTGGTTGAAAGACGAACTGTTCCCTTCCAAGTCGTCCGCAGAAGAGCTCTCTATTCTAAAGTCAAAACACTTGGAGCAAAAGTTTGCGCCGATGGGCGGTAGTCCAGCCAATATGTCGGCGTTGAAGTCAGCTCCTGACTCCAAAGATGTCGCAACAGCTCTCATCAATGCTCGTCGTGACTGGCGCGCCATGCACGGTGAATCGGTAAGCATCGACGAAGGGCGCTACCGTTGGTTCTCTTTGCTCACTCTGGCTCTGCCAACAATTCGCAGGCGGACGGAATGCATCTTTTGAGTTCTTTGATGGATGCTATGACCACTTGGTTCATGCCAAAACTCATTGTCCCGCTTTGGAGATGTGCTTTAAGCTGCGATTACACAGTGCAGTGGATGAAGGTCGGTGTCACAACAAAGTCACAATTGAGGTGCGTCGATGACATCAGTCCAAGAACGACATCTCCAAATGTCATGGACACTCCAAGATTTGATGGCAGCAATACAAAGCGGCATCCGCACCAAGGCGACGACCACTCCAGTACAAAAGTTGGAAATGCAATGACCCCGCAACGGCTAACGGATAGCTTTGCGGAGGTGGCGTTGCAACGCACTTCTGTGGATGTTACACAGCCTCGCATGCTCCAAACTGGAGCTCCTGACGATCTGCTGACGTACCTCAATATTCCGAAATCTGCAAACAACACCACAGGAGTTGATCTGCTGATGGGGCAAGCAAAAGCTGCAAGAGACCGTGGCTTTCTACACGAGCACACTTTTGAGCACATGCAGCAACTCGCGTCGACACAGGCGTCGGAGACGTTCGTGGTACTGCGTCGCATATTCAGCACGGCGCTTGTGATTAGCGTGAACGGCGTTCCTCTATGCAACACGGATTTCGTGCTGACTTGGGAAGCACGAGAGGGCAGTGACAATGGCGAAGGAGGACATGCTGCGTTGTGCCCGTACATCGTCGACTTGTTGCATACGCACAGCTTTCCTTCCTACTTCAGCGGTGTGCTCCGAGATACGCTCGGAGTGCGTTGTCTCGGTGATCTTGCGCTCTTCGTGACGGCCGATGATTTACAAAGCGTTGGGATTGGAAAGGCTTCTGCCGAGCGCCTTGTTGCGGTTGTGCGCACAGATGCCACACAAATGCTTTGTTCATCACAGAGCTCAAGCTCGACATCAAATGGTCGCGTCAAGATCCCATCATTTGGTACCCCTCGCAGTGATAGTTCGTCGAACAGTCCATCGGCTGGTGTCTGCCCTTTCCTTGTTGGCGCCGTGCGGGCATTTGTTGAGCTGGTGCCTGTGGAGATTGACGCGCAGAACATTAAGCACTCACTCAGCGTTCTCCATCCGTTGGATCGATGGAGTCCACACTTGGCAAACCAAGGCCTGATGCCCTCGGGCGACGCGGATGATTCCCCACACGCTCTGGACATTTTGCTGCTAACAGCTCAAGATTTGGAGAGGGCTAGATGTCCGCAGCCATTAGTACGGAAATTTCAATTGGCGCAATCGATTGCTGTGGACACCGCTCTCGCGAACTGTCACAGCGATAGGGCGGCCGCACTGCTGCCGCGGTTCCCGCGCCAAATGACGTTAGCGAAAGAGTTGCTGGCTCAACTTCGGAAGCATGATAATGCCATTTCTGAATTGTACGAACCGGTCATTTCGGCATGTCTGTCGACGTCAATACACCCGGGAGCCCTACGTCGCAGCCATGAAGCCATTGTCGGCATCGTGAAGTACGTATCAGCTGCGAACTTCGACGCGCGTCAACAAAGGAGGCGCCTAGCTCCTCTGTTTTACTTGGTACATCACACGTCGTGCGAAACTGTGATTCCAACTTTACTGGCGTTTGGTTTTGACCAGCGCGTCATTCCATCGTTCCTCAACGCAAAGTTTCTCTCCTGCTTCGGCATTCAAGGTCTTCTCTTGTTGAACGAAGACACTTTCGCTGGCATCGTCACCAAGCGAAGTGAACAGTCGAAGGGCACTCCGGACAATAACAGTCTCGCTCCTCGCCTCCGTGTCAACACGGACAACACACATCTTCCGTCAAAGTCAGCTGGGGCTGCAGTACTCGATCAACAACTCGCGTTGTTCCGTCGCGTGAAGCACCTGCTCCCTGCTCTAGTTTTTGAGCTCCCCATGTATCGAACCACGCACATTGAACAAGTCCCATCTCGGGCATGGCTGTTCAACTTTTTCCCTCCCCGCTTTGCGCGCAAAGTCCACCACTCTCTCTGTGTTGACGGGTTATCTGACGTTTCTTACATTACGGCAAAAGACTTGCTGAGGCTTCGCCGTCGCAGCAGTTCCGGAACCTGTTCTCACTGCTTCCGCTTTGATCCGGCCTCAACAGCCGCCTCCATGGGTCGTGGCTGTGTGTCGACATTCCACAAAGTGGTGCAGCATTTTTTCAAAACACGGTTGAATGTTCCGACTGTACTCTCTTTGCAGGCTACGGACATGGCCACGCCACCGCAGATCGCCAATGCTGCTGCTACAGGCGTTGAGTCCTCACTCCGACGCTGGCTAAGCGTGCACAACATGTCCTTCGTCGTGCCGGCATTGGCGAAAGCAGGGGTGACGTCTTGGAAAGATGTGGAGTTCGCGGATTTTTCCGACTCCTCGTGGATTCGTGGAATTCGCTTGCGCAAATTGCACCACATTGCCGCCATCGACCCACCGCAGAGTACCTCCGCCGAAGCTACCAATGTCCACAGATGGTCCGACGATGCGATCGCCGACGTTGCCAAAGTCGTGCCGCACCAGAAGCGTGAACCCCCTCCAACAACTGCAGGTCATAGCCGATCGAACCGCCTAACCCAGATGTCTGCTATTGTTCTTGGTCAATCACGGTCAACTCCAGAAACATCTCCCGGGCAGTCCCAAGATGTCAACAAGGATAAAGTGCTCCGAGGACGGCTGAATTCGCAATGGGCAGCAAACATTGTTGTTGATGCCAACTTGCGGCGCCTGTGTGCATGTGCGACCATTTTGTTTGCGTGGCGTCGTTTCAAGCAGAACAAAGCTCATCGAATCCTTCAGTCTGCTCACACCAAATTGTCTCGGTCAATTGCGGGTGGAAGGGAGCTGTTCTTCGGTTCTTCCGGCAACGTTCCCACGCGGACAACCAGCGCCGCGGCCAGCACCGCAGCGTTGCGAAGCGCCCAGATGTTCGCAGCGCTTGTGAGGCCACAAGAATGTGTTTTAGACTTTCAGCTGCTGATAGATCGCGCCATCGATGTCGCCAAGGGGCTCGATTATGGGCCCATATTCGCAGGTTGCGAAAAAGACACGCAATCTTTCGCCGAAAACATCAAGCGTGTCGCTCCGGGACTGCTTGAGCAACTTCGCAGGTTGGCCGAGAACTTGACAGTTCCAGCAACAAGCGCCACCGTCCGAAATCTCACAAAGTTACAGGTATTCAAACGCTGGATCAACGCTGAGAGGCGGCGAGCAGCCCAGCGATTTGCTAGGCGGTCTCTATTCCAACGATTTGTGCGCGAACCGCACTTTCTCAGCGCATGGTACGTTATAGAAATGCCGCTCACTTGCACATAAAACGCGAAAACATGACTTTGCGCATCACTGTTGCTAACTTTGATGGTAATTCATGACTGCTGCAGGCCGAATAAAAAAATCCGCATTCGTGTCAAATACCTGAAAGAGGTTGTTGCTCAGGGCAAGCTCAAACAGTTGGACCATGGAAAGTTCTATTTCCGAATTGACATTCGACATGGGCCCATCTTCGTTGCAGCCCTGCGACCCAGCAAGTCTCACTCGGCAACTTTGAGGCACCAACAAACCGTTGCCCGAATTTCTTCTCGACTTGTCGGAGGCGACGGTGTGAATGACTCACCGGTGGCGGATGCGGACGTACTGGACGACGAAGACGTCGATACGGCCGCGCAGGAGTGGGACAGGGCAGCGACAGCGTTGCGGCACAAGAGTCAAATCAACGTTTGGTTTGAGAGTACCGTGCCTGCCTCCAAAATCCCGGTCTCTTCAAAGATTCGAATTGCAATATTCCGTCACACAAAGGAAAACGATGATTTGTTGATGCCTGATTCGCTCTCGAATGCAGACGACAACAAATCTCCACGCGCCGGCAAGCAGGGGTCGCCTGAGGCACGGGGCAGGCGGAACACGACTAACAGCGTGGCGACAGTTGATACGTTAGACGAAGGTGCGGTGACCGACTCCAGCGATATTGCATCAAGACTGTCACATGCTGAGCGTACTGCCAGGTCCGACTTGAACATGGTGGCCGCACTGTACTTACCGATCGCGGAGTTCACCAGCAAAGGGCCAATGTGGCGGTACTGCACTGCCACTAATGCATCAACACGAGCGTCCTCGCCGAAACCTAGCGATGATACGCAGACCCAAAACACATCGCCGTTCAATGACAATGGCAAGAGCACGGATGACGGCGTTCACGCTGGCGAATTCAGTGACGAGTTCAGTGATGATGAGTCAGATGACTTTAATAGCGAAGAGGAGGCCGACACGTTGGCACCTAATCAACCGTTGCTGTACCGGCAAGCAACGGCTCAACCGTTCACTAAACATTCCGCTGATAACGCGCACAAGTTGCCGCCGCGGCTGTCGTTCGACATCTCAGCGCAACACCGAACTGCGCAGCGTCGCCGAAGTTTGACAGCTAACAATGGACCAGCTAGATTTGCGCCCAGTTGGGCGCCCATGCAAGAACCCAGCACAGACGCTAACGCAGAACCCGATTCGTCTGACGACGAGTTGCTCAACATGGCTTCCGTGCGTGAGTCAAGTCAAAGGGATTTCCCCGGGTACAAGTGGCAATGGGTGTCTGGCTTTCGTACATTACACACGAATTACCATAGCAATGATACCCTGGGTGTTGAAGCGCGAGTGCAGCGCCAGTCTTCACGACATTTGAAGCGTGCTCCGGTTTGTGAAGTTCGTACGTGCATGTACATTCTTCTGTGAACCTAACCCGATGTTTTGGTGTCTTTATAGGCTGACATTTACAGATACCGCCCGCAATCTCGGCCGTTTCCCAGAGTGTACAGTTGCAGCGCTGGGCACGCATGCGTCGACAACCTGGTTGCACACAGCACGGACATGGCAGACTGTGACGTCGCGGAACGACCGACTTCTTTCTCGCCCAAACGTCCGAGTTATGGCGACCTGCCCAACACTGCATCACCAAAAGATTGGACTGTGCCAATGGTCCGTGGTGGCGAGCCGCAATGGGTGATATTGGATGCCGGTCCAGACACGTTTGTGTCAGGCATTTGCTTGAAACTTCGCGGCCGCCGTGGTTGCAACCCCAGGCATTGCCGACTGGTGTCTTCATCGTCTCCCAGTAACCCGCTGAAGGGCTGGTACGTTTAACGCTCGTTCTCTCAACCTCTCGTTCAGCGTGCTGATTGTGGCAATGACGATGTGTGGGTTTCTGCGTGATGAACACAGGGTGAGTGGCGTGGACGTTGACTTTACAATTCCATCTCCCGAGTCGCGAGAGTTCCTTGTGCCCGTTTGGAAGCAGGTACACCCACGCTCCTCGCGTCCCATGATGCCAACAGCAGCTTCGTCACCCGCGACGATTGACTTTCTTGCGTAGGCACGATTCTGGGCGTTAATTATTGCAGACAATTTCGGCGACGATAATTGTGTTGTTGAGCATGTGTATTTCCGATCCACATCAGAAGCTGCAGTTCACTCAGTGCGAGGAACTGTGGTGCAAGGCGAGGCGGCTGCTGAACTGGGCGCAACGCCGCGTGCAGAGCACCACTTCACCATGGAGGTAAGCATCTCGATGGCTGGATGAAGGAACTTGTGTGTTGCAATGAATTCGTGACTTGCTTGCTTTTTCAGGTGGAAATCGAGAACCCATATCGTCCACCTGGACGACGAAGGCGCGAACCCAAGGTAGCGGTACACCCACCAGTGGCACAGCCCCTTCCGTTTGCTTTACCCGTTGCGCGAGAGTCACCAGAGCTGTCGTCCTCGTTGCGCAGCGATTCCAGCTTCATGACCGCAGTTATGCAGCCGGATGATGAAGACAACGTCGAGGGTGACTCCAAGAATGAGGTGTCGTTTGGACCAATGACTCCAGTGGGAGCGTCTCCGAAAAATGAAAGCGTTGAGATTGGTCCTGGTGAGGATAAGGTCGTAATTGCCGAGGAATCTCGTGATGATGCGCCGGAACTGCGCGAGACAGTCGTTACCGAGGCGAAAATCGTGTTTGGCGGGCGCTTGTTCATGGAGCCGACCCCAGTGTGCAGCGCTTCAGACATCAGCACAGGACAGCAGTGCATTTTGCCAGCGACTGTTCGCATCAATAAGTGAGTCCGCGCCGCACGTAACTGATGTCATCAGCATCCGGGAATCATTCTCTATTTGTATTGTGTGTCGCTTCTGCAGGCGTTGCTTTTGCAACTGGCACAATCCATCTGAATCAGCCCAAACATTCGCGACCGCTTCATCGAATGGCCCTCTGCCTGTGGAACACCTACGGGGCGAGAATTCAAGAGGCAAGGTGTACTGGGTGGAGTTGGTGAAGACTCGGCGTCGTGTCATCACTCGCGACTCTGATGGTGAGACCTCCGTGCGGCACAAGGCTTCGGCGGCCATTGCGTGGGACTGCATGTACCTTCGAGCTTACGAAGGCCGCGTTGCTGCGGCTCGCAGTACGAGATATGGCCACAATTTGCGGGTCACAACGGGAGTCGAGGATGAGCATGCACGCGCCAGCGCCAAAATCGACGTGCAAGTTGGCTTTGCATGCCGCTGGAACGCAACAACACCGTTGTCCGACATTGGGTCTTGCCGACAGAATTACTTCGATGTGCAGACCGCGTTTGTGGACAAAGGAATAAGCCTGAAGCATATCCGCGAGTTGTTCCACAACGATTCGTTCGTGGTATCAGGGTTCCCATCTTCAAGGAGCGCCATAAAATCTTTGGACACGGCGGTGGTCTATGACGCCTCAGATTCTCGTTCCTACTTCTGCAGAGTGCTTGTCCCGCGAGGCAATCGCCATTGCGTTGACGCCGAGCGTGTCGCATGGATCAATGTGCTGAACAATCGTGTGCCAATCGGGGAGACGTTGCGGCACAATGAGAAGTGTCTGCACAAAACGCTCATGCCTCTGTTAGAGACTCTTGTGGAATGTCTACCTGTGCCCGTCCTTACAGCAACCGGCGGCAATGCGGCGGCAAAACATGCGTCAGAAGTAGCGACACAAGACGGGCTGGCTCAGTCGCCCCCACTGCAAAGTGTTGCTGATGCGTTGTCATTGATATGCCACCACGCAGGATTCCAGACCTTTACACCCGCCGACCGACTGTCTTCATTCCAACTGGCGGCATCGTCGACACAAGCGCAAGCTGATAGCGTGAAGTGTGTGGCTTGTTTCCCCGAACCACTCAGAACCGTGCCGCAACAGCTGAACATGTTGCAGACGCTCACAAACCGACTTACAGAATCAAGGCAAAAGGGGAGCCTTCTTGGCACGGCAGTATCATTCTTTGTGTCAGACTCCATTCAAGACGGAATTCTGGCGTTAGGCCCCATTCTAAAGCTGACGGAGGTCGAGCGAGCCGTTATGAGGGGATCACGTGTCGACTCTGATGAAGAGCAACGTTCGGCCGCGGCGCGGCACATTTGGAACAAAGTTCTTGTCACGAATTGGAATTCTCCATCGTGTATGAGACGTGCGCTTCATTTTCTAGGCTCTTCAAGGGACTTGGTTCGGAAGCTTACCAATCCACAGAATGGTGGAGATCCAAGTTACTTGTTGACATTGCTCCACTCGTCCGTTCAATCGAGTGAAGTTCGAGCGTTCGCCGTGCGCTGCTTGAAACGCTGCGAATTGTCTGCAAACGCGCTTCGCCGGATGCTATTGCAGTTGGTGCAAAGCTTAAAGGGCGAGAGCCGTTGCTTCTCCGCTTTGTTCGACTTTCTCATGGAAGTTGCCATTCGTGACCCGATGGACGTTGGGCTCGCGCTGTTTTGGATCGTCCGCACTGAGATCGACACAAAAGATGGTCTCAATGGTATCGGGGAAGTGTTTTTGCGCCACTTTTTGGATTACCTTGGGGACGGTATCCTTCGTGCTACATTCGAGGACCAAGCACGCTTGTGGTCCAAGAGCGGCTTGTTTGCTCAACTCAACCAGTACATCCGCAACCCCATGGACGCCGTTCCCGTTGAAGGCGACGCCGACAATAAAGCTGCTGGTACGCGTCCGAGCGGCGTTGCCCCGCCATCTGCCCAATTTGACTGCGTCGGCGCGTTGAAGCAGCACAATCGTGTCAATGAGGTTGTGAGGGTGTTGTACAAGGTTGATGACGACTTGCGGCAAGATCAGTTAGTTCTCGATCTGTTGCGGTTGATGCAGCAGTTATGGAACTCTTGTGGTGTTGGTGATTTGCACGTTGCGTGCTACCACGCGACTCCAACTTGGAAAGACGGTGGACTGCTGTTGATTGTTCCAGACTCACAGACATTGTTCAAGATTGACAATGAGCTGGGAGGAATTGCACGGTACCTGAAGTTGGACGACGAGTCCGTTTCACCCGCGGCGAAAGACGCTGCGCTCACAAAGTTCGCGCGCTCTTTGGCCGGCTACTGCGTGGCTTCAAAGATCCTCGGCTTCGGAGACCGGCACAACGACAACGTCATGATTTCTCAGAACGGACGATTTTTTCATATCGATTTTGGTTTCTGCTTCGGGCGGCGAACTCAGAAGCTCGGCTTTGCGCGGCAGAAGTTCCCGTTTGTCTACACGGCAGAGATGCACGAGGTACGAAGCCTGCCCACACACCTGTGGTTCCATCACGCTCCAAGTTAACGTTTTGACTGTTGTGTTTGCTCACTCGATGCAGGTATTGACCACACACCATCGACACTCTGACGGACGCACTTTCCACTCGATCTTCCTCGACGTCTGTCGCCAGGCATACCTGTGCATACGGCTGCATCACGAACGAATTCTCCGTTTCGTGTTGCCGTTGGTTGATGCTGGCATGACAGACTTGAACATGGAAACCGTGCAACACATTCGTTCGCAAGTGCGCCTGGAACTCACCGAAGAAGAGGCCTGGGCCGCTTTTGAGACGGAGCTGGACATGTGCTCTAGGGATAACAGTAAGCGGATTGACGAAACCGGCCGTCGCGTGGCGAAAATCTTGTCGAAGGACAACACCATTGAGCAAACGGAGCTCCTGCGCCATGAGCTGACGAAGCTTCAGCTGCAGATAGGCTTCAACGTCCTGCTTCCGTTTGGACTCAAGGTCGGCCCAGTTGTCCCGGAAAAATGCAGCGTCATGCGGTCCAAGGCCAAACCGTTTATGCTTGTACGTCTGTCTGCCGTGCCATGCTGCATGTGCTGTTTGGCTCTACACATCTTGATTTTGACGTTCTCGTTGTCGTTCCCTTTGTCCTTCAGGCTTTCCAAGCACCTCCAGAATGGAGCTTCGCAAAAGAAAATGCCAAGTACTTGCAATGAGCTGAGGCGATCAGAAACTCTGCTGTGCATTAACATGGTTACTGTGCAGTTGTGTAAACTTTATTGTATGCAAATATCACTGACAGGCGGCCAGGTTTTGTGACTGCTTGACTATTGAGAACACGACCTTCGTTTGCTTGTTGCAGCAGCTTGTGAATGTGTTTAGCTTCAATGCTTGTTTTGGATACATCACCACTAAAGCTCTCAACGCAAATAAACGAATGCTAGGAATGCTGAGCAAACGACCACAAATCCGACGAAGCCACCAACGATGTTCTTGACAATGTCGTCGTTTTCTGCCTGCTCTGCCTGTTCTTTGTGTACTCGGCGCTCAATTTTCTTGCCCTTGAACTTCTCATTGCGCCCCCGCTGCTTACGATACCGCACAATATCTGGTGCATTCCGCCGCCGACTGAACCCGCCGCCGCCACCGCCTTTACCAACACTTGTGTTGTTTCCCTTGCCCATTTTATTGCGGCCTCTTCGTTGTTAACTTCGAAGTCGCATTCGGGCGACAGCTGAATTTGGACCTCGGCGATGTACGCTCCCTGAAATGTGGGAAGATGGACTCGAAGAATGAAAACAGCAATTCTTACTACCTAAATAAAGACGGTAATACTGTTTCCGCAATGTCAACGCAGCGACCTCTGGGACAGGCGGGTGACTTGACGACGTGGCGGCAAGAGAAGAAGCAGGGTGAGTGTTTGGTACAATGTCGTCAACTTCCTTTGTCTTCAACACCTCTTTTGGATAGAACCGCCATTCTTCCTCCAACTTCGAGCGCGTAACGTCTGCAGTCTACTCTGGCTTGGTACTCGAGTATGGTACCCGGCGATGGAAGCTTCGACAGATGTGACGCTGCGAAAGTGGAACTTTGGTTTGCCAAAGTGTGAGGTGTGAGGCTAGCTTCGAGCCTTCGAGCCTTCGAGCCTTCGAGCCTTCGAGCCTTCGAGCCTTCGAGCCTTCGAGCCGCCGTCCACAGAGTTTTGGATACCGTTCGTTCGTTCGCTGCTTCGTTCGTTCGTTCGTTTGTTCGTTCGTTCGTTTCGTTGTGTTGGCAGCGAACGAACGAACGAACGAACGAACGGCGAACAACGGACAACGCCCAAACGTCGATTCATGCCGACTTTCTTCTTTTCATTGGGTATGCCAACGAACTATAGTCACATAAATCGCATTTCTCCATATTCTGTACAGTGGAAGTGTACATATTATGTACACTGTGCGTACATAGTCAGTTATGACGTGATATAAGGGCAAATCAGTCAGTTATGTACGGTAATTCATAGAATGTACACCGCGTGTTCAAAGTGTTGTCGGGTGGGTACAAAAGAGTGATAAAGCACCTGAATACTCATAATGAACGTGGTGACCCACTCACACGTATTGTTTGAAATTGAGGGAATTGCTGTACTGTACTATTGTTTTTAATGTGCGATGTGACGGAGACGGGTCGACGTCATTCAAAATAAAGGTGTACATCGACGAGGTTGCGACAGCTGGAAGGCGGCAGTTGAACGCCGTTGTCGCCGTTCGCCGTTCGTCGTTCGTCGTTCGTCGTTCGTCGTTCGTCGTTCGTCGTTCGTCGTTCGTCGTTCGTCGTTCGT
>ENA-OWNT01003458-OWNT01003458.1-seawater-metagenome-genome-assembly--contig:-NODE-3458-length-14834-cov-4.617266_pt1 | contig 14834 bp, 16 predicted proteins | sample MGYA00238136_ERZ651165 | MGnify/ENA primary metagenome ERZ651165 (study PRJEB26861, sample SAMN08777766) | seawater metagenome | isolation source: coastal seawater | place: USA: Florida | collected...
TCGATACGCCCACTGTGATGCTCGATCAAGCTCTCCACCCAAATCAGTGGTTTCACAACCGTGCTAAGTCGGTACGTCATTAGATCAAACTCGCCATCCGGAGGGATGAACGAGATCGTGCGGTCGTTTTCAAAACGGGCCAGTCGCACGCATTGATGGAACTTGATGTCTTCTAGGTCAACGGATTTGGTTTTCGAAGACTTGCGCCCTGTTGCCTGGAACATCACTTTGTCGTTGAGGCCGAGTTTCAGCTCGGGCATTCCACTCAGATACGAGCGCATTTTGACTGCGCCCAGGATCTCTGAATGGAGGACGGTTCCATTGCTAGAAACCAACAAATCGAGGCTCTCCACCACGTCCAAGAAGATTTCATTCTTACGATGCTTGATTCCCGGTGAACGCCACGACACAGCGTTGGTGACCGTGGAAGGAGGCGCCAGTTGTTTTTCGGCACGATTAGCCGACAGCGTGATGTACTCCTTCAATATCTTGCTCTCGGTACTCTGCGGATACCCATAATCCATCATCTCATCCAGGAGTTCGTACGTAATGACGAAATTGTCGCGGATGGTTTCTTCCGTCACTTCTCCAAAATAATCCGTCATGACTCGCAGAATGTGATTGAGGAAGAGGAGGATGACTGTGATGTTCGAGTTCTTCTTGGCGACAGCCAACAACAGCAAATTACTTTCGCGCACGAACACATATGTGATACCGTCGATAGTGAACACCGGCTTAATCTCGGACTCCTCTGACTCCTGCAGTTTTTGATTGAAGTTGATTGTGGCGCTCAAGGGAATATCGCCTCGATAGTTGCGGGCAATAATAATTTTCCCCTTCAGATCCATAATGTAAATCGCCGACGCCACCATGGTTGCTGATTACGTCTGCCGACGTCAGGCAGGAACGACCACACGAAGCACCGGGTTAGGTGGGTGGTGGAGCTCGCACGTCCACCAATGTCGAAATGAAAACAATCTGCAGAAAGACTCTTACTCAAATAAAGGTTCCTCAAACATTCACTGCTTAGTATGCCGAGGATACTCCGTCATTGCCAACCAATATCGTCTCTTTGATCGTTGCAGTGACGCAGACAAGACAACATGTCAAGTGCAAAGCTTCCAGCTTCGTGGAACTTTCTCGAAACATATCATGACAGCACGAGCGACGGCCGAACGAACAAGTAAAGGGAGGGCGGGGAGGCGTCAAAACGCACGGGCAAACAAACAAACCAACGAAACAACGACTCAATCGATCAACCAACGAACTGACCAACCACGCAATTGACGAACGACCACATAACCAAAAGACTCACCATCACCACCACCAGCAGCAGCAGCAGAAGGAGAAGGAGGAGGAGAAAGAACCAACAGGGTTACTTTGGGCATGTGCAAACTACTACAACACAACAACGTGGAGGCAACTCACAGTCAACCACCACCACGACACCACCACAACAACAACACAACAACACATCAGGTGGCTCGTCGACTTCGTTGTGCGTTGTTGTGTTGTCGTCGTTCGTTCGTTCGTCGTTCCTTTGTCGTTCCTTTCTTTGTCGTTCGTTCCTTTGTCGTTCGTCGTTCGTTCCTTTGTCGTTCCTTTGTCGTTCGTTCCTTTGTCGTTCCGTTGTCGTTCGTCGTTTTCGTTGTTTGTTCGTTCGTCGTTTTCTTCGTCCATCGTTCGTTCGTCGTTCGTTGTTGTCGGTAGTTGTCGGTAGTTGTAGTTGTAGTTGTAGTTGTAGTTGTGTCGAGTGTTGCGGTGGGAGAAACTGCGATGTCGATGATGACTTTTTTCTGAGTTTGTACGACGACGCCGTCCTCACATTCTTTGTTGGCAGGCAGCTGGTTTGTCGCACGAAACTAAGTCCTCTGCTGTTCGTAAGTCCGACCCAAGTTGATGTATGTCAGTGGCAGCCACAGCGGCGATGGATAACCAATCGGAGTCGCAGCACAAATCCTGGTCGCCGTCGAACTAGTTGTCAGCCGTCCACATGCACTTTTTACCGTGTTGCTGGCTTCGCCTCGCGTCGCGTCGACGACCCAACTCTCAGCTCATGCGGTGGTCTTGCTACGATGCAACTGTTTGTGGTTGGCGAGTGAATTCTATTATTCTCCCTGCGTGCCTCCACTTGCGGGCGTGGGTTGTTCCGCCGCGGCCCGCGGCTACGTACTGGCAGCCAACCCTTCTCGACTCGGGGCAAACGAGTTGAAGGGCACCATTTTTCAAGCCCCCCAGAAAATCACTCGAGAGTCTGATAGCGAAACGACCACTTGACACCCAGAATGACGACTCTGGCACTTGCCAGTGCATCCCATTCCACGTGACACTCGTTCCATCGGCACTCGGACCCACAATTCCGTCCCACTCCCTGGCCACCCAACATTTTGGTCAGTCTCTGGGCTGACCCTCCTCCCCGAGTGGCGGACAGACGCACGTGGGCTTCCACTGCGCCTTTCGGTGCCTGTCTCCCATCTCACCATGAGCGAGGAAACTGAGCTGCAGGCGTCGCTGGTGTACGTTGTGATCAATGTTCTGCCCGTGCGGATGCGACGCGTCAAGGAGAAGGACGTCGCCGCCGAAAATAGTGACAACATTTTCCGCACGAATCGGGGCAAATATATTTGGCACATCGAGTGGGATGTGGACGCCCCGAAGTACCCACTGCGCTTCTTGGGCGCCGAGCAAAACCGGCGCAAGGCGTCCAATTCTCGAATGGCAGACGAGAAGCACCAAGCGGCTGGTGGCGAAGGGCACCGCAAGTCCTCTTGGCGCTCTCCCACACCACTCCGTGTGGAATTTGTCGGCGTCCCTCCAATATACGTGCCCTCGGCGGCTCGGTATGGCGTCGACAAGATTTTGAGCCACAGCTTTCAGTGTCACCCCGTATTCTTGGAACGAGAAGTGGCGCATCAGCACTATCAAGGCTTCTGTAAAGGGGCTCTGTGGCCCATCATGCACAACGTCATTGACATGTACAATTCCGCAGACTACACCAGCATGTTGGACTCGTGGCGTCCGTCCGCGGACAGTGGCCGCTCGATCAGCAGTGATGGCAAGTCCGGCACCACTGACAACGACGAAACCGATTGGAAACCTCGCCGGTCTTGGAACCCCCTCGCACAGGAGCAATGCTGGCCACACCACTGCGCGGCCAACGCGGCCTTTGCACACAAACTGCAAGTAATCGGAGCAGACCTCGGCGAAGGCGCTGGATCGCCCATTATTTGGGTGCATGGTTACGAGTTGCTCCTGCTTCCGTCTTATCTGCTTCGGAAAGTTCCGGGAGCAAACGTCGGGCTGTTCCTGGACCTGCCGTTTCCGTCCTCTGAAATTTTCCGAACTTTGGTGAGTATTCGATTGGTTTTCCACGCCCAACTGATTGTGCGATGTCGCCACCTCTTCTCGTTTCTCAACGTGCGTGCTTTGGTGCTCAAAACAGGCGGTGCGGGAAGAAATTCTGCGGGCCATGCTGTCCGCCAGTCACATTGGATTTCACTTGTACGAGTACGCTCGGCACTTTTTGACGTGCTGCAAACGCATGCTTGGGGTGGACTTCACTTGTGAGCAAGGAGGACAGATACAAATTCTCCACAATCGACGCAAGGTTTGGGTGACTTGCTGCCACGGTGGCATCGATGTGGGTGCCGTGCGGCAGCTGTCCGTCCCTGATCTTGTCCCAAAGGGGTCCGCCGACTGCGAGTCACAGGTCCAGTCACACGCGTCTCCGGACAACGAATCGGGTCATTACTTCGGCAGCGACGAAGAGAGTGCCAGCAGCAGTGGCAGCGAAAGTGAAGAGGGAGGAGAGCCCTCCTCAGGACCGCGGAGTGGTACTCGGCGACGCAAGGCAAACAAGGGTAAAACCTCGAGGAAAATGGACGATGAGCTCATTTGCCAAATTTTTGGATCGATGAAGACATTTGGGCGAGTGGTGTTGGGCGGCGGAAGTGACGGTTCGTATCCACCATGGGTGTCGCAGCGCACCTTGACGTTGCCAGGCTCGTCACAACGCACTCACTCTCGACCCAAACTGTTTGGTAGGTCGCCGTAGGACGCGACAAGTGATCGTTGGCGTGGACCCCCTTGAAGCATTGAGGGGAATTCCGTTGAAATTATTGGTAAGTCGTGACACACTCCTTGTCCACCTCATCTTCTTTGCTGTTCAAAACTCACCCATTTTGTGTGACTGACCATGACACAGGCGTTTGACCGATTCTTAACCGAAAACCCGGACTGGGCCTCACGCGTGGTTCTGGTCCAGATCGGCCTCGAGGTTCGGTTTCATGGCCTGTATCATGACATGTTCGCTTCAACACTAACCTTCGCCACTTTTTGCAACACTTTAGTTGGATTCTCGCCCTGATGATTACCGTCGTGTCTGCAAGGACGTCGAAGAGTTGGTCTGTGCGATGCAGAAACGGTGGCCCAACGCACTGTTTTACCGCAAAATGGCCAGCATGTCAGCCGCCAAGCGAAAACGTCTCTGGCAGGTTGGTGATGGGATTTCTTGCGTTTGGTGTGATCTCTCGCTGCGTATTGATGTGTTGGTAACAAACACGTCTTTGTGCGTAGCTCGGTGATGTGTATTTCAATGTCCCGCTCCGAGTTGGACTCGACACGATGCCTCTGGAGTTCTTGATCGTGCGCGAGCAGCACAATCACGACATCTTGGTCCGTTCCTACACCCTGCTCCCGATTTGTGTTGGTTCATGGTGTCCAGCTCACCACTCATGAATATGCGACGTTGGAACGTTCGATAGGCACGATATGCCCGTGACAAAGAAAAGAGGCGCTTACAGCGGCTATCGAAAGGGCGTGGAGTCGGGACAACATCTTCTCGCGCAGCACGCGAGTTGTCAACGAGCGAGGGCGGCGGCTTGTGGCAAGAAAAAGTCCTGCCTTTGCAAGCCTCTGTTGTGATATCCGAGATGTGCGGATCGTCGAGAGTTCTGTCATCTGCCGTTCGCGTGAACGCGTACAAGACGGCCGATGTGGTACGTGAAAGGCGTACAGTGCATCGTTTTCCCGCTTCCGGCAACGGTGTGAATTTAGAATCGTCGTTGTTGGTTGCTGCAGGCCAATGGTCTTCATACGGCCTTGATATCTTGGGACAATAGTGACCGCTTTGGGACCCATGACACGGACACCACAACAACAGCAACCGAAGCCAGTGATGCGGAAGGCAGTCCCGGCAAACGCATCGGTCGTCGAAACAAAGGTGTGCTTGCAGTTTCTTTCGCATGCCGACGTTTGACTTTGCCACTTGACACAGCATGTGTGCCTCGTTCTCAGGCCGACGGCAGCGTCTCCAAGTTACCGTGACGACCCCAGCTGTCGTGCAGGATTTGCTTCGCATTCGACAAAACTCCCTTGGGAGATGGGCACTGAAAGTGCTCTTGGATGTGGAAGGATCTGTTGCCGCGAACAATGAGGACGACGAAGATGACGAGGACAATGAAAACGAATCCGAGGAAGAAGGTGAGGAAGAAGATGACGAAGCCGCCAAAGTCGAAGCACGTGCACAGTTGAAAGCTCGGCAGAAGCGTGAGCACAAACATTCTGGAGGCCTGATTGGTTTTGGTTTTGGAGTACGACAGTTGCCGATGGGTACGATCCACAAGCTTCAGAATAGTGCATGTACGAATGTAGGTTGCGAGTTCTCATGTTCTGGCAATTGTGGTTACGCAGGTCGAAACCGCTTGGACATGAAGAATTGTTCCGCTGCTTACACGGCGTCGTGGCGACGTGTGATCTTAATTCAACAAGAGAAAATTCTTGATCAGTTGGACACAACGCAACTGGCGTTCAAGCAAGGTCCCGTCTTGCGCTTGGGCATTGGTACGCTCCATTGGCCCTGCACTTTGCAGAGATCAAGCTCACGTGTTGCCACGTTCTTGTGTAAACAGAGACGCCACAAGTAGTGGCCTTCAACGAGACACATGAGGCATTGCCGGGTCAGCCCAAACCGCGCACAAAGTCTTCCAGTAGCCGGGCAAGGAAGCAGCTGTGGGAAATCAAGAACGTTCTCACTCGCTTGTGTGAAGATCCAAAGAACCGCGTTTGCATATTGTCGACTGGTCCACGCCTGGTACTTGAGCATCTTTGGGGGAACATCCCACAACTCGACCTGATTGCAGAGGGTGGATTTGTGTCAGTACGTGGCAGTAAGCGTCGCAGTGACACCGTCGCCACTGTCGACACCGCGACTCGCAAATCGAAGAAAAAGAAAAAGAAAGGCAAAAAGCCCAAGTCGTCCGCAACGCTCGCATCGTCACGCCCTTCGAAGAGCTGGACCTGCGTCGTCGGGGAAGAGGCAGCTGCCGGACTGCGTGACATGCTGGGTCGGGCAGCCAAAATTGTGAAGATGTGCGTACTGTGGATGCTGTCATGAAAATGCCACAGTGTAGCTCATTGCCGAATCTGCATCAGGTACTGCGACCGCACGAACGGAGCTGTAATGACGAAGACACCGTCGATGGTCAGCTTTGACTACTACCACAGCGACCCTGAGTAAGTCACAGATTTGTGTTGGTTGCATCATAATGCGGTCTTAGTCAGCAAACTTGTCGTGCGCAGGTATGGAAACATGCAGGCGAATTCTCTGAAAGCTCATTTGGCTGCTGCCTTCAAAGACGAACCTATGAAGGTGGTCGTGCAAGATCTGTGTCTTACGGTCACTCATTCGGCAGTGTCCTATCTTAACGCACTGAGAGAGATGTATGGCGAGCTCACATCAGCTAATCCGCCGCCACCAGCTAGCGCATTACAAAGCAGGCGGACGACGGCGTTGCTCAGCCAAAGTGGTCAACAGTTTTGCCTCGCAGTGGGAACAAAACGGCTAAATCCCGTTTTCAAGGCGTTGTACGACCGCTCCGCACACCATGTCCAATCACGAACTCACACCGGCTTGGGACCTCATGGCAAAATCCCCGGCGCACCACGGGTTGCAAAAGTCTTCACTGTCACCACCGTCAACTCGTCTACCACAGAAGCTCGATTCTTTGTGGATGACGCCGAGGACGCGCGGGCCATATTTGCCATTCTCGCAAATCTGTCGTCGAAGGTGAAGAACGGTCGCAATGCATTCCAGAAACAATCGCATCATTTGTTGACTGGCTTGTTTCTGTTTGTTGCTTGTTGTAGATGAGCCGCTCTGTATCGACAGCCGCAGTGGATTCTTTGCATAGTTCCGACGCAACCGGGAGTCTGATGCAAAAGTCTGGGGCTGGGGCACTCGGAGGCTTCACCACAAAAGAAAGCCTGGTGGATCTCCGCAGTCAACTGTATCACGGCACTGGGACCAACGGCGCTTTAGGTCTGAAAACGTCGAAAGGCTCGTGGGGGTCGTTCTCTTCGCTCGCAGCCAAAAACGGAGGGGGTATCCCAGTAGGACCACCAACGGCGGCGATCAAGCACGGGTTGGGGTCACAGGCAGGCAATTTGAGCAACCTTGGGACAGCAGACAGTTCTGCCGATGCACTAAATCCGACATCTGGCAGAGTGGCATCCCCACAGCGCAAGGCCCGCAAGCGCAGAGGGCGGATCATGGCACTCTTGCATTACATCTACACCTTGTTGCTCCGAATTTGGCAATCAGCGCTGCTAAAGTATGTACGACAACTGATTGGGCTTGGACGGCAATCTCCAAAACCTAATTAGTCGATACCCTGTGCCAAACCAAAATGAAGGCTCGTTCAACAACAGATTTTTTTAAAACAATAAAATGTTTAGCATACTCTATGCGCAAACGACCCCCGCTTGTAAACGTTGGAAGGTTGTGGCACTGCCTACTTTAACCGAATCCTTGATCTCGGCAGTCCACGCTCCCTGTCGCCATCATCGTAGAGAATATCATATGATATCGAAGAAGGATCATCCGCGTTGTTCACGCGCGATATCTTGCCCGGATAGTAGTTGCCTTTGCCAGCATAGTCGGCTTCAACCGGAGTCCCCTCCTGCAGAGTGTCACCGGCCGCCTCTGAGTTTTGTGGTGTCGACTCGCCTCGCACTTTAATACGTGATCTTGGAACACCGCGCTCTCTGTCGCCATCGTCGTACAGAATATCGTATGAAATATCGCCAGGATCTCCGCCTTCACCGTTCACGCGGTTGATTTTGCCAGGGTAGTAGTTGCCTTTGCCAGCATAGTCTGCTTCCACCGCAGTGCCCACTTCAAGAGTGTCTGCCACTTCGGTTGCCGTTCCGCTACTGCTGCTACTGCTGCTACCGCCGCCGCCGCCGCCGCCGCTGTTGCTGGGACGCGAGACGTTTGTGCCTTCCAAGGCAGCGAGATGTTTCTTCTCGTTGCCTGCGTAGGGTTCTTCCCCGTACAAAATTTGGAAGTTCTCAAGTGACAGGCCGACTTGCTGATCTGCCCCGAGTACCTCACAAAAGTCCCCAAAGTCTCCCGCGCTCATCTGCTCATCGTCGCCAATGGCCTCCGCAAACTTGTTGACTTCATATCGCGATAGGAATCCATCATGGTCTCTATCTGCTAGAGCAAATATTTTTGCAATCAGCGTAGAGTTTTGCGAAGTAGATGGTCCCGCCGAAGTCGTGTCCACCCGTCCTAAATACAGATGTGAAAGCGCGTCAGAATGGCTGGGAACAGTATTGGCGTATTGAACGTGCAGAGGCTCACATGCATACCTTCTTTCTGTCGAATCAGTTTCTCCACTACACCAGTTTCACGGTCGCCATCGTCATAACGAATATCATACGTGCCCTTTGTCGCGTGCACAGCTTCAATTTTTCCACTGTACCACTTGTCCCGTCCACCAAATCTACCCTCGACAACATCTCCGACTTTGAACAACATTTCTCGCGGAGGAGCTGGTGCAGGAGCTGGTGCAGGAGCTGGAGCTGGAGCTGGTGCTGGTGCTGGTGCTGGTGCTGGTGCTGGTGCTGGTGCTGGTGCTGGTGCTGGTGCAGGTGCAGGTGCCCGAGCTGCAGCTGGTGCTGGAGCTGCAGCGGGTGTAGTGGACTTCCTTCTAATTCTTTCAGGAGTTACCTCAAATTCTTTGTCGCCGTCGTTGTACAACACATCGTATGTGCCGGTTTGTGGGTGCAAGGCAAAAATTTCCCCTTCGTACCACCGGCCCTTGCCTCCGAAGTTACCTTCAATTTTCTCCTTGACCTTGAAGGTCATAGGCTTTCTGTCGGCAGCTGCAGGCGCCGGCGCACGTGCCGGCGCTGGTGCGCGTGTCAAAGCCGGCGCTGGTGCCGGCACACGTGAGAATACGGTCTCTGGCGCTGGGGCCGGTGCACGCGTCGGAACAGGTGCTGGCGCTGGCGCTGGCGCGCATGACGGCGTCAAAACTTGGGCTGAGCGTTGTTGTTGCTGCTGATGTTGCTGCGCGTTTGGTGTAAACGCCGCAGGCGACCACGAGTTGTTCGGCACAGAATTGGCGAAGCTCACCGCAGTATTCTTGAAAGCACTTCCAACTGCACCAGCCCCCGCTTGACGAGTGTCTGCGCCCGCGGACGCAGGGGGTTGCCAAGTCTGATAATGGGTCTGCTGAGTTGCAAATCCCGATTGTTCAAACTTGGGAGCATCAGATGGTTCGGCTGCAATTACACAAGTTCGGGGCAGGTGCATAACATCATCGCCGCCGTTAAATTCAACATCAAAAGTCCCATCGGAGCTAATCGCTCTAATTCTGGCGGCATGGTATCGATGCTCCGTTGGGTACCGAGCCAACACTTCTTGACCGACGCGGAACTGCGCATCTGCTGTTTGGCGATACCCTATCGCAAGGATCAGTTGAGTCAACATTTGCAAAAAGTGAGCAAGGCGAGCTGGTACACACCTGACATTACACGGCTTGAAAAGGCAGCTGGTGAAATCGACTTGCTGTGGAACGGAGGCGAGTCTGATTCGCGGAATTGGTTCCCACGAGTTGCAGTGTGCATGCCCATTCGAATCATGGTGGCTTCATTTAGAGGGGTCCGTACGGTGAGGTCGGCCATTCCTAGATGTTGTTCTCGTGTTTGATCAAATTGGTGCGCAAGTTGTCGAGCCTCGCCTAACCGCCGCGCTGCTCGGGATGTGTACGCCGCTTGCGACAAGTCAGAATTTTGGAAATCTCCATCCGTTGCTGCAAGAGAAACAGGCTCAGGGCGGCCGTCGACTTCAGACGGTAGCGAGGATCCAAAATGCTGGGAGTATGCAGACTTTATGCGACCAATTTTTTGTCGCAGCTCTGCGATAAGGTCATCCCTAACCTTCAATTTGATCGTCAACTTTTCTTTTTCACGCGATACAAGTTGCTGTACTTGCAGGAGCAGGCGACTGGGAAGGCCACCCTACATTGCCAGCCATAGGACCATGACGCTTAGTCATGTTCGTGCTAGGGAGAGAGCATATACAATAAACACTGCAAAGCAACACAACAAACCTGGTGCTGTTTCTGATGTTGCTGCTGAAGCATGTTCTCATCAAGTTGTCTTTGCAAGCGCTGACACTTCGCGCGCAGGTTATCAATTTCGGTCCGCATTTCGCTGATGAGATCGTCCCGTTCGTAGACTTGTTGTTTCAGCGTCCTAACTTGGTCATGGTAGTCGGTCAAGTTCTCTTGGTTGCTCTCGAGCAGCCGCCTTGAAGGTGAGTGTCTCCTTGGCGAGTTTTTGCGAGGAGTGGACGCGGAAGAACGCGGGGTTCTCCTGGAAGGGCTCCATGATTCACGAGCACCAGAATTCATGAATGCTACGAATTCTCTGGATTCGATTCTGCCATTTTGCGAATCGTCGATCGCATCATACAGTCGCCTGATGTCCCCATCTGACAACAGGCTTGCGGGCACGCGAGCTACTCGTCTCAAGGCAAGACGGAACTCTTCGGCATCTAGGCTGCCGCTGTTGTCTTTGTCGAAGTGCTTGAACATCAGGGCCCAATCCCTTTTGTAGGAGTAGCTGGCCGACTCCAGCTTTTTCTTCAGCATTTCAACAGGGTCATCGGCCACACTGTTGCGCCGGATGTATGTTGGAGAAAACATCCTTTGACACTTTTCCACCTCACGGTTCACCTAGTCAGATACCACGGGAAACTATGTGGGCCCCCATCTCAACTTTTCTCGTCGCACTTCCATTGTCGATGACGCAAGAAACTAAGTGTGTATTTTTCCTCGTCGCTCACAGAAGTATCTCCCGACAGGCTCTGCACAGAGGCGCTGGGAAAGTCTCACGGTCGGGGACGTGGATCGCCACTCAGCAAGGTCTGCTTAAGCTACTGGCAATGCTGAGGACGCGATGCTTTCCCTCGAAGTCGTCACAACGTTCCCGTGTTGTTGTGCGAGGACTGTGCGTCAGCTGAGCTGCACGCGCCAATGATCGACTGCACTCAACTGCTTCCCGTGGAACCGTCGTCCCATCCACACCGGCTCTATTCAAACACGGTGGGGGTAGACGTTTGCCACACGGTATAGAATAGCTAGCAACGACACACAACACACACGCTGTAACTGAGTATTGACCTGGCAAGGGCACATTGGCGACATATTGATTCTCGTCGTCATTGCAGATATCGTCATCATCACCATTATCATCAGCGTCATCCAACAACAACGGCGACCACGACGACGACCACAATCTTCTCCCAAATCAAAACAGTGAACGAACGTGCCGCATCGTACACAACCACTGTACGCCGACGTCCACCTTCATCCACTGCGTCCAGTCAGTCTCTCGTTTCCGCCACATTGCAGCAACGTTTGTTTCCCTTCGCGGTTGGTTGGTTGCACCAACAACGACCAACGAACGAACGAACGAACGAACGAACGAACGAACGAACGAACGCGCGCAACCCAACTGCCATCCATCCGATCCACTCTTCTCTAGATATCAGTGTCCGAACATGAAATTGAGACAACTGTACACTTGCATTGCATCGTTCACTATCCACTTATTATATGCGTTATCAGTGAAAACTGATTTTGTACTCTGGAAATATCAAACACTGCAGTAGTGCATAATTGGAGTTCAGAGGGCGTCGTCCGCCCAACCGCCACTGGGCTCCTTGTGCACTGTACAAATTATGTACAGTCGGCTGCAATGTATCTCTTCATAGTGAAGATGTACGATGTACGTTTAATAAAAAACGTACATGTACAGCGTACATGTCACCAGCGTGTTTTCGACGCAAGCAAGGACGCTGTGAAAAGTCTGTGAGGTGTTTCGGAGTTTCACTGTTGTCGGTGAGCACCCAATTTCAACTCTTCTCGGTTTTTCTCTTTTTATGTCACTGTTAGGACCTATAATGAAAACTAAAGTACAGTACTGCTCTCTTGATCTTAATCGGCATTTACATCAATTCCTACTAGTAGATAGCTTCACCGCACTGATACAGGCGTAATGTAGTATATCTACTAACGGTACTTCACGTATTCTCTTATTTTCACGCAAGCACAGAAGCGGAAACAATTCGGCAACGGCTGTTTTTGACATTTTGTGTATACTACGGACAACCTATCCAAAAAGGTAAAATAATACTGTACAGTTAGTTATTTGTGCGGTGAGTGGTGACTGGGGACGCGTTCAGTTCACACCAAATCAGCAAAAAAGTTATTGCAAACAACGGTTCAACGACTCCGAAGGTTGAAAGATATCTTGGCGTTATTCACTGCTCGCCTCTCCAGCCTCCGCGACCCGCGGCGCCGCGCGCGCTTGGTTGTGTCGCAACGTCGCAACGCCATGCCATCAAGGGGGAATAGCAAATTGATGCCATCCAGCATACTCGAGTGTCATTGCTCGTCGTGACTCTTGACTCTTGTTTGCGTCGTGAGTATGGATGGCATCGACATCCATCCATCCATACTCCACACCTACCCCGCACTCGAGTCGAGTTGTCTACGCGGGAAAAGCGCATCGTGACTGGAGAATGGAGACTGGAGACTGGAGAATGGAGACTGGAGACTAGTGATTTGTGACTGGAGACTGGAGACTGGAGACTAGTGATTTGCAAGTCACCAGTCACAAATCATGACTGGTGACTTGTGCCTTGTGACTGACGCTCTCCTTGTGACTTGTGATTTGTGACTTGTGATTTGTGACTTGTGACTGGTTGCGACTTGTGACTTCTTGTAGGTAGATATCTAACCTTGTGACTTGTGGTTATTGTTGTGTGCTCGTCCCTGCACGCCCGACAACAATCCTCCACCACGCATCCATGGCATCCCTATGATATCCCGTTTTGAAAACACGCTTTCTGTCCACGACGAAGCTTCCTTCCTCCCTCCAGCCCCTCTTCACGTGAATCACTTCGACCTTGCTGCAACAAACGAATAATGCGCAGAAAACAGACAACATGACAGACATAGTGCATGGTGACGACTGCATCATACCTCGCTGATGATGGGGTTCTTTCTCCAGCGCGAACGCAACGGAGGATGTCATTTTCACAGACCGGCAGAACGGGAAGGATCAGCAGGACGAAATCGAATATTTCCTGAAAGGAGATGATATCTATGATGCATAAAATGCCACACCAAGTTACGTCTCTTTCTGAGTTTGCAGTGGATGACAGTGAAAGTATCCTCTTTTGAATCAGCAACGCCATGACTGCATCATAAGCGGCGATTTCGGTCCGCCCAGGGAGGGGCACTCAACCGCAAGTTAGGCGTCCGGCAGAACACTGTAGTGAGTCGTACCGTACAAAAACGCACAGTATTCCGTGAGCGCGTTTATGACAGAGCATGTATAGTACTCGAGTATGTAGGGCGATGTCAGGCCGGCTGAGAATTAAGAATTATCTAAACTCGAAACTCGAAACTTGAATTGTGGAATTGTTGGAATTGTTGGAATTGTGAATTGTATAGCTGTGTGGCTGTGTGGCTGTGTCCACGGAAGGAGGGTCGGAGAGAGTCAAGCCGTCAAGCCCATCAAGCCTCCAGCAAGTCACGAGCAGAGAGTGTGTGTTCGTGTTCGTGTTCGTGTTCTCGTGTTTTCAGTTTGGCAGTTAGCTGGCGAGTGTGAGTCAAGATTCAAAATTGCCAATCGACAAAATGACACTGTTGTCGAGCACGCAGCCACTCAGCATTCAGCAGGTGGACGCACAGTTGCACAGTGCGAAGAGCAGCAGTCGGTTGACAAAGTCAATCTTTCACCTCCACGCCCGTGCCCCGCACAAAACTGCAAAACTGTCTTCTGCACAGGCGTGGAAGTTCCCAGTACTGGGCATGGGAGGGACAATGGTGCTCTTAGTACGCTGCACACTCCCCCGCCCACGACAGCTTCAGGTTTGTGGCCACCACAATCAAGTCGCTCTGTCGTCGGCCACTCCAAGCTCCCCGCCCACAGCAGGCCATGGCATCGTTCCCACAGCAGCGCAGGCACATGACCACTCACTCCCCCACCACGATCGGTGGGGGATGCACAGTGTTGCTGGAATCTCATTTGTTGGTCATGACGGTTGAATAACACAGTATTAGGCCTAGCCAGGCACTCCGCCCACCACAGCAGTCACAAGTCTTCTGGACATTTCTACTTCATGAACTGTAGCTCTGACGCAGGCGCTCTCTTGTGTGATCAGTCAAATGTTCAATGTTTTCTTGTGCTGGCTGTGGTTGGGTGCCGCACGCACACACGTTCGTTCCCACCCGCCAAAATGATGTTGCATGTCATCAGTTTGGAGTTTGGAGGGAGTTGGCCTTTCGTCCCCCCACAAGCGGACACAGTGACGGAGGGCCACTTCACCGCTGCTCGGCTCACATTCGTTGATTGGTCAGTTCGTTGGTTTGTTTTCATTTTCGTTCGTTGGATCGATCGATCGTTCGTTCGTTCGTTTGTTTGTTTGTTCGTTCGTTCGTTCGCTTGTTTGGCGGTGTGTGTGTGTGTGT
>ENA-OWNT01003461-OWNT01003461.1-seawater-metagenome-genome-assembly--contig:-NODE-3461-length-14825-cov-3.472403_pt1 | contig 14825 bp, 14 predicted proteins | sample MGYA00238136_ERZ651165 | MGnify/ENA primary metagenome ERZ651165 (study PRJEB26861, sample SAMN08777766) | seawater metagenome | isolation source: coastal seawater | place: USA: Florida | collected...
ACCCGAGATCCTTGAGACTGCAACTTCGGAAGCAGCTTGTCCAAGAGAACCATTTTACCGGCCGTTTCCCACAAATGTGGGCCGTCTTCGTACGGCGGTCCGGGTTCGGCGCCTTGGAACAAGTATGGGTGGTTGCAGCACTTGCGCAACTGCATCAGAATGTTCAAAAGTCGCACTTTTCCGGCGCCACCGAGCTGGTTCAGCGCCACGGTGTCTTTGCTCAGAATTTTTCGGTAGAAATACCGCTGCATTTCTGACATACCAATGTAAAGTTTGGTTTCAATTTTTGGCAGCAGAGAGTCTTCGACGTCGATCTTCAAACGGCGGAGCAAAAATGGTCTACAGTATGCAGAGCGGTGATGAACCAGAGACCGTAATTGGTGTTGAAGACTAGGCACAACTTACCTCAAAATCTTGTGTAACTTTGCAACCACATCACTCTCCTGGCCTTCGACAGCGTCATCTTGGAACCATTGATCGAACTCTTCCGACGAACCAAAAATATTGGGTAGAAGAAAGTTCAGCAACGCCCACAGTTCATGCAGGTTGTTTTGCAACGGGGTTCCCGTCAACAGCAGGCGGGCGTCAGAGTTGAACGTTCGAACGCTACGACTCAACATGGAGTTCTCGTTTTTGATACGGTGCGCTTCGTCAATGGCAATATAGCTCCACCTACCATGTACACAAGCAAGTGAGAACAGCACTTGTAGCACACAACACGGTGGGCATCATCACTCGTACTCACTTGATGCGCGAAAGCGTTTTCTGTTCTGTGGAGCACATTTCGAATGTCGTTACACACACGTCGAATGTGTCTAGTGCGAGGAGTTGTTTGCACAACACCTTGCGCGCTTCCTTGTTACCATGGAACTTGACTGTTCGGAAAATGGGACTCCACACGTGGAACTCTCTCAACCAGTTACCCAACGTGGACTTCGGTACGATGACCAAATGCTTGCCCCGAATGCCGTAGGCTTCTCGAAGAAAAGTTAGGAGGGATATGGTCTGCAGCGTTTTACCGAGTCCCATTTCGTCAGCCATCACGCCGTTGATGCCCTTGATGTACAGGTTGACCATCCAGTTCAATCCTTCAAGCTGGTAGTCGCGCATTGTGCCCTTTTTCTTGGACAAAAGAAGTGGCTGCTCTGTGATGCGCACGAGGCCAGCATTGTCTCCATCGTCGCCCTTCATCTTTGCATCTTCCGCGGCCTCCGACATTCGGCCACGATGTCGTCCTTTTTTGCCACGACCCGTCGATCGCGATTTCCCCGAGTGCGTGGTGATTTCACCACCAGCAAACGTGTACGCTTGCTCTGCCAAAAACTTCAGTCGCATCTGCAATCGCTTCTCGGAAGAGAGCTCATTGCCGTCCTTGTCGGTGGTGGAAGCGTTGAGTTCCCTCAACGCTGCCTGTTGCTGAGCGCGGGTGTTGTTGATCTTGCGCCGTTCCCTGTCTTGCACCTACACCAAGAAAAATCCAAAACACAAAAGTCAAGCGCCAAACAAAGGCCACTGGCTCCAAAACTGTGACCGACAAACCAACCTCGTGGTCAAAACTGGCTTCGATATCCAAGGCGCGTTGCTGCTCGGCAGTGATCTGCTCCTTCTCCTCTTCGTCTTCCTCTTCATCGTCAAGTTCTTCGTCCGGATCGTCTTCCTCCACGAACACTGTCGAAGGTGACCTCGCCGCACTGCCGTCCGGGCCCTGTGCTTCCGCCTTCATCTCCGGTTTGACGTCCATCGCGGGGACGTTCGACTATTACAAGCGTTCGTAGCGCGTAATGCCCACGCACCAACTCCACAAACAAGTGTGTGAAAATTTCAAACGCTTGCAGTCGTCTTAAACTTTGGGTTTACAACACTCTGGGTGTTTCAATTCGAAATGTAGGCCGACCGATTTGTCCACGTCCGTGCAACAAGTTCCGGCACACACCCAGAGAGGACGGGACGCGTGGCACTTCATTGTCATTCGCATACTCATTCGTGTTTCCGTACCCGTGCGCAGCATCTTATCCCCGGTCTCGGCAAGCGTCACGACGTCGTTTCGGAAATGAGGCACTGCAGGATTGGAACGCCGGTTCCCTTGTGTCGTCGTTGTGACGGCGACCAAACCACCACACACGGCGACCGAAACCCACGCCACAAACCGAACCAAACCTTCATCAATCTAAGACGTCCTCTCGCCGCTTCGATCGTGAAGACTTGCACTCACTTCCCCCAACCCCACCCACCGTTCACCGTTCACTCGAACTGACTGTCACGGCCTCCCTCAGAGAGCTTGAAGCCCACCATTATCGTCGGTCGGTCGCCGTCGTCGTCGTCATTGTCGTCGTCGTCGTCGTTCGTCGTTCGTCGTCGTCGTGTTGTGTGGTTGTGTGTGTGTGTGTGTGGTTGTGTGTGTGTGTGTGTGCGACGTCGACGTCGTCGATGGACAACAAACAAACACCTCGACAACAAACCAAAACAGAGAGGGTGACTGACTGTGGGTGGGTGGTGACTGTGAGTGGGTGAGTGAGTGAGTGACGGACGGACTGACTGACTGACTGACTGACTGTGAGAGTGAGTGAGTGCGTGAGTGAGTGAGTGAGTGAGTGAGTGAGTACGGCGGCCTCTGCGTCTGTCTTGACTCCCACTCACTCACTGTGGGTGGGTGGCTGGCTGTGAGTGAGTTTTGAGTGAGTTTTGAGTGAGTTTTGAGTTTGAGTTTTCCCAGACACTCACTCACTCACTCACTGTGCACTTCCGGGCTCATTTCCTCATTTACTCATTTACTCATTTTCCTCATTGTCCACTTCTTCCTCGCACCTTCACTAAATCTTCCCCCCTCCACAGCCGCATTTATCATTTTCTATTCCATCAACGACCTAAACAAACAGTACTGAAATTACTGAATTCATCGAAAGGCCGCGGGTCGGCTGGCTGGCTGGCAGTCAGTCAGTCAGCGGCAGTGAGTGAGTGAGTGAGTGAGTGAGTGAGTGAGTGAGTGAGTGAGTTGGCGCGCATTTTCATTTCAATTTTGAACGAACCAACGAACGAACCAACGAACGAACGAATGAACGAACGAACGAACGAATGCTGCGTCTGCGTCGACACTCTGCTCGACGTGGGACTGTGGCGACGGTGCGGCTTGGCGTGCGGTGTACGGTGTACGGTGTGCAAGCGCTCGGTGTACAGTGTACGGTGCTGGTTCGTTCATTGTTGTGTCGTCAGTCAACAAACATTGTGCAACAACCCTACAGGCCTACAGGTGTGTTATGACCACACACTCCACACCCGCAGCCCGAAACCCGCAACGCACCACTCTTGTACGAATGCACTATGGCATACTCGATTATGATACCGCATCTGGAATGTTGTGACTGACAAAACAATTTTATGATACAGGAGACTGATGCGCGCTCAGGATTACAAGCCGAGGGCGTCATTGAAATCCGCCTTCAGGTCCTCAAAATCTTCCAAGCCAACGGACAGCCGCAATTCTAGGGGCGAGATTTTGTCGTCATAATGGCGGCGCCTGGTCATACAAGCGATTGCAATCCCAAACTCAATAAACAAGGTTCCCAACGAGTTATCTCACGCGCACACACAATGGCTTGGTCGGCGCTTGAAGACCACTCACTCACCAATCAAATAACGATTCCGTGCCGCCAAGAGAAGTGGCATACTTGAAGAGTTTAGTGCTGCGACGCCATTGTAGCGCATGTCAATACGAGCAAAGCTTGAACAGACACTTCTTCGACACGTACGAATTCAGTAAGCTTTCCACCTGCTCATCGGTACGCATCGTGATGTTGATGACAGCTCCATACCCACCAGGCATCTGACGTTCCGCGATCTGTGCACGCAATTCCGCCAACAGTGAATTCCACGACAAAGCTGCATTGGTGCGGACTCACGGGCCATGTGTTACCTCGTGTTGGGGATGCGATGCCAATGATGGATGTGCTACGTGAGCGACTGCTGGGTGCTCCTCCAACCAATGAGCCTGCAAGCAAGCAAGTACGCAGGTACCATGACACCCCAAGACAAAACGTACTTGATATGAAAAACAAGACGAACCAGTTTCTGTGCCGTGCTGCATTGTTGCGCCACACGAATGCCGAGTGTCCGGCAGCTACGAATAAGAAGCCACGCTTCCAGACTGCCAGGCTGGCTGCCTAAAATCGCCCGTTGATCCACAAGCGCCTGTTTTTCCTCCTCAGTGGGGACAGCTAAGATGCCCCCAAGAGCGTCTGAGTGCCCGGAAAAGTACCTTCGTGAATAGACATACATCGTAACAAGTCACAACACGAGCTAAGACAGTGCACAGACAAAAACGTCTGCTTGAACCGTGCTGACGTACTTCGTGGATGAGTGCATGACAGCATGTGCTCCCAAATCAAGGCATTGTTGCAATGGCGGTGGAGCAAATGTGGAATCCACCACAACCTTCACGTCAACGCCGGAACGATCGGCAATGTACCTGGCGTCGGCGATGTCGGTGATGACACAGTTTGGGTTGCGCGGGGATTCAATCCACAACAAATCACCCTCACGAAATTCTTGTTCGAGCATGTTCTCTGGCAGTTCGCATTTCTCCTCAATGACACCAAGATCAGTTAGGAGGTCGATGGCTTGGTGCGTACCATGGTACCCTCCTGTCACGAAAACCCTTTTAGGCTTAAAATGCGTCAGTGCCGAGAACGTGGCGGCCTGGCCTGAAGCAAACAAGACGGCGTGACCACCTTCCAGTTTCCCAATAATCGCTTCCGCTTGACTGACGGTTGGTCTTCCGTCACGGGAGTACGCAAAGCCCTCGCTTTCCCCGCGGTGACTCCTTTTTTCAAAAGTCGTGGTCATCGATATCGGTGGCGCGACATCACCAAATGTGTCAGCGCCACTGTACAAGTGGTCAGCATGCTGGGCAAGTGTGTTCTGGTGCCAGACACGGCGAGCAGTGCCACGCCCTGACTTTACTGCGGTGCTGAACGCGCGCGATATCATTTTGAGGGGACAGTGAGGCTCGCAAATCCCACTCGACTTGTTTTCTGCGGCAGCTTTCAAAATGATTCTGATCTTCGTCGCAGTTGTAACCAGGCTGGGACATTTGTGGTGTTGGGCGTCGTCACACTCCACGCTAGCAGCATTTGTGTTGGGATGTGTCACTTGACGCCCTTTTCCAAAGACTGTCTGTGGCAAAAGTCCCGGCAGTATCGTCTGGCGGTGTCGTATCGTTGTTGCTCCAACGCGGTTCCCCTTCCTTCACCTTCAACCAAGCTTCCCGCGTCTTTCGGCTCGTGATCACCCATTTCACCACTTCGTGTGAATTCTGGAGCAGTCTATGCCATTGCGGTTCTGCGATGACGGGGCGTTGGTGCGGTGCAGGTTGTTGTGCCAATGCAGACAACGCATAACAAAGTCGACACCTTTGGCAACGATAACAACAACAACAACAACCGACAACGCACTGAGCCCAGCAACGAACTGGTGCGCGGCGCACCGCGGCTGGTTGGTTGGTGACACATTGAAACGAGATGTTTGTGGCTGGCACGAAGCCGAACCAACGAGCAAACCCTATCATAAATGAGACCATCAATCAAACACAGTCAGGCGTGTACCAACGACAACGTCACGCCAACCATCAACGACACAACGCTTGCGACTCGCGAGAACGCAAGAACACAGCGACAGACAGTGACGCCGAACAGTGCAATCAATCCCAACTTGCAGCGTACAAACACTCGTACTGCAGGCGACCACGGTTCACAGTTTGGGTCGCTGCTTTTGCATCAAAGTGACAGCCGCAGCAGGCAGCATTTCCGACTGAGAAAATTTCGTGTGCCGAGCCGAGTGCACAGCGGGCGCAAGACAGTGCAGGCATCACGAAGAGTATCTTCTTGACACGGTTACTGTACACCACTACCAAAAACAACAACAACAGCAACAGCAACAGCAGCAACGACGACGACGACGACACGACAACACAGCGACACGACGACCACTGCGCAACACTGCAACACGACAGCCACTGCGCAACACTGCAACCACTGCACACTGCACACTGCACACTGCAGTGTCGCAGTTCCGCGCTCCCGCGCTGGCGTCGCACGCGAACACTTATGGTTACTTACTCCAGTGCGTGCAGCACGACGCACGACGGCGGTTTGGAATTCTGGATCCATTTTTTGTTGGATCCATGCGTTGCGTTGCGCTGCGCTGCTCTGCTCTCTGCTCTGCTCTGCTCTGCCGCTCTGCCGCTGCGATGTGGTGTGATGTTGTGTGGGGTGACTGAGTGTGGTGGGTGGGTGCCGTGTTGTGTCTCACGTGCTGTGCTTCGTGACGTGTCTCGTGACGTGAAGTGAAGCGTGAACTGTTGCAATGCCTTGCTATGCGATGCCATGTGAGTTCATGTGGTGTCCCGCGAGTAGGTTCGTATCGCGTGCTGTGAGTGCACTGGGTATGAGTTGGTCTGAGCAGCGAGTAGCGTTTGGACTTGGCACACCTGCCGGTGTCGACGGATGTGTTGGCTTTGGGATCACGAGTGACTGTACACTTCGATCGGCTTACTTAGGAAAGGTGAGGCGTTGCCTTGACCCTTTCGGTTGTCCGTCTCACTCACTGATCGACGGTGCGCTCTCAAGCACCAACGATCGTTAATCGGTTGTCCGTGCACTTCTGTGCTGCTTGACAAATTGTCAAAAACAAATTGAAACACAAGCACACAACAGTCAGTGACACTGTACACGACACGTCAAGCGTCGGCGACACCATGGATGCTTACACGCTCGTGGCCAATGATCTCGGCGCAGAGTTTAAATCGGTGAAAATTGGGGAAGAAGACAAACCGTACCTCGTAAATGTCTCCGCCAAACCCTGGCGCCAGTCTGTTTCGACACACTCGAGCCGCCATCTTGTCCAGCCAGATATTATCCCGGAAACAGAATTCTGGAATGCAAATTATCCTGCGTTTTTCGCCAGAAATCGCGTGAATGCCCTGCAACTATTCTTACATCCAGCAGCGAAGCAATCTTTGGATGCACTGGTTTGCATTGCTGGCAACGATGGTGACAACAACAAAGGGTCAACACAACTCCTCGCCTACCTTCTCCAAGGTAAGAATGCAAATGAGCTGGAGTCTAAAGACGTCACAGAAACGAACATAACCTCGGAGTCCGTATTAATTGCCGACGCTCACTCGGTGTCTCTGTGGACTAGCGCGGAGCAGCCATACATTGGAGCCAGCAGCGAGCATACCATGGCAATCGCAGCAAACTGGCGCAATTGTCAAGTGTGGCAGCACGTACTGTCCGACGACACTCGAGATGATTATGAACTAGCAAAAATCAAGTTCTTCGTCGATTATTTTCGCAGCCCAGACAGTCGCGCCGGAGTTCAAGCCTTCGCAAACAAGGAAACTAGTGCCATTGTGGGGCTGCCGTTTGACCCCACCGCAGACATCACGTCAGTTGACCAGTGGCCACTTGTTCAAGCATTTGCGCTCGGAGACGGCGTCGGTGCGGGCACATTCTTCACCTTGCAGCACAACGTTAAGAGCTGTGCGCATGTGATCCGTGACCTTCAACGGAACGTCGACGCCCAGGCCTTGCGAGTAGCGGCGCTGTGCCACACAACGCGCCTTCAGAAGCACTGGAACGACAGCGTTAACATTTTGAGTGGCATTCGTTCCGCAGGCAACCGAGCACAAGTTTGCGAGGTCGACATTGCAGAAGCTCTCTCAACCTTCTTCGACTTCGGGCAGATGGGTCATAAATCCAAGTCCGGCTTGACAAGCGCGACCGTGTTCAACGGTGGGCGGGTGTTAGTTGGTGCGCGCAGTAGCTCCGCTGGCGCCAAGCACACCGGTGCCCAGTCATCGGATGAAGTCACCATAGCCGGAGAATCCCACTTCACCATTGAGGGTCAAGACGCGCTCTCTGGGCTGCGTGCGGCTCGATCGTACTTTTTAACTGTCGGAACAAGCAGCAGCCGTCCGTCATCGGTGGCTGCACGTCGATTGTACGAAGAGATGGTTGAGTCCCACCAAGGCTGCCTTGAGCAGCTTGGTGGGCTGCTGTCTCAACACGTCCGAAATATTATCGATGGCCGACCTGGTGTGCTTTCCCTGGGAAAGCTGGAATCGGCTCTTGCGCGCCACGTTGCCTCGGACCTTTCAGAGCGGGCCTCTGAAGTGTTTGAGGATGATCCCGCGAGCGTAATGGCGGCGTTTGAATCGTTGTCTGCAAACGATGATTGGGTTTCCGTGCATGTGCACGGAATTGACGCCGCGGGCAATTCGGTAAGCGACGTTGGGAGCGAATTTTTGGCGGATATCTACAGACGTTACTTCTACTTGGAGTTGAGAATCGACCTTGGAGTTGAAGAGGGAGCACTCATCGTTGGTGACACAGTGCCATCGATGGTGTTGCGGGGAAATGCAAAAGACCGCTCCGCCACGTGGCCTGCTCTCCCACTCGTTTTAACCGCCGGAATTCCTTATTTCAAGGCTTGGCAAAGGTATTGTAGACAATTGTAGAGTATTTGAAGCCATGTTTTGCGCTGATTGCGTTGTTGGTGGTGGTTTGTTTGATCGTAGCGTTGCCGAAGAGACGGCTCAGAATGCCTCAGTTTTGGCGAGCTTGGACGACGCAGCGTTCATTAGCGACGATGTCGTTCGATTCGATGCGGAGGTTGGTGCTTGCTTGAAGGTTGGCTCTTCCTGAGTGTGGTGCTGTGTGCTCAGTGGCGACTGTCGTTTGCAAACAGGCCGCTGCCGCAGCACATCCCACATGGACTGGTGCTGGCCTTGGTGAAGACACCGGCGAAATTATTCGTGACTGTTTGGTTCTCTTGAACGGCGATGATGACGACGAAGACGATGATGGTGATGAGGCTGATGAAGACCCGAGCCTCAGTGTACCTCACCAAAGGTTCCTGTACGGTGATTTGCAACTCCGAAACTCCGGCTTCGTGCTTCGAGTGCCAGGCATTGCGCCAATCCCCGTCTCCCTCTTCGACGGTGGCAACGACGTCAAAAGAGCTGCGGTGGTTGATCTCTGCCCTCGGGAGCTTTCGTTGCTGTACATTGAGTTGTCAGAGACTGCTAGGGATGTTCTATTCTCTGAAGATCGTCTGTTTTTTGTGCGACGCTCTACAGCCATCGCCGTTGCCCTCCCCGTTGGTGGTGAGGTGAAACGAAAGGTGGTAGGTCGGCTGGGACGACTTTGTAAGTCTCCTGAAGGCATCGATGTTTCGTCTTTTAAATATGCGTTGGACGGCCTGGAGATGTTTCGAGCAGCGAGTGTGGCGCCTTACTTGCAAGCGGCGGCGGAGCAAGACTGCCTTCTCGTGAACCGGAAGATTGTCTCGCTCTCCGGTGGTGATGCGGATGACACAACCATCGAGTCAGATGATGAAGAACTGGCGCCTGGCGGTGGCCCAGAAGCCGCCATTTTGATCACTGGCAGCACACACAGCGGCAAAGTTGCAGTGGCCACTTCCGTTGCTGAAGAGTTGGTTCGTGTGGGCGTGAACAAAAGTATTGACTGTGTGTACAACGCTGACCTCGGAGAACCAAGCCAATTCGACTTGAAGCATTTGTCTCAGTGGCTCATTTCTCGTCGCCAGAAGAGAGCAGAGGCGGTTCAGAAGCAGTCACCTGGAGTGGTCGTGCTTGTCGCCCCAGACTTCGTGTGTGCTCCCGCCGCTGTGACGCAGCTGCAACGTCTTCGTTCACCAAAATTTTCGGATCCGGGCGTTCAATTGCAAGCATCGATTCACACCATAAATGCCGCATCCTACTCTGTGGAGGGCGCGACTTCGATATCAGGGTCACCACCCTCCATTGGAACTTTGCCAGAAGTATTCCAATCCTTGGTGCCAGGCTTTGTTTCGTCGGTAGTGTTGTGTAACTGTGGAACACGATCGGCGTCAGACGCCGTGATTTGTCTTCGCCAGCTCGTCGAAACATTGACCAGCGGCACAGATGGAGCAGTGGATATTGTCCGTGCAGTTGGAGGAGCCGGGGATTCTGCTCTGCAGCCGCAGTTCAGCATTTCTGAACTGTTGCCATTCACTCTACTAAATGATGTGTCGCGCTCGAAGCGTGCGCAATTCCGCAGTGCTGGCAACCGCAATCTGAGAAATCTGACCAAGAGCGCCGTCGCAGCGCGTTCGCCCAAAACGGACAGAACTCCCACATTTGCGGGCAGCGTGTACAACAGGCTGTGTAGATCTCAACTGGATTTTGCAGCAAAGACGCAGAAAGGTTCCGTCAAGTTTTCGAGTAGCGCCCTTCGTTTGTTCATCACCGAGCTGTTTTCAAAAGATTCCTCTTCTGCTCGCCTCGGGGACGTCTTTGCGGTTTCGGGCACTGCATACGTTCAATCCGACAGTGGCCCCGCTGCTATATCGTTCTACGCCGCTGCCCCGAGGTATTGGGCATGCCAGGACCTCAACGGTGACCGTGCTTGGAGTTCAGCGTCAACATCTGCTGCACAAGGATCCGCTGTATTCGTTTGGGACAAAATTGAGATGGAAGTCACTGGAGCTGGCATTCGCCCGGCCGCCATCGAGCAAGCTTTTATCCAACAAGTTCTTGAAGGTGGAGATTTGCAGCAAGAGCCACGACAGTTATCGGTCGAAACGTTGACGGTACGACTGGCTGCTCTACACAATTCCAATGTTGTCACGCGTTGATGTGGTGTGATTCTGATGCGCTCTCGATTTGTGTTGTGAATTGTAGGATGCCGAAAAGGAGGAAATTAAGCGTCAACACATTTCTGACCCACTACCTCAGGGCTTCTACTTTGATGGCGCTAACTACATCAATGCTGATCGACGAATCCAAAAATACCACCCCGACATGGATAAATTCATGGCCGAGTACGTTGTCCCCAACCCGTTAACACGTGCGTTTCGTCGGTCAGCAATCCCTCATACTGTTCGCTGTAGGTATGTTGCCGTCAAAACTTCCCACACGCCTGCGTCGCAAGCTGCAGCAGTGGTGAACGATATGGAAATCACCGAGGAAGATGCGTTGTGAACACGTGCGTCACACAGCCAATGCATGACTAACGCAACAAAAACATATCGAAGGTAGTAATCAAAAGCAATTGTGTACGAAGGCACGGATAATCGATAATCTAATCTACACTGACTCCATCGCAGCCTTGCTCCACACATTGGGCCACAAGAGCCCAAAATCACAGGTCCGGATCATCCTCGTCAGGGAGCAGCGCTGCGGCCGCTGCGGCTGCAGACGCGGAAGCTGCGGCAGTATTGGCAGTCGCAGCCTCAGTAGCTCCACTAACGAACCCATCACTAGGCGGACCCCCCGTCAAGTGAACACTGTCCAACAGCTCACTGAGTTGAATTTCTGGGAAATCGGGATCATCTTCGTCGTCGTCATCATCATCATCCTCAATACTAATATCAGAATCGGCACGTGCCTTGGCTGACTGCCTTGCGACGTATGCCGGATCTTTGTACAGATCGATTTCCCCACGCATCTCAGGGTTCTCTTCGAGGTCCTGTACACACCACACATGCATCAGCATTCTCGTCTGGCATTGGACAACAATAGAGCGGCGGCCACAAACCTGCATGAAGTCTTCAAAGTCCTTTTCGTCGTTGGCGCCAGCCATACTGTTGCCCGCACCTTCAGCTGGCTGCATTTGCATACGCTTCAGCTTCCAAGCACGATTAAGGCGTTTCTTGGCGCTGCGCTTGTAGACCTTACGGACTAGCACCACCGGTGGCATGTTGCCATCATAGTCGCGCTTCATTCCTGCCCCTCCGCGTCTGTTGTGTCCTCCGGCCTAAAGAACGACATCAGCATGTTGTCAACAGTGGAAAACCTACCATGCGAGACGATGCGTCAACGAACCAAATCAGAATCATTTACAACTGCATTCTGGAGATCGTAACCGAGAAAAGTGTCGCCAACCTGAATAACGTTGCCGAGGTGCGAAATAATGGTGTGGCTACGTTCAGCGTCACCAACATCCCTGGGCCGAGCGACTGTTGCCTCAACAAGAGTAAATTTGCCGCGGCAGCTTCGCGCAGCATCAATAGCAGCTTCAGTTCGAACGGGCTGAACGTCCAGGATCACAAACTCAATGAGGCGGTTCTTTGAGCAGAGCGCTCGAAACGGTTCGCCCCAGTACTTGTTGGTCTGAAGCTCTCCGGTCTTCAGTGACACAGGATCAATGAAATGAAGCACGTTGCTGACTTTGTAACACAGCGTGAGCTGGCAAATGTTGCTCAATCGCTGAGCGGTGGCCGTGGGCAGCACAACCAAATCATCGACACTAATCGGGACTATATCGACTAGAAAGTTGTATTTGAACGAGTAAACGTTGCTCTTTCCATCGTGTGTGGTCAGTTGGCGAGATGTCCCAAGCTGAATTGGGACAATCTTGTCCAGGAAGGCAATGAAGGAACGGGCGTGGCTACGGTCGCCGAAATAAAAGTCCAGACCAGCACCTGGGACCGGCTTGATACCAGCACACTTGACGTGCATGTTATGTTTGAGGATCTTTTGCTCCATGAAGAAAATAGTTCGCTTGTGCTGCACTTTTTGGCGCACCTGCACAATTGCAGCCCACTGGCCTTCGGCGGCCTCTTTGACGCATTGATCACACGGCTGATTCTGGACAACAAACGTAACTTTGAACTTTTGCTGCAGGACCATGTCGAAAACCTCTTTCTGAACGGTTAAAATCACCTTGACTCGCTTCGAGTGCGGTTCGGTCCACTCAAATACTGCGTCAATCAACCTCACTTTCTTTTTCAAACCAGTAATCTTTCGCAAACAAATGGCGAGAAGTTCTTGTGACTCAAGCTCGCAATCAACCCACGCGGATGTGGATGTCGAATGTCCAAGGTAGCGAGCGCAATTACGGCACTGGTGGAGAATGAGCTGCGTCGGAATCCCTGCCGTGATGTCCACATTTGCGCGTAGACACTGAATGCACATGCTAGATGGGTTTGTTTCCATCGATACACCACAGATGCAGCACAGCATTTTGGGAGGCAAGCGTTTCTTTGCCGTGCCGAGCGAACTATTGGCAACCGCCGCAACGCGGCGTTTGCCGCGAGTACTCATTGTCGCGCCTCTCCTCAAACCGACCGTCTAATTCCCAAAAACTCTCAATAAAGCCGTCCGAAATGAAAATGCAACTATTCTCGGACAAGCTAGCAATCGACAAGACTAAATCAGGCCCACGCAGACTGTTCCGTGTTTGTCCCCCGCTCCAACACGCCAACTCCTGGTCTACGTCCGTTCTGTGCTGAGCCAGATAACGCAGCAGCCTTGTGCGTGCACTCAGTTTGTCGATTATGCCGATATAAACGATCAACGGTGACTTATCTTCGTTTGTCAACATTGCGGGGGCTTACTCCGGTTTTAACACGGCACCACGCTGCTGTGTCGGTGTCGGAGTCGGCGTTGAGATGCTTCAGATCACCACCACCATCGACGTTCTGTTGCGACTTCTTCAGCTGCAATAAATGCGGACCACCAACAACACCACCACCACACCGACCAAAACCACCACCGCCACGACAACGACAACGATAACGGCAATGGAAACGGCAACGGCAACGGCGATTACCACCACGACACGGACTCCGACTCCGACTCCGACACCGACACCGACACGGACACCGCGCTCGTGGCCACCGCCGAGACGGGCGGTTCGGACAGCAGCGACACCGCGGCGCCCCCCGGGGCCCGTGGGCAGCTCATCTCCATGGGTAGCGACGGTGGCTGTCAGCTCACCGACGCGGGCACCCTCGCGTGCTGGGGGCGTGCCTCGGTCGCCGCCTCGCTCCATGGCACCGAGGCGGTCGGGTTGTCCGCCCGCGGGCACGGACTGTGTGCGCTGCTCGACGACGGGTCGCTGAGCTGTGCAGGCCTGCTCGTGGACGCGCCCACCGACGACGGCTTCCTCCAGGTGCAGATAGACGCCACCAGCGGCTGCGGACTGGACGAGACGGGCACCATCCACTGCTTCGGCGACGGCGCTGCGGGCCGCTCCTGGCCGAAGGGCGCTGGGCATCGTGACGTGTCGGTTGGCGGGTATCAGGCATGCAGCATCGACGGCGGCGGGGCGCTCACTTGCTTCCCCCTTTCGAGCGCCCACGGAGCGCCCGACGTGCCACCGGTCGGGGACTTCGTCGAGGTGAGGGTGGGCACCTACCACACCTGCGCCCTGACGACCGACGGCGAGGTGGTCTGCTTCGGCGGCGAGTCTTACGGCGAGATCAGCGGGGCGCCGACCGGACAGGGCTTCGTGCGGGTCGAGGCCGGCTACCTGGGCAGCTGTGCCCTCGATGCCGTGGGCGCGGTCACCTGCTGGGGACGCGACACCACCAACCACCTCGTCACCGACACGCCCACGACCGACGGCTTCGTCGACCTCGTGCTCGAGGACGAGGCGGCCTGTGCGGCCCACCCCACCGACGGGCCTACCTGCTGGGGCGACAACCTCTGGGGACAAGCGCTGCCGGAGCCTGGGCTCGTGGTCGCCACGTTCGACGGGCTGTCGGGCGTCGACGCCAGCGGACGACCGCTCTCCCACGACCTCACGAAGCATGGCCGGCTCGATGCCGTCCCGCAGGGGGACGGGTTCCTCCAGGTGGAGACCTCGGGCTACACCACCTGCCTGCGGGACAGCAGCTCGGCGGTGGCCTGTGTCGCGCACTACGCCGCTGGCCTCACGGTCGGCGTGCCCTCTCAGCCTGTGAGCGATCTGGTCGTGGGCCAGCAGGATGCGTGCGCCATCGACGCGGCCAGCTCCACGCTCCGCTGCTGGTGGGCCAACAGCTTCGGGCTGCGCGCCCAG
>ENA-OWNT01003462-OWNT01003462.1-seawater-metagenome-genome-assembly--contig:-NODE-3462-length-14824-cov-4.136435_pt1 | contig 14824 bp, 19 predicted proteins | sample MGYA00238136_ERZ651165 | MGnify/ENA primary metagenome ERZ651165 (study PRJEB26861, sample SAMN08777766) | seawater metagenome | isolation source: coastal seawater | place: USA: Florida | collected...
ACTGTCCGTCGACACAATGGGAAGCGATGGACGATCGAAGCGGGGCCCCGACTCTCCAGACAGACCGAAAAGTGTTTCATATGCTGTTGTTTTGGAAGATGACGGTGGGCAGGCAGCCGAAGCGACAGGTAGCTCAGCGTCTCCGCCGGAATCGCAACCACTGGTTCCAGAGTCGCCTACCGCTCGTTCGCGTCCCACGTCAAGAACAGCGACTGTTTATGCGAACTACGAAGATGAGCAACGATCCAGGGCGAGAGCTCGTTCGGCCACTGCGTCGGTTTGGGATATGGACCTTGGGGAAATCGGCAAAGGTACCGACGAGCAGTCTAAGCAAGAGCGATACATGGAGGTGCAGCGACGTCTTCAGGCACGCCAGGCCGAGGAGGAAGAAGCCCGAAGGCAAGCAGACAAAGAGGCCGTTCGACAATGGGAGGACGAGCAAAACAAACTATTGGAAGAACGGCTTCGAAAGGAGCAAGAGGAACAGGATGAAGAGCTGCGCCGTTGGGATGCCGCGCATCGGCAGTCCGTAATGAGGTCAAAGGTACCTGTCGCTTTCTTTTTTATTTGTACTTTCACGGTTTCGGTTCTCACTGTGTTCCTCTCCGACATTCTCGGTGCTAGTCTCCAACAACGCCCTCACCAACCTTGCAGGCTAGCGCCTCGCAGGCAACGGATTCTCCAGAAAGCAGCTCGCCTACGCCAAGAGACAACGTCGCGAACGCGACCAAAACGCAGGCTCGCCCAAGAGCGATGAGTCGGCACCGCAGCGAGGATGCCGTGCTGCCACACCGGCATCGCTCAAAGAGCCGAAGTAGAAGCACTCACAAGTACCGCAAGTCGAGTCGTAGCCGGTCGGCTCATCACAGTGCCAAAGGGCGTAGTATTGTGCGCCGGCGGCGGGACGTGCGCGTCCGCATCCAGCGACGTAAGTCGAAGGCCTTGGAGATGTTGGACAATCAGGGTCCCATCAAAGGTTCGCTTGCGTGACGGTGATTGTGTGTTCGGCTTATGCACGCACCTGAACATTCGTCACAGTTTCTATTGTTCCGCTGTCATTTGCCTTCAACTTATTCCGTGCAGGTCGCGTTGAATCCGCCGAGCAATTCGCATCGCAGGAAGCTCTGCGTGTTGCCGCCGCCGCAGAAGCTCTTGCAGACGCGGAACGCTTGCAGCGAGAACGTCAACGCTCTAAATCGCGTGCAAGATCGCGGTCGTTTTCTGTGAAACGGTACACCACTGTTGTCCGAGTGTCTGCCGTGTTCACCAGTCGACGTCTCACGCCGAGTGTGATTTTTTGGTCAGGAGCCCGGTATCCGGTGAAAGCTCTGAGAATGACTTGTCACGTTCTTACACCGAAGAAGACATAAGCCCCACGAGTGAATCTCAGACTTCCGACAGCTATTCTCATCTGTCGGCATCACGGACGCCATCTCCTCTTGCGCTTGCCGATATCAGCACTGTTGGGGGTGGCAGCTCTCCCGCACGCCGACCAGCGACTGTCGCCGCTTTGTCTAAAATGCTCCTGCGAAAGAAGTCGACAATTAGTAACTTGATGGCGCGCAGTTCTCCAAGACCGTCGTCTTCGATTGCCACAAAATTGGAGCCTGTGCCCGAGGAGTCCCACGCTCCGCGAGAAAGAGCCAACAGCAAAGGCAGTAGCCTGCGACAATATGTGGAACGCGAAGAGGAGTTGCTAGACATCATTCGGAAGCAAAAGGCGCAGCTACGCAGCCATGCTCTCGTTGTATCTTCTCTTGAAAATACAGCTGCGATGCACAAAAATCAAAATGACCTCACCCAGGCGTTGCATAAAAAGCTGCAGGTCCGTTGCTCTGCGCGTTGACGCATCAGTGTGCACTTGCTGTTGATGTTGGACTTTGCCGTAGACGGAGACAGAGGATCTCGTGCTTCGCTTGCAACAAGCAGAACTGCGTGGACATGAGAAGGATCAAGAAATCACGATTTTGAAAGCAGAAGTTGAACGATGGAAGCACGCTCATGACTCGATGCAGGCCGGTTTTGCGAAGGCAAGTGTTTGATGTTGAAACTGTGATGGCCAATGAAGCTCAAGATGATTCGAACACGGCGGGTTCAACGTAGGCCAATGAGATAATCGACGACCTGAGAAGGGGCAACTTGTCACTCACCGCCTCCAATCATGGGAAGACGGGTTTCGCTGGCCGCTCCAGCGTGATACACTCCGCTCCTCTTCCATTCTCGGACTTGAAAGCGGCCAACGCAGAAATTCACAAACTCACCCGTGCAAATGCGCGGTTGCTGGAACGGTGTCATGCAGTTGAACGGCACCCGTTGCAGGTACTAGTTTGGTTTTCATTGTTGCAGCTATTGGTCCGCGCATTAAAGTGACTGTGGCTGGATCAGGAACAATTGAAGGACGCGCGCCAGGAAATTCGAAGGCTGGAACGCATGTGTTACAACACGAAAGGTTTGCTCTGCAATGCCGCAACGCGCTCATTTCAACGTGAGTGCTGAATGCCAAATTCTTCGTTGAATAGGCGTTGTATCAAAACCGACGGAGAGCGAAAATCGCAATCCAAAGCGCTCACCCGTGCGTCGACGTGGCGGTGCATACCTTGGCCGAAAGACTACAGCGTCGTATTCGTACACGCAAGCCCATCTCGACCAGTTGCACCCTGCACTCAAAAACAAAAATAAGGAGTCCGCGAGCAGAAACAACAGGAAGGGGCGCAGCAGTCCACGCTCGGCGCGGAAGTCTGCGCGCAAGCGCCAGATCAAGGGCAAGCATCTCGCGAGTCCATTCGCAGGCGGACGCAAATCACACTCCACCGGTGCGATGATGGTTGCCCGTGATCAGTTTGCAACACCCACAGCTGTTTACTCTCATGTGTGACTTGCCGTTGCAACTGTCAATATGGCATAGGAATGGCCGGATGGGGCTCACCTGCACCCCAGCACCTCCGAGTGCAAACTGAGCGGACCGGCGTGAAGGTTTGTTCTTTTGTCGTGCTTTGGCGCTCCCAACATTCTGGGGCTATCTGGCTCATTGACATTCCAATGTGTGCCAGGTTTCTCCGGCGTCGCCGAAGCATGCCCTCGGATATCTTCAAAGACACAGCACGTATCACCACTAGCACTAGAAGAAGATTGCGCATGATTCCGGACGCGCCATTCGCAATGTTATTATATTAGAAGTCGTCACACTTCATGTCATCGCATTGCAACTGATGCTTGCGCCAACGACCGGCTGAGCCAGTCCTCCAACGTACATTCGTTTTCATTAAAGGCATATTGCACTGCAACTGGCAATGAAGATGCCGCGTCAGAAACCATCGCTTGCTTGCTAGCTCCGTATTGCACAGGGTAGAAGTCGACAACAACAAGACCTTTGTCTCCACGTGCGATGACGAATTGTGGTTGAACCAGGGCAAGGTCAGCTATGGGCTGCGGCACCCAAGAAATAATAGCAGCTGAAGCTTTAGGTCCGTGGCTGTCACCGTTTTCTATCACTACGGTGGCGACGGAACTGCAGTCGCAACTGCTAAACTCTAAATGCATCGCAGGAACCGCCAGTAGGCGAGCGCGCTGTTGGAAAACGTCGTTGAGTGCGTTGGCGTGGTGTCGACACAGTAGCCCTTCCAGCGTCGAAAGTGCCAAGTCGTGCGTGCTTACCATCCTCCGCGGAAATGTCGACACAAAACCTGATTGCTGTGCGGTCTCGTTCTGCGCATTGCATGACAAAACGAAAGCCTGGAACGGACTTGGGGTGCGCGTGGAAATGCTCGAATTGCGATGCGATATATGAACCACAAAAAACGAGTCGTCTGTTTCCAGCGCTCTCTCTTCAGTAAAGTTCGCGACTGCTGATACCACCGCCGTTACTTCTTGGGCGGACTGTGGTGCTACCACCGTCAATGTGCTGGGTTGACGTTTCGCTTGCTTGTCATTGCAATAGGGAAAACTCGTTAGCCATGCTTCCAGTTCACAAGTACACTTCGCATCTTGAACAAAATCTGGCGGAAGTCCAACCACTGCAGATTCGACGTCGTTACCTAAACACAATACGCAAACGCAAGGAACGCAAGACAACATGATGCTTTCACCGTAGAGTTTCCAGCACGCGCAGGCCAACCGTAAATCACCTGAGGTTTGTCGAAGGATCTCAGCTAAACTACCATGCTTGGTGCGGCAGGTCAAAATCGTGTTCCAATCGAGTAGTTGAGTATTGCGGGCAGTGACTCCTGGTACAACTGTATCTCCGAAACAAAACGGGAACACTGAAAGATGATGTCCTGGACGACTCTCGAACCTTTCGGCATAGATGCTCTCAATGGTATCACTACATCCACTGAGACAATCAGCAATCATGACGACATGCGTGCGCTTTCGTGGACGCGTCAAGCCTGGGGACGTCACTTGTGGGAGATGTAACCCACGGTCTCGGAAGGCCCGAGCGACGATTTTTACTAAGCTCGCAGCCTTGGTTTCGGAGGCATTGTCGGGCAGATCCGCACGCCTCGCAGCTCGAATAGAGTTCCAAGCATCAGGCAGCGCCGACAGTGGCGCAGCGACGCCGAGGAGCGCAATGCGAGCTCGGGCATCATATGCGGTACAGAGCAGTTTAGCAGCTCTGCGACGGGTTGGCTTGACTACTTGCAACTGTGTCAACAAGTAGATCGCTGCATCACAGCACTTACGGCCCCAGCCACGGTTCCTAACACAGGAATGCACGTGAAAGGATATCAAGTCATGGAATCAACTAAAGTGTCAACTTTTTGGTACAAACACTGCTTCGCGCATAAGGACGTACCGATTGCGAAGATGGCACGTTTCTGCAACTCCCACAAAGCATGCTGCGAGATTCTCAATCACGGCCTGACAAAGATAAAGTGAGCAGCAGCGTTGTCATCAGTCAACGTGTGTGCTGTGAAGACGCCGCGGCGATGGCCACACGTACGTGCACCTCCTCATCTAGATCTTGGGTTGTGAGGTTGAAAAACAAACGCTTGTGCCTTACAAGTGGATGGTCTTTGAGAACCTTGCCCCACGCAATGTATCCTACGACATCACAATTGACAGGGAAGCGAAGGTGAGCACCCACCAGCGTCGAACGGGAATGTGTTGGTGAAGGACACACCTTTCAAATACATCTGCTCCGCTGTGTGAAAGTACGCCTCGTTTCGCGCGATCTTTGCAAACGCCTGTAATGATACCTAGCTGTTGAAGAGGCGCTGTCGCAAGCCTCAACAGCTCATGGACACCTTACCAATAATTTCTTGGCTGCATCCACTGCTTGCCCTTGTTGCTCGGTGGCTGAACTGCTGTCGCCGACAACGTCAGCATTCGGGGCAATTGACTCCGTCAGGGAGGTGCCCAGCACACGCTTGCTCAGTGCTTTGTTCAAAGAGTCAACCTGCTGAAGAACGTATTTCTCGGGCATGAACTTGTAGCCGACTTCCAGAATTCGTTCCTAACATCGTGCACGCACCCTTTTCACAAAATGGTTCGCGAGAAGCGCAAGTTCCAGCAAGCGCTTACCAAATGAAGTCTCGATAACAAGAGCAGACCCACGTGTTGACACGCCCGCGCCCTGTATAGCAGCGCTGACACCACAAGTATTCCCGTCAACGCGCCGCCTGGCGGTAGTGAATTTTGCATCGCGAGAACTGATGGCTGGCTCTGACCGTGCCCATGTCCGTGCCCATGTCCGTGGCCGTGGTCATGCCCATTCCCGTGACCATGTGTATGCTCATGCGCTTTTCTGTTTTTAGCGGCAGGTTCCACGATGTGCGGATGTGTCGCCAACTCCAAAACCGGGGTCGAAAATGCGAGCACGTTTTCAATGTCGTCGAGTGTCGCGCACGCTTCAGCAAGGTCGATCAGCAGCCACAATCGCAGCCGCCAAGCGAACAACTTGATTGCGCGTTCGATGTCGTCATTGGTCCGCACCGATTCAATCAACGAATCGTACGTGCAGTACGGCGCGGATGGCTCAGGAATTCGAACGTTCGGAAGCAGAACGGGGCGATGGCGCGGACGTAGTGCTGCAGCTTGCGCGTAGCGCGTCTCCTGTGCACCGGCATGCTGACCCACTCGCACGGCGAACTTGTCAAAGGTCGACTCGTGGAGCCGCAAAGCATCGAGAAGCCGCTTCCTGCGCGCGCGAAAGTCAGTCGAATCGCCACAACTGCGCGTGCGATCTCGCATGTCACGGACTGCCACCAAACTTGCTAAAGTGTGGCGCTTGGCCTCAACATTTTCGAGCAGGGACTCAATCTGCTCCGGTGACGCTGCAGGCCGAGGGAGCACCGCTGATTGCATCGGTGCATTGGCAGCCGCGTCTTGCGGGCGATAGAATACGCGCGTTTCGCGGCCGGCAGCTCTGGCTTTTGCCACGTTCACATGTGACTCGGTTGTCCAAACTATTCTCTGCAGTGTCGTTATGATGGCATCCTCTTCGGCGTTTAAAGCTTCGCGCTCTTTCGCCAATCGGGTCGCGAACTCCTCAGCGACTTCCAAGACGTCGAGGTTCGCAAGAACCTTCACCGGAAACAGCACAGAATCTCGTTATAAACTTGTGTGGATGACATCCACAAACCAAACAACAAAGCACCCACACTGTACCTTCTCGACATCATAATTGTCCCAACGTGCAAAGTAGTCGGAGGCACTGCTCGCCATTCTACCACGTCGCTCTCTCTCCGCAGGAGACTTCCTCTACATCTTCGCGAGAGTCTGCCGGCAATTTGTTTCAATATTTCGGATCAGATTTTACCTTCGTCACATTATGCTCGATCGCGTTTGACGATGGACTACTCGGCAATGGCAACGCGTGACCCAAGCAAGCAAGTATTTCATCAGACATTGAGCAAGCATTGCATCACTCATTGGTCCTTCCCGCATCCAACCACCACTCTCCATCTCCTCGACACCTCTGCACCCGCCCACCAACCCGCTCACGTGCCCCACCCCGACACTGTCACTACAACAATATGGCCGATGACACAACGGCAAGACGGGCGAGACAGCGCACGAGTGCCGTCGTCGAGCGTCGTTGTCGTCGTCGTCGTCGTCGTTTTCGAATCCACAAACTGCCAACGCATCGCCGCGTCACTGCGCCTGTAACGGCGACGAACGACGACGAACGACGTCACGACGACGACGAACGACGTCACGACGACGACGAACGACGACGACGAACGACGACGCAGTTGTTCTCGCGACGACGACGACGTTGTGCATTGGAGTAAGGCGTGGCGTGCATGCGGCTACAATTTCGCTGTGGTGAACGTGGTGCGGTGTTGGTGTTGTTGTTGTGGTGGTGGTGGTAGTGGTGGTGGTGGTGACATGGCAATGGATGCCACAGGCGACGCATCGAAATGTTTGCCGAGATCTGCCATTGCCAGCTAGCATCTGTGAGAGCATACGTTCGAGCACGTGCAGATTAGAGACGCTGAGTTCGCCAGAGCGTTTTGGCTTGATATGGGCACTCACAGAGGAAAGACACATCCGTTGTTGCACCGAGAACAGGTCAAGACCGCTGCAAGCATTCAGGCACTCCGCAATCTTGTCAAGCAACTCGATTCGAAAATCTTCCTTCTTCGGTGCGAAATCGATAAAATAATGAATCATCGTATGTTCCGACCGTGAGTCAAGTTTACGAAACCGCTGACGCTTCGTGCGTGAGGCACGATGCAGCGGTATTCATTGAGCCACCTACGCCAGTTCTTTCGCAACTTGCCAAGGCAAGGTAGCGTCGATGTGGAGCCATGTTGGTCTGCGCTACCCGAACTGCCAGTGCCTTCATCGATTGACGAACAATTTGCCGAGGCCCCAGTCGCAGTCGTCCGCCTCAACAACCCCGATAGACGCAACGCCTTGAGTTGCACGATGATGCACGAGTTAGATATGGCCGTGGACCTGCTCGAAAACAAGTTCCAAGGATCATGTGTAATTCTTAGTGGAGTTGGTACGAAAGCCTTCTGCGCCGGAGCTGATCTCCGTTCCGTGGAAACTGGGCTCACAAGTAACGAAGCTGGCAGCATGATGAGCGAGTACATGCACTATATTCTGCAGCGATGGCAAAGACTCCCTCAGATAACGTTGGCAGCTCTCAACGGCCATGCAGTCGGCGGAGGTGCGGAGTTAACGACGGTTTGTGACCATAGAATTGCCACTGAAGCCGCGACCATCCGGTTCGTGCACCCGAAAATGGGCATCTCTCCGGGGTGGGGCGGCGGCACGCGCCTCACTAACCTCGTTGGACGTTCTCGCGCCCTGCAGCTAATCGCTGGTGCGCAACAGTTGACATCTACAGAGGCGTTGGAATGTGGGCTGTTGGATGCTATCGCCACTCCGGATTCCGCTGCGCCGTCCAACGCTTCTGCTTCTGCTGCTACTGATGGCAATGGTGACAGCAGCAACAAAGCTGTTGAAGCCGCCCTAGATTTCGCGCGGATTTACTTACACGACGATTGCCTCAACTATGGCCGAGATGCTGTGCGCGGAATCAAGCGCGTGATCCACGCCGCAGATTCTGACGACGACCCGCATCGAGGTCATTCCGAGGAAGAGTTTCAGGACCCGTCCGGTGCGACACACCGTGCAATGGGGCACGAGCGAGCCGTATTCTCGTCACTTTGGGGCCACGAAGCGTTCAACTTTGCTCTTCGCCGTAAACTCAATGACATGAGGAAACGCAGTTAGCTAGTTCGGCATGTCTTCTTCGCACACTATTCAATAATATAAAAAACAAACCTGCAAGGCATGTGCGCGTTTGCGATGATAAAATTGTGTGTACAACAGAGATACGGACGACGGCGGGGATTGGGAAAGTGCTGAATGTTATCGGGTTCACAAAAAAATGTTCTGTCTGGTGGCGCTCAACTGTGGGCTCATGAGAGGGGGCGAGGCTCACTCAACCTCATCCTTTTCCTCCTCTTTGGCGTAGCCCAGAATCGGCGCAAGCCACTTCTCCACCACGGCGACGTCACTCTGCTTCCGTTCAGCGTACGCTGTGATTTGGTCCTTGGTGACTTGACCAACGGCGAAGTACTCTGCCTTGGGGTGGGCAAAAACAAGAGCGGAGACGGACGATGCTGGCCACATCGCCTGGCTGTCCGTCAACTTCGTTCCAATTTCGCCCTCGACATTGAGGAGCTTCCACATCGTGGGCTTCTCGGTGTGGTCAGGCTGGGACGGGTACCCTGGCGCTGGGCGAATGCCTTGGTATTTGATCTTGTGCAAGCTGCTAGCGTCCAAAGACTATGCGGTAGTCACAACACAATTGCGTCAAAAGAGGCGCCATACCAAGGTCGGGTTACATTGATTGAGGAACTTACTTCGTTGGGAGCATAGCCCCAAGTTGTGGTTCGCATTTCGCGATGCAGCAACTCGGCGTAGGCCTCTGCGAGTCGGTCTGCCAACGATTGCGCCATAATCTTGTTGTAGTCGTCGTTTTCTGCTTCATACTTGCTCACCAGCTTGTCGCAACCGAACACGGACACAACGAACATTCCAAGGTGGTCTTTGCCTGCGCTGCGCGGAGCCACGAAGTCGGCCAAGGACAAGTAAGGCGAGCCTTGGGTCTCCTTCTCCAACTGCTGCCGCAGCATGTGCATGGTTGCCGAGGGCGTGTCAGCCTCAAAGTTCGCATCGTCTGCGTACAGCGTGACATCCTCCCCGTTTGCTGCTTGTGACGCAGGGAAGATGCCTTGAATGGCCTGCAACGGAAGCAAACGCGGAAAGCAATGAGTTGGGATTCGTATGGGGCGGAGCTTGCGGAGTGGGAGCGCGTCTGCAAACATACCCGCAGCTCAAACAGCTTCTCATCGATGATGGTCTGCAGCATCTCCTGTGCTTGGTCGAACAGCTTCTTGGCTTCAGCTCCAACGGTTTCGTCGTTGAAAATCTTAGGGTAGCCACGGTTCGGGTACTTTCCACGAAGCTGCCACACTTGGAAGAAGGGCGACCAGTCAATGTATGGGACGACATCATTGATGTCACGGCTGCGTTCCGTGTGAATGCCAGGACTCGCAACTGGAACCGGAGGTTCAGCCACAAAGTCAACCAAAAGTCGCTTCTGGTGAGCAGCTTCGAACGACAAGAAGCTACGCTCGTCGAGACTAGCGTAGAACTCTTCGCGAAGCTCCTCGTACAAATCCATGACATCCTCAACGAATTCTTCTTTGAGCGCAGCGTCAATCAGAGACGAAACGACAACGACGCTCTTAGACGCGTCGAGCACGTGAATGACAGGGGCCTCTGGCGTTGCGTACTGCGGGGCAATCCGCACCGCTGTGTGCATTTTGGAGGTTGTTGCGCCGCCAATCAAGAGTGGAATTTTCAGTCCACGGTGCTTCATCTCTTTGGCAACGTCGACCATCTCGTCAAGCGAAGGCGTAATGAGGCCTGGGACACCGAGGGCAACATTTACGTGGAGACAATATGCACGCAGTACGCAAGTAGACACCGTGACGAGACGCACCTGAAAGGCCAATAACGTCCACGTTCTCCTTGACAGCGCGGTCCAAAATATCGTGGCAGGAGCACATCACTCCCAAGTCGATAACTTTGTAGTTGTTGCAGCCAAGAACGACTCCGACGATGTTCTTTCCGATGTCATGGACATCACCCTTAACGGTGGCCAGCAACACCTTTCCGGCGTAGGAGTCCTTGGAAGCTTCCTCGTTGGACTCAGCTAGCGCCTGCGTGGTGGCACACGGCCATGGGTCAGTGTTACGTGGGCGCATGCACCCACCGCGGCAGCATGGACGAACCTTCTCCTTTTCATCTTGCATGAACGGCAACAGGTAGGCGACAGCACGCTTCATAACCCTGGCACTTTTGATGACCTGCGGAAGGAACATTTTTCCTGATCCGAACAAATCGCCAACGACATTCATTCCTTTCATGAGAGGACCCTCAATGACGTTGAGCGCAAACGGAAGCTGTTGGCGTGCTTCTTCCGTGTCAGCCTCGATGTACGTGGGAATGCCTTTCACCAGAGAATATGTCAGTCGCTCTTGGATCGGTTTACTTCGCCAAGCAGCTGCCTCTTCTCTCTGCAATCACATGGAAACGCAAAATCAGGCACAGCAAGTGTTGGCATGTGCCCTTGCAAGACGGCCGAACGAACGTTTTTCTGGTTTGCGGCACCACCACCCTTTTTCAAAGCGTCAAGGCGTTCGCGTTCCTGCACGGAGAACTCCAGCAACGCTTCGGTAGCTTCATTGCCGCTTTCACCTTGGTTTTGGTTCAGGATTACATCTTCGGCCAGTTTGCGCAACTTGGGGTCGACATCGTCGTAGACCTCCATCATACCAGCATTGACGATGCCCATGTCCATGCCGGCTTTGATGGCGTGGTACAAGAACACAGCATGCAACGCTTCGCGGACGGTGTTGACTCCACGGAATCCGAAGGAGAGGTTGGAGACACCACCGCTGATCTTGGCGTAAGGGCACTGGCGCTTGATCTCGGAGCAAGCGCGGATGAAGTCAATGGCGTACGAGTTGTGCTCAGACATACCGGTGGCCACCGTGAGGATGTTGGGATCGAAGATGATGTCCTCCGGCGGGAACCCTGCTGTGTCGACGAGCAAGTCGTACGACCGCTTGCAGATGCGCACTTTGTCCTCGAACGTCGCAGCCTGGCCTTGTTCGTCGAAGGCCATCACGATCACCGCGGCACCGTATCGCTTAATGATGCGCGCCTGCTTGAGGAATTCTGCTTCGCCGCCTTTCAACGAAATACTGTTGACGATGCACTTTCCTTGCACAAACTGCAGTCCGGCTTCGATGATGTGGAATTTCGAGGAATCGATCATGAACGGCACTTTGCAGATGTCTGGCTCGGTCATGGCAATCTTCAGGAAGGTTCCTGGTGGAAGAAAAAAAAAAAAAATCATTGAGGGTGAGCGTGTCAAAGATGAGTGCGGCAACAGAATAATGAACACCAAATCGCATGGACCACGCACCCATGGCTTTGACGCCATCGATCATGCCATCATCAACATTAAGATCAAGGACCATTGCGCCGTCTTCAACTTGCTTGCGAGCAACGGCCATCGCTGAAATGTAGTCGCCCTTCTTGATGAGTCGCTTGAATCGCTGTTGTGAGTGGCATGCATCGGCTGGTTGGTGAGTAGGGGGTCACGAGGCGGTCAAATGGGCTAGTCGGAAGCAACGTACGATAGAGCCGGCGATGTTGCAGCGCTCCCCAATGTTCATGAAGTTGAAATTTGCCTTGTCGACGGTCAACGGTTCGAGACCAGAGAGCATCATTTTAGGCTCTGCCGTCGCGACGTATCGGGGGCGCGGTTTGTACTCCTCCGCGTCCGCGAACGTATCCGCGATGGCCTTGATGTGGCCGGGACGGCAGCCGCAGCAACCCCCCGCAAAATTGATGAGTCCCTGCTTGGCGAAGACCGAAACAGCGCTAGCGACTTGCGCAGGCGTGTCGTCGTAGCCGCCCATCGCGTTCGGGAGGCCTGCGTTCGGGTACACGCTGACGTAGCACTCCGCCACCTTGGACAAACGGGCCAAAAAGGGCCGCATCTAGGAGAGAAAAATTCACGAAGTCAGACATCAATGAAACTGTGCAGCGGCGGCGGCGAACGCAATCCAACCTGATCGGCACCAAGGGCACAGTTCAGACCAATGGCGAATGGCTTAGCATGTCGAACACTGGTGTAGAACGCCTCCGTAGTTTGGCCAGAAAGCGTGCGGCCTGCATGAAGATGATTCAAGCAACACAGCAGCGAGAGAAGAGGTTTTTTTTGTTATTATTTTGAGCCCTCGAAAGCGCACATTGCATTCGAGGCCAAAATGCACTTACCGGACATGTCGACAATGGTGCCGGAGATGATCACGGGGACACGGCGGCCGAGTTTCTCGAACAACTCATCAACCGCGAACAACGCAGCCTTGGCGTTGAGGGTGTCGAAGATGGTTTCGACAAAGAGGATGTCACAGCCGCCCTCGAGCAGAGCTTCGGCTTGTTCATAGTAGGCCTCGCGGAGTTCCTCGAAAGTGACATTGCGGATGCTTGCATCTTCCACTGATGGCGAGATGGATGCAGTTCTGTTGGTCGGGCCCATGGCCCCTGCGGCGAACCGAGGACGGCCGTCCAATGCTTCGTACTTGTCGCAGGCTGCTCTGGCCAACTTCGCGGATGCAATGTTGAGTTCGCGAACCAAGTGCTCCATTTTGTAATCGGCCATGGCGATCTTGGTGCCGGAGAAGGTGTTGGTTTCGATGATGTCGGAACCAGCGGCAAGGTATTGCTCATGGATGCCCGCGATAATGTGGGGTTGCGTGATAGAGAGTAGATCATTGTTGCCCTTGAGGCCCTCCGGGGCGTGGAAGTCCTTGAAGCGCTCGCCGCGGTACCTGTGCGCGAAAGATAAAAGCAGTGAGCAAAACGTTGGCGTGCATTGAGGCAGTGGACCGTTGTACTCACTCTGCTTCTCCGAGCTTGTGCGTTTGAATCATGGTCCCCATGGCTCCGTCGAGGATCATAATGCGCTTCTCCAGGACGGAGTGGAGGTACTCATAGATGTCAGTCTTGCCGCGCACGTATGCGGCCGGCAATGCCGGGCTGTCAGCCGACATGGTTGGATAATGTGCACCACAACGTTTGCAAAACCACGCAAACCAACGGAGACAAAGAACTACACTAAATACGCGATTTACGCCGGAAAGCAGAACATCTTTCACTGGCGCTCCAGCAAAACGAAAGTGTGTCAATAACTCCTACCGCTAGCCCGTCGCCGAAATCGCTGGTGGTAGTACACTCGATGTTGTCCGCGCATTGCACAACGGCGCGTACGCGTGTCAACGCATCTGCAGTGCCCCCGGCATGGCGTTGCCCGTTGACGTTCAGCGTGCAGGTCACCATTGAAACGCAGAACGTAGGCACAGTGGCCCCAACGTTGAATTGCAGCGGCCGAAGAAGCTGTTCCTCGGCCGTCGCGATGGAAGCGACGACAAGACAAGGCAAGGACGACGCACAACTGCATGGTGTGAAAGACACGCCTTGAAAGGGCAGCGACACCGCACTGCACAACTGGAACAGCTTGGTCGGCACACATGGCTTGAGTCGCGCAGCACGGCCGGCGGCCTTTATTTGAACGAACGTGGTATCATTCCTTGACCTCGATGTGCGATGTGCTATGAGCTGTGAGAGGAAAGGATACGTTCATGGAACTCCAGCTCGAGCTCGAACGACGAACGACGAACGACGAACGAACGACAAAGGAACGACGACGGAACTACGAACGACAAAAGGAACGACGAACGACAAAAGGAAGGAACGACGAACGAACGACGACGCAACGACGAACAACGAACGAACGACGGAACGACGAACGACGACGAACGACGACGGAACTACGAACGAACGACGGAACGACGACAAAAGACAGCAGCAGCCACCGCGCATCCACCTCCAACACATCCCCTCGGTATATCCCCGTATTCTCATACCGTACACTCTCCACTCCATCTTCTAAAACCCTATCCTCCACCGCCACCGCCCACAATGTTAAATAGTACATCACCTCACCCAACCGTACATTACTCAATTCCAACTATCGAAAAGTGTCATTTTTTGTCTTCGTTCTTTGTTCTTTGTTGGCGGTCGGTCGTTCGTCGTCGGTCGGTGGCCGCGGGAGAGTGAGTGAGTGAGTGACGCAGTGAGTGAGGTGAAGAGAGTGGGGGTGGACGCCGGGGCGGCTGACTGATGCCGAAGCGCGGCCAATCAACGAACGAAGGAACGAAGGAACGAAGGAACGAAGGAACGAAGGAACGAAGGAAGGAAGGAACGAAGGAACGAAGGAACG
>ENA-OWNT01003464-OWNT01003464.1-seawater-metagenome-genome-assembly--contig:-NODE-3464-length-14817-cov-4.239484_pt1 | contig 14817 bp, 15 predicted proteins | sample MGYA00238136_ERZ651165 | MGnify/ENA primary metagenome ERZ651165 (study PRJEB26861, sample SAMN08777766) | seawater metagenome | isolation source: coastal seawater | place: USA: Florida | collected...
CGTTCGTCGTTCGTCGTTCCTTTGTCGTTCGTCGTTCGTCGTTCGTCGTTCCCGATTCTTTTCTCCGTTTTCGTGGTCGTCGTCGCTCGGCACCGCCGCATCAACTGAGCCACCTCACTCACTCACTCACTCACTCACTCACTCATTCATTCCTCTCCGCCTCCACGCCCAATATCCATCGTCCACTCTGCGATGTTTTCGATACTCAGTCACTGTACTTCGGCGTCCACGCCCACTGCAAAATGATCACTTGGGTAGTGACTAACTCAGTCATTTCCTAGTGGGAAGGAAGGCGGAAATAGCGTTCGCGTGAGGGACATTTTGAGAAGAAGAAGCGTTCGTGGAGTGGAGAGCAAATAATTTGCAACGGCGGTGCCGCGTTCAGTCGATGTAAACGTGTAATTACACGATCAAGGAAGGGAAAACGTGTAATTACACGAATTCTGAAGGTGAACGCGTGTAATTACACGTTGAAGTGTGTAATTACAGATAATCGACAGGATTTTTACACGGTGAGTGTGGTGAACGCTGAAACGTGTAATTACACGAAGTTCTTTGTGGAGAACGTGTAATTACACGTTTTGAAACGTGTAATTACACATTGAGTAGAGTTTTTACACGATTCAGTCGAACACGCTGTCGCTCACAATGCAATGGTCAACTTCCACTGCGCAATGGTCAACGTTCACCACTCGACCGCTGTTCAATGGTCACCTTCCACCACTCGATGGCCACTCAATGGTCAACTTTCACCACTCGGCCTCAGCTCAATGGTCAACTTCCACCACTCGATGGCCACTCAATGGTCAACTTTCACCACTCGGCCGCAGCTCAATGGTCAACTTCCACCAGTGAATGGTTGACCTTCACCACTCAGCAGCCACTCAATGGTCAACTGAGTTCCACCGACCGAATGAATGGTCAACTCCCACCACTCGATGGCCACTCTATGGTCAACTTCCACCACTCAATGGCCACTCAATGGTCGCACTTCATTCGTGCCGCCGCAATCAATGGTCGACTTCGACCAACCTGCGGCCGTCCTGTCCCACGCACCCACACATACATTGAGTCAATTGAAACTCTCTACCATACAACTGTACGGTTGCTGAAGCAATGCTAACTAAATGTTCATTGTACGTTTGGAATGCGGATTCGGATAATAGAAGTAAACAGTAATGCAAGTGCGCAGTACATCATATTTGGTTTTCAAAACTGCTGATGACTCATCATCACTTTTCGTATCTTCGTTCGTTCGTTCGTTCGTTCATTCGTTCGCGCGTTCGTTCGTTCGTTCGCGCGTTCGTTTGCGCAACGAACTTTCGCGGAAAGCGGATAGCGGATAGCGGATAGCGGATAGCGGATACCATAGATAGCGGATAGCGGACAGCGGATCGCCACAAACGGAACGAACACGACGCAAGAAAGAATCAAGGAACGAAGTTGGTGACAAACTTACTTACTGAAGTAGTACCTTACTCACCTTGATTGAGTGACGACGCTTCCTTTTAACCACACGCCCTTCCTTCCTTCCTTCCTTCCTTCCTTGCTTCCTTCATCGTTGTTTGTTCGATGTCGTCGCGTATTTTCGCCGCCGTCGTCGTCCTGATGTCACTATAGATATGTTCGTTCGCTGCCGTCGCCGTCCTGATTCGTCGTTTCCATTGACGACCTCGTCGTTGCCTTCGTCTTCGTCGTCTTTGTCGCTGTTGTCGTCGTCGCTAGCCCAAGACCACAGGTCTCGGTAGTTCGTCGTCTTTGCCGCCGTCTTTGTGGTTGTCGTCGTCGCTGCTGCTGCTGTAAGTCGTTGGCGCCTGTTGTGGTCAAGAGGGAACGAGTTGAGCAGATACACCAAGCGACGGCAAGTGCCCGTGTGGTAGTTTGCGGAGTGGCATGTGCGCATGCGCAATTGAGCCAAGCAGGCAAGTTCACGGGCAAAGCACGATCTTGTGAGTCGGCCGGTTGCTCAACGGCCAACACGGCCACGACTACGATGACGACGACAACTACGACAACAACGACAACTACGACAACCATGGCAACAACGACAACAACGACAACTACGACAACAACGACAACTACGACAACCACGACAACTACGACAACGGGTCTCAAACGCCATCCACCCAAACCCATTGCCTCGACGTCATTCATTTATTCGTTGTTCAGTTGCACTTCACTGAGATTTTCCTGACTCAAGCACGCCCACCGCCATGTCGTTCTTCACGTGGACGAACGTCGCCACGGCGCTGGCTGTCGTCGTCGGGGCCTTCGTTGTGGTCATCGCAGCCATGAAGCGGCAAGCGGAAAAGTCTGGTTCGTGGCTGCCTGGGCTGCCGGCCCCGCCCGCCGAGTTCAAGCGGCACTTCATGCTGGGCCACCTAAAATACTTCGCCACCGCTGCCCCGCCGCGCGGCGGCCTGCCCGACATCCTCGGTGGAATGTCGCTGGTGCTGGGAGGAGATCAAGCGCGGGAGGGGCTCACCGCCTTTTACTTCATGAGAGGCAAGGCCATTAGTGCGATTAAAGGAGAGCACGTGCGCAAGCTGCTCGGCTCCACAACTTTTCGCCGCGGGGTGCCGATGCGCATGAAGCACATGGACAGGGTCCTGGGCACAGAATCATTGACACTCGTCGATCATTCGCGTGGCACGGCAGTCTGGAAATCTCACCGCAAACTCGTGACTCGCGGCTTCTACTCGGAGTCTTTGAAGCAGATGGTGCCCGCCATCGACAAAGTCGCGCTGCAACTCATCGGCTCCCTAAAGAAGCGCGTGGACCCGCTGGGTCCGGCCGGGTTCGAAGTGGACGTGATGGAAACAATGAAGATGGGCACCCTTGACGTGATTGGGCACTTGGCTTTTGGGACCGACTTTGGGTGCAGTGACAACTACAACTTCAGCAAGTTGGCGGAGTCGTTCCAAGTGCTCCTTGAGGACCTGACCTACCGCACCGCCGGGCGCAACATCTTCAAGCCCAACCTCGCCTTCTACAGCTGGCCCTCCGAGCGAAACCGCCGCAACTCCGATGCTCGTAATCTCCTGCGCGGCACCCTCCGCGACCTCATCAGCTCGCGCCGCAAAGAGCTTGCCAGCGCAGACGCGTCGTCCACTCGACGTTTGGACGCACTGTCTATGATGTTGATGGCCCGGGACGGCAATCCGCAGGAGTCGGCGGCTGCAGCTGCAGGAAAGCCTCGCGCAGCCGTGCGCCAGGAAAAGGTTGACGGCATGTCGGAAGATGCACTCGTCGACAACCTCGTGACGTTGCTCTTCGCCGGCTTTGACACCACCAGCATTGCTCTGTCGTTCGCCATTTGGCTGCTGTGGAAGAATCCCGAGATACACGAGAAGGTGCGCAACGAGGCCCGCCGCGTTCTCGGCGATGCGCGCTCTTCGTTGGACGACGAAGCGCGGCCGCTCGCCAACAACGGCGACGTGCAGCAGCTGGCCTACACGGCGGCTACGTTCAAGGAGGTGCTGCGCCTCTACCCATCGGCCCCTGTCACTTTCCGCGAAACCGTCAGCCCTGTAGACCTGGGCGACGGACTTCCAGTGATTCCCTCAGGCACAAAGGTGTACTTGCCCCTGATCCTCACTCACCGCAGTGACATGAACTTTACTGAGCCAATGCGTTTCGACCCGGAAAGGTTCCTTGTGCCACGCGGATCAAGCACGCAGATCAACGTCGAGGGCGCCCGCGAAGTCGACGAAGCCACTATCGAGAGACGCAAGAAGGAGATGCGGTGGTGGATGCCTTTCAGCGCCGGCCGCCGCGACTGCATTGGTCAGCGTTTCGCCATGCTAGAAGGCACGCTGCTTTTGGCTCGGCTCGTGCTGGCGTTCGACTTCGACTTCCCGGAGGGCTATGATCCGGACCCCATCATGACAGGGCCCATTATAACGCCAAGCACTCCACTGCGGGCGCACGCACGCGCAGTGTGAACCATTGCTGTGTCTTCTGCTCCCACTCTGTGCGTGGACACAACCGAGCAGATCCTGAAACAAAAACTCGAAAAGTTTCGCAATTGATTTGGCAGGGAGGTGCTTGTCGTCTTTCGCGTTCATGCACACAGAAAAAAACAACGCAAAACAACGCATGCCTAATTTAGAGAACGCCCGGATGCAATTAATTAAGATCATATGGAGACCCAACACGTAGGTGCGCTATATTCACAAACCCCTGGCTGTTGCATGTGAGCTATTTTTGCAAGGGCCAGGCTAAGATCGATTGGCCTGCATCGAAAACTCCATACAAACGTCATATCTGTGCCCGTCAAAAATTAATCAACTGACCACATTCGGGTGCAACAGCATGTGATTGGAATTCACTTCAACACCACATCGTACGTTCCCATCGCGATGTCCAAAATGGATGATTTGCACGTCGGAACGTGGTTTGCCGCTTGTCCTGAAGACGCGCAAGCAAACTCGCAAACCGCGAGCACAGAACGGGGTGCATGTCGCCGTCACCGACACGTCGAGACTGTGGCGAATGCGGTAGATGTGCGTGTGTGTACAACCACAGAAATCACAAATAACCAGAGGCGACGCAATACAAATTGATTTATTATGAAAAAAAAAAAAAAAGCAAGAACAACAATTGCTCGGAAAAATGGCTCGCTGTGCTCAAGCAATCCCCACGCAGGCCCATCTATCTGTGGATTGGTCGGCGCTACTCACCGCTGGGTCTTGCGCCGACTATAGCTTCGCGGCCAGTTTTCCAACTTTCAGACAAACACCCGCTGTCGGGGACTCACCCCGCCAAACGCAGATAAATGCATCGCTGTCATGAACGCGATGACATCAAACAGCTCAGCTGCAAGCAGACACAACAGCAAACGTGCCGCCTTCGCCAGCCACGTAGGCGAAACCGCCATCGGATGACACCGCCACGCCGCACGGCTCAACCAGCTCACTGTCGCCGACGGCACCGCCGACAACCGTCGGATCGGTGGGATCGGTGACGTCGACCGCCACGAGCGAATTGGAGTAACGCCCGGTGACGTAGACAACGTTGCCTGCCGGGGCAACGACGACGAAGCGCGGGGCGTCAAACTTCTCGCTGTCCACGACGCTGCCGACGACGGCTGGGTGCACCGGGTCGGAGACATCCAGCACTGCCAACGATTGCGACGACGCGGCGATGACGTACGCGTGCTTTCCGTCAGTCGACGTCGCCACGGTCCATGGCGTGTGCAGGTGCTCGGTGTCGCCGACAACGGCGCCAACCACCCTGGGGTGGGTGGGGTCCTCAACCGACACGACTGCCAGCGAGTTTGACGAGTATCCCGCCACGTACAAGTACTTCTCGTCGGCGGACTTGGCGATGCCCATGGGGTAGTCCAAGTGGATGGAGTCCGTGACCGCGCCGACCAGAGAGGGGTTGGTCGGGTCCGTCCCGACGTCGATCACCACGAGCGAGTCAGCATGCGGGCTGGTGACGTATGCGTGGCGTCCGTCGGCGGACACCGCCACGCCCCAGGCGTAGTCCAGGAGGGCAGTATGGACAAAGACGCCGACTACAGCTGGCGCAGAAGGGTCCGTGACGTCCACGACTGACAGCGACCTGGTATCCCGACCCACAACGTAAAGGTACCTCCCGTCCGGCGACGTGGCCACGTTCATTGGGTCTTGCACCGACACGCTGCCCACGAGCACGGGGTCCGCCGCCTCCGAGACCCCGATCACCGAGACGAAGTTGGAGTTCGAGTTGGGCGCGCTGACATACGCGAACTGCTCATCCCGGGACAGCGCCACACACGCAGCGTCCCCCAGGTGAAGGTTGTCACTGAGAACGCCGAGCACATCCATTCGAAAATCGTCTTCCGTGCAGTCGAGGCCCGGGGAGGTTGTTGTCGTCGTGGTTGCGGTGGTGATGGTGGAGGTGGTGGGCGCTACCGTGGTGGACGTGGCGGCGGTGGTGGGCACCGCCGCGTCGATGCCTCCGAACGATAAAGTCACCTTTGCGCCGGGTTGTTGTTTGTTGGTGTCCGCGGTTGCCTCACCTTTCAGCTGTTTGATGTCCACCGCTGCGGCCTGCTGTGCCCAAATGGGCAGCAGCCCCGCTGCAAGGAGCAGGGTAGCAGACACTTTCATGGTGAACTGGGAGTTGGTGCGGTGGCTGGCCGAGGAGTGGGATCGATTGCACGTTGTAAGTATTCGCTGCCGAAATAATTTCACCGGAGTATTTTTCTTGCACAGTGAAATGGAGTTCACAAAAACATCAAGCACGCCGCAGCAACGCGGGCTCCATCCAAGGTGCTAACGGGTTGAGTTGCAGTCGCGACATTGTGCAACGCGGTCCCGAAGACTGCTTGTGACATACATACATGTTTACCGATATTGTTGCGGAGCCCCTGGTCACAGCGCGTCCTTCAAGATGTTGGCGGTCGTCGAGCAGCACGCACCGCCGACGACACAACCCACTGCAGCCGTAGCGCACGAAGCACAACAAACCACACACTCCACACAACATCGAGGGTCACAACGACGCGAGTGGGAGGTAGGTAGGTAGGTAGGTCAGTGCCGTGTTATGCTTTATGCCATTGAGTTAAGTAGTAAGAAGTAAAAAGTGCCTACTCACAGCTTGCCAGCTTGCCGCTCCCGTCAGCATTGTCGCATTACCGCCCGTCACCAGTGGGCCCACTGGCTTTCCGAACACGAACAGCGCAAGGGAAGAGAGGGGACAGGAACGAGCGCGCACGCGGACCTTTGTGGTGTTGGTGTTGTCGGAAGGGAAGTACAGTGCATGGGAGCAGTTAGGTAGTTCGTTCGTTTGTTCGTTCGTTCGAGAGGGAGGGAGGGAGGGAGGGAGGGCGCTAAACTAATCGATGGTATCATATCTATTCCTGCAATGCGCGCACACTAATCGAGCGAGCACGGCGACGGCGACGGCGACGGCGACGGCGCGCGGGAGGGAGGGAGGGCATGAGGCATGAGGCATGCATGAGGCGTGAGGGCCTCATGAAAAGCGCGCCGCGTCGCACGCGAAACGACGCAGATGCGGAAGATGTTGTTTTGATGTTGTTAGATAGATGTAGATCTACCCGGGTATGTGAGGGCCTCATGAAAAGCGCGCAGCGTCGCACGCGCAACGACGCAGATGCGGAAGATGTTGTATGTGTGTACAGTGTGCCGTGCAACACACTTTGTTTTATGCCATTTCGAATAGCACCGGTACGAGCCGTGATACCCCGGGACATACTTACACTGACTTTACAGACATCGTCTTGGACGACCAACCAACGACGAACGAACAAACGAACGAACGAACGAACGAACGACCCACGAGTGAGGGATGAACGAACGACTGAGGAAAACGAACGAACGACCAACGACTGTTACAGATCACGTGACGGATTACTTACCGCCGACCAAAAAAGAATAGCGACGAACGACGACCAACGAACGAACGAACGAACGAACGAACGAACGACGAACGCCAACGAACGAGCAACGAACGAGCAACAAACGAACGACGAGCGAACGACCAACGAACGACTGAAGAAGCACGAACGAACGACCAACGACTGCTACAGATTACAGATTACAGATTACGAATTGAGTTGCGGAGTGATCACATGACGCTAACGACACTTACCGACGAACGAACGAACGACCGACGAACGACCAACGAACGAACGACCGACGACCGACGACCAACGAACGAACGACCGACGACCGACGACCAACGAACGACTGAAGAAGAACGAACGAACGACGAACGACTGTTACAGATTACAAATCGAATTGCGGAGTGTTCACTGTTGTTGGTTGCTGCGTCAACGAACGAACGAAACGTTGATCTTCTTTCTCGTTGACGTTATGTTTGCGACGACAACGACGACAACAACAACAACAACAACAACAACAACCGTCGCAGGGGGCGACATACTGTAGGTGGCCGTTTCGCGACGAACGCACGAACGAAGGTGTGAGTTTGTGCGTGCGTGAGATTGGTATTTGGATGAGGACATCGACGACGGCAACAGCAACGATGACAACGTCGACATCGACACTGTCTTGACTGACTTCACCACCAACGGTAACGATAACAAAGATCGGAGTGACGTTCGAACCACGATCGACAAGTGTCGTTGGTTACGAATAAGAAAAGTTGAAGATTGTTTTCTGGCATTTGTTTTTTCAATAGTGACGCAACGCCTTTGCATGCAGTCGGCATGCCACGCAGCTGAAGATGTCAAGTGCCGCCCCGACACTGCTACGCAAGACAACAATGTCCCGCATCCCTGCGGCTGAGTGACCGACACTCCACTGGCAGCGCTCCGTCATGAGTGCCGAGGAGTACTTCGATGATGCCGCGCAGTCGATCATGCGCAAGGTGCACGCCCTCACGGGCAGCACGTACTCCGCCGGTCCAGCTGTCAGCCCCACTCGCTTAGCGCGTGCGAGCACGACAACGGCCGCGGGCAAGCAAATGCAAAAGTATCATCGTGACAGCACCAGTCGGGACATTTCCGGATGGCTACGCCTCGTTGGCATGCAGCATTTAGCGGTGCGTGCGATTGAAACTTGCACTTGTGCTGGTCGACGTGCTGCAATTGTTCACTGCATTTCTATTGCGCGATGCGTTGTTGTCTTGTTTCTCACGCCTACGCTTTGCTCTACGCTGCACTGTGGCAGTCTCTCTTCGAGGACATTGGCGTCGTGGAAGTCCGCGACTTTTGGCTGGTGGAAAAGGGAGACTTGCAACAGGCAGGATTCAACAAGGAGCAAATCGACTTGTTCATGAAGACCTTGAAAGCCTTCGACAACGGCGAGCTCTCGGGGCAGGATTCACCAAACGGTTCCCCAGAACGCAACACATCAAGGACCAGCAAGCCGCAAACTGCCCCAGCGAAAGCATCAAAAGCGTCGTCCAGCCCGTCGTCTTCTGCTTCATCGCCGTCGTCTGCGACACCATCAGACGACAACAGCATTCCACAGCGCTCCATCGATAATCTGCAGGCATACTTCCCGTCGATCGACGCTGATGAACTGCAGTGGACTTTGCGCAACATGAACGGCGACTTTAAGAAGAGCATGATGCTATTGACGAGTTTGTACCCCGACAAACGCGTCATGGAACCGGTGACCCGTGACAACATTTTGGCCAAGGATAAGGACGGCGACAAGGACGGCAGTTCGCCCGGCAGCGGCAACGTTGGAAAGGTCGGCGTGTTCCCACTTCCACCAGCTGCGGTGGAGAACCTTGCAAAGCAGTTCCCGTCCCTGCCGAGTTCCGAGATCGAGGCAGCCCTGCGTCACAACCGTTTGAATTTCGTCAAGTCCGTAGCATGGTTGAATGCACGGCATCCAGGTTCGTGTGTGGTTCGATATTCAAAGTGCCACGAGCGATTGCTTGCGCTGATCATCAGCTGGTTTCTTCTACTGTGCCCGTGTGTAGAATCTGTTGCTGCAGGTAGCGGACCCCGCGGTGCGAAACTGTTGAGGCGTGGAGGTGTGTTCATGGATACGCGCTAATTTCCCTCGTTATAGGGCCTGAATCTCGACACCTTGCGACTCGTGTTTTGTGTGCAAGGATCAAAAACTGAAGCCAAAGCCATCCCAGCTTTTGTGAATAGACTAGTGAAGCAGTTCCCATCCGCGGGCCGCAACCACGTAGAGGAAGCTCTTAGGATCAATAACAACAACTTTTCCAAGGTGCAGAAATGTCCAATTTGTTCTTTTTGTCGCGCTTGCTTGGCTTCCGTTTCGCTAACTTGGGTGCTTTTGTTCCACTAGGCGCGTGACATGTTGGCAACAATGTATTCTCCTGTGTCGCCATCCGTTCCTGGAGGAAGTACTGCACAGTCCGCAGCTGCAGCAACCCCGTCGACTCCGGCAGCTCCAACTGTGTTCGACGCGCTGCCTGGGACTTTAATCCCTTCGCTTTCAAAGCTGCAACAAGGTTTTGCACCGTCACATGAAGCTTTGGAGAGTTGGCTTGGTGGGTGATGCAAACAACAGACGCTTGACCCAAATGTAGGCTGCAGCAGCTGCGGCAAGCACTGACCCCAATCCCGCGCTTTTCAACTTTCTGCAACAGATGATATTGATCCGTCCTTGAGGTCTTTTGCGGGAAAGTTCATCACTTTTGGAGTTGAAGACCAGGAGGACTTGAAATTGGTGGAGAAAGAAGACTTGCAATCGTTCGGGTACGTGGCATCAGCCACCAGCGCCGCAATTGTTACATGGAATGACATGGAGTGAAGTTTGCGATAACGAACGCGGTTATTTGTCAGGCTCACAGCTGATCAGATCAACAAGTTTTGGAACCGTGTGCGAGAAGGCACGTATCCACCGCAGCAGAAGCCACTAATGTTGGACACTGGTCCACGCCGCGTGGAGACGTCGAAACCTGTGGCAATCCCACCATCGACGAAGTACAACTCCGAAGACGAGGAGCTGATTGCCACTATTGCTCCAAAGACCCCGGATATTGTCACGGGCAACGGATACGATGCAGACGAGAAAAGTATTATTCGAGACATTGTTGCCGCGCAGGTGGGTCAAGCACACAACACTTGACCGGGCGCGATGACATTTTCGTGTGTGTCCACACTGACTTCGCGCATGGTGGTTGGTAAAATGTGTGTACCCGGTAGTCCGATGCGGCTGTGTTCGCGCAAGGCCCGAGGAAGCAAAGTCCGTCACAGTCGGGCACGAGCGCTAGCGCCAAAGTGTATGGGTACGCAACTCCAGCAAGCCATGCAATCGCCACTGAGCTCCATTCGTGTTGACCATGATCTGCACGCACAGAATGTCTACGCAGCAGATGGCGGAATTGTATCCAGCACAGCCGAAGTCTTTTAGGTGAGAGGCAATCCCTGCGTGCGTTGACCAAGCGATCGCCACCGGCTCTCTAATTGCGTTTGAATGCATACATCATCTCAGCTTGACTGACTATTACGACCTCCTCAACGATCTCGCCCCACCCGGCATGGAGGATGGAGCCAACTTCTTTGATTTTGTCTCGCCTCGCTTGCCGCTCGGACACCGTGAACAAGTTTCTCGAATGATCCTCGCTTTCATCCCGGATTTGTGGGATGAGTTCGACCATCAAACCGCTGGTGAATTGGATTTTGCGGGGCTAAAGAAGCTGTGTAAGTAGCGAAACACCCTCAAGTGTGGTGTCTGACGCTGGTTCCTTGGTGCTCACGCACGTGCATTTCTGCTCTGTCGCACAGGCAAGTATTTTCTGCAGCACTTGAAGTGGATGCTGAAGAAAAAAGCGTGTTGGGAAGATGGGCTCACGCAAGATCGGCTCGTGAAAGCAATGGCAGGTCCGTCTAAATGTCGTCGAGTGCAACATCGACCACTGTCGACGCGCATGGGTATCCACTCATGGTTTGAACATGTAGGAGTGTTCAAGGACCGCGTCCCGGGCACAAGGCTCGACGCTGACATCGTGACAGGGAAACGCCTGGCGAGGAAAATCATGCAAGCAAATAGCGCAATGGTCCGTGGCTGGTTGGAACCTCGCCGTTCGCACGAGTTTGACACTAACGATGCCTCGAACAATCTACCAGGCTTCAGATGAGAGCGAGGAGGAGTGGAGAGTGACGAAGGAGCAATTCGAAAACTACTTCAAGCTGAATTTTCAGCAACAGAACCGTCTACGCTCAGCAGTGTCGGCAAATCCCAAGGACGAAACAGTTGCCGCCCCCGTCTTGATGCAGCGGGATTTTGTCGATGACGAGTTCACGTAGTGCCGATAGCTAACGTGTTGTCTTTCTCGCAATCAGTCACACCATGCAATAAAGATACCTCTCTTAGTTACACAACAAAAAAACAAAGAGCATCGCTGTGTTTTGCAACACTGTGTCTCTCTGGAGTTTCATCACCGCGTGCTGATGGTAACACTGCCTCGGCGGCTGATGTGGACGCTAGGGCTACCGTGTTGTGGCTCGCTGTTGCCGTTGGCCGGACCGTTCTCGATCGCCATCGGCTGTTGCCCCGGATCGCGTCCGTAGCGTAGGCGACGTGGAGAGGTGGCGGCAGCGCTGCCGTGACGACTCTCGATGCCGGACAGAGTCTCAAGTAGTGCAGCAACGTCACTCAACGAGTCATTCAGGCCACTCTTGAAGTCTGATAGCTCGGAGCGCAGATCTAAGCACTGTGCACGGAGGATCTTGTTGTCTTGATCGAGGGATTCTGTGTCGTGGTGCAGCGAGGCCAGGTTCGGGTCAGGTCCATGCGCGGATAAAGTGGACGTGCCAGACTTCGCCTGCGTGCCACCGTGGTAAGCAGCGCTCTCTTTAGCCGGCCGAAACTCGTCTGCCGGGTTCGCTTCGTCGACGGGGTGCAATGGCTGCGACGACGGCGTTACTGCGGACTCACTCCCCGCTTGAGCTTCCTGGTCTGCTTCGCCTCGAACTTGCTGCATGCGGCGCCTGTAATGGTCCGTGCTGTGCACGGCTGGCTCAGGGCTACCACTTGGCTCTGGGAAGTCTTCCTGGTCCTGGTGCTCCTGCGCGTACTTGACGGCCGCGGGGCTGCTGATGTGAACACTGCCATTGCGGCTGATGTGAACGGCGGTGGGCACGTTGTTGCGGCTCGTCGGCGAACTCGTACTCTCCGGCAGGCGCTGCTTTGCGGCCTGCCTCGGACTGACTTGCACATTGTTGTTGTTGTTGTCGTTGTTGCCGTTCGCAATAGCACTATCGGCCTGCTGCCTGGCCTTGCGGACCAGAGACGTGAATTCATCGTGCTCTGCTTTTTCCGGGTCGACCTCGGCAACTCGTCTGTTAGGTGATCTCCTCTTCTTCTCTGCGGAAGCGGCGAGCTTGAGGTCGCGGATGTCCTTGACGATGGCACGCGGTGGCAGCTTCCAGCAGGTCTTCTTGGTGGCGAAGTGCACGTAGTAAATACGGCCGCTCTTGCGATCGAACTTGCGGTAGAAGTCCCGCGGCTCGTCGTTGTTGAGCGGGCGCTGCCAGAAGCGCTCGCGGGTGACAGTGTTGATGTAGAACTTCTTGTTCGTGCGCTTGTCGACGCGCATCTTCCATCCTTCCGGAAGCGGCACGTCTTCAGAGCCGGCGGGCTCATGTTCACGGGACATGGTGGCCGTCCAGAGGTTTTTCCGCTGAGGACGAGGTGGCGAAACGACACGACTTCTTGTTGCTGAGTCCAGCGACGGCGACACACAGCAGGGCAAACGAAAACAGAAGGAGGAGGAGGGGGAAAAGAAGGAGCAGAAGAAAAACAGGAAAGACGCAGAAAACGGCAGGCTTCAGAAACTGAACCGACTCACGATTATGAACCTCGTTGCGTCGAGCTACGCAGGCTCGAATGAGTCAGTAGCGCATCCACTCTGGTCCGTCCGATCTCAACAGAGATGTCCGAAGGCACCGAAAAGAGTCACGGAGACATACACGGCATCCTTTCGTCGCAATGACATCCAACGACAACGACAACGAGCAAAGATAACATGATATCGACGACAGCAACGACGAACGAACGGAAGATACCGACGACGAACGCGTGAAAGAACGACAACGTACGAAGGCAACGACCACATACGAAGGCAACGGCAACAAACGAAGTCAGCGACGGCAAACAAAGGAAACGACAAATAGACGCACGAACGAACGAAGGAACGAAGACAACGAACGAAGGAACGAAGGCAACGACAACAAACGAAGGCAACAACAAACAAACGAACAACGACAACGAACGAACGCACAAACGAACGAACGAACGAAGACAACGACGAACGAACGAACGAAGACAACGACGAATGAACGAAGCGAACGCTTTTTGTGACAGCGACTGCCGTTTGTGACGCCGTTCTGAGATCTTTCACTTTCAACATTCACGTGACTATATTCAACCCCACTGGAGGCGTAAGGCACTGACTGATTGAGTAACCACTCATCCGGACTGCGTAAACAGTGCCTGAAGGTGACAATGACTTGACTGAAGGTGTGGAAAAGTCAGCGAGTGATGTGCTGTTTCACTGCGTGAAGGCGAAGGAAAATGAATGATTGAGGGAGAGAACGCCAACTGTCAGTCAGTCAGTCAGTTAGTCAACCCGTCACAGTGGAAGGAAGGAACGAAGGAAGGAATGCAATGGTTAAAATGAGTGGTTACGAGAACGCCTGCGAGTGGTTGAGAATGGTTGCGAGTGGTTGAGAGTGGTTGTGAGTGGTTGTGAGTGGCTCTCAGTGGTTACTTGCTTAACCACTGAGTTCTGAATGTTCAACCACTCACTGGATTATTACAACCGTATTTGGATGGCTTGCGTCCTTCACTTATTATACACCACACCGCCCATTGCTTTGAGTGGTTACGAAAAGAGTGGTTGAGAGTGGACAACAGTCGTGATGAGTGGTGAGAGCAGTGGTTAAAGCCTACGCTGTGGCGACCGGGAGACCACTCGCTGCCTGCAGTGGCGTTAACCACTGAATGCTCAATCAATCTGGTTGATTGACCACTGACTGACTGACGAAGTCGTTCATCGTTCGTCATTCGTCGCTCGGCTCGGTGTGAGTGGTTGGTTGGTTGGTTGGTTGGTTGTTGGGTGTTTGGTTGGTTGGCGTCGGTGACCGACGACCGAATGACCAACTGGCGATCGGCCGACAACCGACAACCGACAACGACGACGATGACGACCGAAGTGACGACGACGACGACGACCGAAGTGACGACGACGACGACCAAAGTGACGGCGGTGACCGAATGACTAACTGCGACGGCGGTGACCGAATGACTAATTGCGACGGCGGTGACCGAATGACCAACTGCGACGACCGACGACGACGACCAACTGCGACGACCGACGACGACGACCAACGTGACGCCGACGACGACG
>ENA-OWNT01003465-OWNT01003465.1-seawater-metagenome-genome-assembly--contig:-NODE-3465-length-14813-cov-6.489957_pt1 | contig 14813 bp, 15 predicted proteins | sample MGYA00238136_ERZ651165 | MGnify/ENA primary metagenome ERZ651165 (study PRJEB26861, sample SAMN08777766) | seawater metagenome | isolation source: coastal seawater | place: USA: Florida | collected...
CGAGGCCGACGTCCCGACGGTGGATGTCGCGGTCGAGCCGGAGCCGGAGCCGGAGGTCGTCGCCGACGCCGACACGGCCGACTCCGACACGGACGACGCCGACACGGACGACGCCGACGCGGACGCCGACGGCGAGACCGATGCGGACGACGCGGACGCCAGCGAGGACACCGCCCCCGAGACCGACGACGCCGGGACAGACCACGCCGACGCCGACGACCCGGACGCAGACGACTCGGACGCAGACGCTGACGAAGGCGACGACGACACCGACGCTGACGAAGGCGACGACGACACCGACGACGACGACGACGACGACGACGACGACGACACCGACGACGACGACGACGACGACGACGACGACGCGAAGGCCGAAGGCACGGCGCCTGCAGCGCCGGCCGCGCCGGTCCTGCGCGAGGTGCCAGGGACGCGCGCCGTGCTCGCCGACCAGGCCCGCGATCTCGTCGCCGCCGCCCTCGGGAATGAAGACCTCGCCGCCGCCGCCGAGGACCTCGCCCGCGACGAGGGCGATCGCGGGGCGGACCACCACCTGCTCCTCCGCCTCCTCTGGTCGCGGGACGACCTCGGCGACGTCGAGTCCGTCTACCTCCGTGCCCGCGGACGCGGCGCGCACTCCGATCCGCGGGTCGAGCTGTACCGCGCGCTGCTGCTGTTCATGGCCGGCAAGGACCGCGACGCCAACAAGTCGCTGGGCCGCGCCCTGCACGCCGCGCGCGAGGCCCGCGGGCCGGGACCGAAGCTGACGGCGGCCACGCTGCACACCATCGGCGCGTGCATGGGCCGCCAGCGCAGCCACCTCAAGCAAGCCCGCGGCGCGCTCCGCTCCCTGCGGGATCAGCTGCCGGCGGCGCACGGTCGGCTCGACACACTCGACGCCATCCTGAACGACCCGAATGAGGACCTGATCGACCTCGCGCTCGGGAGCCTGCCCTTCTCGATGCATTGATCGCGGCGTTTTTCCTCAAGTTCCTCTCCGCCCCGACGATGGAGCGAGTGGGCAAGCAGGAGAAGCCCCAGAGGGAGAAGGTCATGTCGGTCAACAACATCTCGGGCATCGATGGCGTCGTCGCACATCTCACCGGGGTCTCACGCGTCGGGGACGCGACCGATCGGCCGGCTGTTCGCCAGGACAAGGCCCCGGTCGAACGGAGCGACGCGGAGGCTCCGACCGCGGAGCAGCTCCAGCGGCTCGCCGAGGACGTGACGTCCCGGATGGACCGCGCGCTGAGCATCTCGATCCACGAAGAGACCGGGCGCTTCGTCGTGAAGGTCGGGGACGGCAACGGCGAGATCATCCGCCAGTTCCCCTCCGAGTCCGCGCTGGGCCTGTACGCCCGGCTGGAGGACCTTCGCGGCCTGCTGTTCGAGGGCTCCGCCGCCTGAGCCGCTATGCTCGCCGGCGATGCTCCGCCGGCTCACGATCGCGCTCGCCCTCCTCACGCTGAGCGGCTGTCGCCCCCCCACCACGAACCCCACCCCGCGCGCGGCGCCCGGTACGGAAGCCCCCGGTGAGGCTCTGCCGGCCAACACCAGCCCGTTCGCCGTGACCCTGAGCATCGACCCGGTGCCGGCGCCACGCGGAGCCGTGGCGTTCATGGGCTTCCGACCGAGCCAGATGGACAAGGAGTGGTCCAAGCTGGGGGAGCGTCCGGCCCACCACGCCCTGAGCGATCCCCTCGACCTCGCGCCGACGCTCACGCTCGACCTCGAGCTCGTGGACGGACTGACCTACCTCGCCATCCTCGACCTCGACGACGACGGCCGGCCTGGCGAGGGCGAGCTCCGGTCGGCGCCCGTCGCCGTCCGCGCGGGCACCCCCGCGTCCTTCGCCCTCAGCCTCCCCTACGTCCCGCCGGAGGACGTCGTGGCTGCGGTCGACCCCGATCCCGGCCCCGGCGTCCGGACGACGAACACGGGGGAGACCCTCCCGCTCGTGGTCCAGGCGACGATCCGCCCCCCGTTCCTGAAGACGGGGCGGGTGCTCGTGGTCGGCATGCCCCCGGCCGATGGCGGCACCACCGCGAGCCCCCTGACCGAGAAGCCCACGTTCTTCTGGGCGAGCCCGCCTCTCGATCTCAACTGGCCCGTCGCCGTCTCGGCGCAGTTCCCGACGACACCCGCGGACGTCCTGGTGGTGCTCGACCTCGACGGCGCCGGCGTCCCGTCCGTGGGGGACCTGGTCAGCGCTGCGCTCCCGCGGTTCCGCGCCACGCAGGGGGGAGACACCGTCACCGTCACCCTCACGGGCCCGCTCGTGGAGCCAGTGGACGAGCGCTGACCGGCGCGGACGTCCGCGGACACCTGCGGACGGCGACGAACTCCGTCCGAGTCCATGACGACCCAATGATTCATTGAGTCCCCGGCTCTGGCACGCCCGCTGCAAACCCTCTCGGCAACGTTCGAAAGGGAGCTCCGCCATGACCCGCATCGCCATCTTCGTCGCCCTCGCCCTGACCCTGATCTCCGTGCCTGCCTTCGCAGCCGACGCCGTCCCGACCGACGTCGTCGCGCGGACGCAGGACGCCCTCGAGACGGTGCGCACCCAGACCGCGGCGACCTGGAGCCGCGCCCGCGCCGCCCGGGATGCAATGAACGAGCTGCGCCACGACGGCTCGCTGGCCACGGACGCCGGCCGGGCCCGGATGGACGACCTGCGCGCCGAGCTGGACGCGTGCCGGGCCGCGCTGAGCGCGCTCAAGATGGAGCGCCGCACGATCATCGCGGCCCGCAAGTCCGCCCGCGCGGGGACCGCCGTCGCGACGCGCTGAGGGGCGACGCGCCGAGCGGCCTCAGACGGTGTCGCCCGAGGGGTCGGCGGACTCCTCGGGCATGTCGCCGCCAGCGATCGACGCGAAGATCGCCTTGTTCTCCAGGACCACCAGCACCAGCGCCGGGTCGAACTGCTTCCCGGCCCCCGCGGCGAGGTGCTCGAACGTCTCCTCGACCGAGTGGGGTCCGCGCCAGGGCCGCTCCGACACGAACGCATCGAACACATCGCCGATGGCCACGACCCGGGCGGCGATGGGGATCTCCTCCCCCTCCAGGCCATCCGGATAGCCGGTGCCGTCCCACCACTCGTGGTGGGACGTGGCCACGTCGCACGCCAGCGCCAGCTCGGGCACCTTGCCCTCGCCGAGGATCCACGAGCCGATGTGGGGGTGCCGCTCCACGAGCGCGCGCTGCGTCGCGTCGAGCTCCCCGGGGTGGGTGGTGATCTCGCTCGACACCGCGATCATCCCGACGTCGTGCAGCGCGGCGGCGTCCGCGAGGTCCCGACAGAACTCGCCGGGCAGCCCTGCCAGCTTGGCGATCCAGGAGGCGTAGACCCCGATCCGCTCGACGTGCTGCGCGCTCCCCCGATCCCGGAACTCCACCGTGGCGCTGAGCCGGACGAACGTCTCGCCGAGCACGTGCCGCATGCGCCACTGCTGCTGCTGCGCGTCCTCGAGCGCCGCCCGGATCCGCGCGGTGCGCACCCGGACCTGGTCCTCGAGCAGCTCGTTCTGCCGCTGGAGCCGCAGGTGGAAGCGGCGCAGCTTCAGGAGGTTCTCGACCCGGATCAGCAGCTCCGTGACGTCCATGGGCTTGGTGAGGAACTCGTCGGCGCCGACGGCCTTGCACCACACGCGCGCGTCGCGATCGTCCATGCCGGTGACGATGATGACCGGCAGCGACAGCGAGTCGTGCTCCCTCCGGATCGCCGTGCAGACCTCGATCCCGTCGGCCTCGGGCATCTGGACGTCGAGGAGCGCCAGCTCGATGCCGCCGCCCTGCACCGCCTCCATGGCGGCCCGCCCGTCGGCGGCCTCCGTGACGCGGTAGCCGGCCCGCTCCAAGGCGCCGCGGATCAGGCCCCGGAGCGTCTGCTCGTCGTCAGCCACGAGGACGTGCCCGCGGTACTCCTTGGTGTCCGGCGGCGCGATCAGGGACGGCGCGGTGGGATCGGGACGGCGCGCCGTCCGCCGCATGCTCACCAGCTCTTCGGGCACGTCGCCCGGAGCCGCCGCGGCGGGATCGACCAGCTGGTCTGCCTTCAGGTGCTTTCTGTCGCTCTTCTTCGCCATGCGCTCCCGCTCCGGGGAGGCACGATACCTGCGGCCTCAGGCAAACATGCGCGCCAGCTCGTCCCCTTCGGCGAAGCCCTCGTTGACCGCGGCGACGGACTCGTCCGACGGCACCCCGTACTTCTCGCGCGCGGCCTCCACCAGCTCCTCGAGCCCGGGCGCCTCGTCGGTCTCCCGCAGATAGCCGACCAGGGCGACGCCGGCCGGGCAGTCGTCCTCGCCGCCGTGGTGCGCTCCGATCATCGCGGCGAGGCCTTCGGAGAGCTCCCACTCGTTGCAGACCCAGGTGGCCACGTCGCCGTGGTGCCAGCCGAACTCCTGCTGCTCCAGGTCGTGGAGGTCGTCCTCGCCGCCGTGCCACGCCTGCAGGAGCGCGTCGTAGCTGTCCCCCCGCTTGTGGGCGAGCAGCGGCACCGCCATGTCCTGCAACAGCGCGGCGGTGAAGCTCTCCATCGCGCGCGCCGGGTGCAGGCGCTGGGCAAAGGCGCGGGCCGTGGCCGCCCTCCGGGCCGACGCCCGCCAGAACCGCGACGCCTCGAAGCCCCGCGTGGGCGCTGTCGGCAGCGCGGCCTGGACGCCGACACCCAGGACCATCGACTCGACGTTGGCGAGCCCGGCCATCGACACGGCGTGCCGGACGTTGCCGATCCGGCGGCCCACGGGGGATCCGGCGGAGTTCGCCAGCTTGAGCACCCGCACGGACAGGTTGGGATCGGACGCGATGATGTCGCCCACCTCCGCCACCGTGCCGTCCGGCGACCGGATGACCCGCAAGGCGCGCATCACCACCGCCGGGAACGACGGCAGGTCGTACGTGCCGATGGACTCGATCAGCTTCGCGCGCGGATCGACCTTCTTGCGCTTCAGAAACCCGAACATCCGTCCCCCTAGCCGGCCCGCGAGCCCATCTTCGTGGCGAGGATCGAGAGCACCCCGCCCAGAGCCATGTATCCGAAGATCACCTCGCCCACGACGAGCAGCTTCGCGGCCGTCGTCACCGGCAGGAAGTCGCCGTACCCGAGCGTGGTGAACGTGACGACGCTGAAGTACAGCGGGTCGAGGATCGAGGTCGAGTCGCCGTAGTCGATCCCTCCGACCACGCTGTACAGCCCCGCCCACACGACGCACAGCAAGGCGGTCCAGGCGGCCCAGCGCGTGACGCTGCGTCCGCAGTCGGACGTCGCCCACCAGACCTTGTAGATCCACTCGTGGCTGGGACTCTGGTTGCGGAACTCGTTCAGGTAGTTCTCGTCCAGCACGTGCCGCCGCAGCAGCCAGGCCCCGCAGAAGTCCGCGTGCCGGATGTCGGCGCCGACCCAGTCCGCGTCGCGGTAGTCGCGCATCCCACGGAGCCGGGCCTCGCGCAGATCCGCGCCGTGGAAGGACGCCCGGCCGACCCGGCAGTCCGACAGATCCGCCTCGTGCAGGTCCGCGTTGTCGAACACCACGCCGTCGAGGTCCAGCTCGAGCAAGCGGGTGCCGCGCAGGGACGCGGCCCGGAAGTCGGCGTCCTTCACCGTGGCCTTCGTCAGGGTCGCTCCATCCAGGACTGCGCTGATGAGCCGGGCGCCCGTCAGATCCGATCCGCCGAAGCCAGCCCCGGCGCACCGGGCCTCGGTCAGCTCCGCGTTCTTCAGGCACGCCCCCAGGAGCTCCACGCCCTCGAGGATCGCGCCGTGCAGCGTCGCGCCGTCGAAGCGGGCCGCCATGAGCTGGCTGCCCGTCAGATCCGACCCCGACAGGTCCGCCCCGGAGAAGTCCGCCCGAGACAAGTCCAGCCCGGCGAGATCGCAGCGAAGCAGACGCTGGCCGCTCAGCTGCAGCGGCAGCTCGGGCGCGGGCAGGGTCTCCCCGGCGTCACGGCGCCTCCGCAGCGCGTCCAGACACGCGTGCGCGCCCGCGGGCTCGTTCGCGGGACCCTGGTTCCGGGGCTCGGGAGGCAGATGCGACGGGGGGCTGGCGAGCGAGGACATGGCCTCGGTATCGGAGCGATCGGACCCATTCTTGAGTCAGCCGAGCTGGCGCGGCCCCAGGGCCCGGGCGTAGGCGACCTTCAGCTCCGCGAGGTGCTCCTCCACCGTGTCCGCCGACCAGTGGGACGTGTCGATGGGATCGAGGATCTCCATCTGCAGGCAGCCGGGTGTGATCCGCCAGGTGCCCTTCCAGTACTGGTCCGCGTTGTGCGCCACCACCGGGACGATGGGCAGCCGCGTGGCGATGGCGAGGTGCACGAAGCCCTTCTTGAACCCGCGCAGCTTTCCGTCGCGAGAGCGCGTGCCCTCGGGCCACATCCAGATGGACAGGCGCTTCGCGGCCACCAGGCTCTGGACCCGGTTCATGGACGCGATGGCGCGCTCCTTGTTGCCCCGGTCGAGCAGCAGGTGGCCGGACGCGAGGTAGGCCAGCCCGAACACCGGGATGCGCACGATCTCCTTCTTCGCGACGCCGCAGCCCCGGAACGGGCAGAGCCACATGCCGATCCACATGTCGATCGTGGACGTGTGGTTCATCACGTAGATGGCCGGGCGCAGGTCCGCCACGCGGTCGAACCCGTGGATCTCCGGGACGATCCCCGCGATCCACTGGACGCTGCGCCCGATGACCTTGCCGTACAGGTTCCCCGCCTGGATCCGCGCCACCCGCCAGGGGAGGAGCAGGACGCAGAGGGCCACGTAGATCGCGGTGGTCGGGATCATCACGAGCCCGATGACCAGGAACCGCAGCAGGACCTCGACGATGTGGAGCGTGCGGCCGGACGGCGCCGTGGGCCGCCCCAGCCGGTCCGCGGGGAGAGGCGGCGGGGCCAGCGTCTCTTCGCCGCCGGGGGCGCTCGCGGAGGCAGACATGAAGCCATCATGCTTGACGCCGGGAGGCGGCGCCACGATCCTCGGCGCCCGATGGAGCACGCCGCCACCGCCCCCGAAGCGTCCCGCAGCCGCGCCACGGCGTGGTTCGACGTGGACGGCACGCTGGTCGGCACGAACCTCCTGCACCCCATGGTCCACCTGCTGGGCAAGCAGGCGACGCCCCTGCAGTCCGCGAAGCGGCTCGGCAAGGCGCTGCTGTCCGCGCCGCTCCTCGCGGCCGCCGAGCTGCGGGACCGTCGGCGCTTCAACGAGCTGCTGTTCAGCCACTACGCGGGCATGAGCGAAGACCGGCTCGTGGTGCTGGCGGACGAGACGTTCGAGCGGGTCATCGCCCCCCGCATCTTCCCCGGCACGCGGGATCTCATCGCCCAGTGTCGCCGGGCGCGCCTGCGGGTCGTGCTGGTGACTGGCGCGCTGGACATCACGGTCGCCCCCCTCGCGCGGGAGCTGGGAGTGGACGGCGTGATCGCCAACCGGCTCGAGATGAAGGACGGGTACGCCACCGGAAAGCTGCTGCGGCCCGTGGTCGCCGGGCCCACGAAGGCGCGGCTCATCGCCGACGACGCCCGCGCCGCGGGCCACGACCTGTCCGACTGCCACGCGTACTCGGACTCGTTCTCGGACGTGCCGATGCTGTCGATCGTGGGCCACCCGTTCTGCATCAACCCGGACTGGAAGCTCCGGGACCTGGCGCAGGCGTACGACTGGGCCGTGCTCGACCTCGGCCGCAGCTGACCTCACGCGCGTGTCCCTGAGCGCCTACCTGGACGACGTGCGCGGGCTCGTGCTGGACGAGATCCAGGCCCTCGTCCCCACGGGCCGCTTCCGGCCGGTCCTGTACGACCTGATGCTCGACTACCCCATGCGCGAGAGCAAGATGCTGCGCCCGGCGCTGTGCATCGCGGCCTGCGCCGGCCTCGGGGGGCGCATCGAGTCGGTGCTGCGCACGGCCGCCGTGCTCGAGCTCTATCACAACGCCTTCCTCGTCCACGACGACATCGAGGACGGCTCCGAGCTGCGCCGCGGCAAGCCGACCCTGCACCGGGCGCACGGCATCCCGGTCGCCATCAACGTGGGGGACGCGATGCTGGCGCTGGCCCTGCGTCCGCTCCTGGACAACATGAAGGAGCTGGGCCTGGGCACGGCCATCCAGGTCATGGAGCACGTGGCGCGGATGGCCAAGGAGTCGGCGGAGGGGCAGGCCCTCGAGCTGGCGTGGGTGCGCGACAACGACTGGACGCACGACGACAACGCCTACCTCCACATGGTCTGGAAGAAGACCGGTTGGTACACGTTCATGACCCCGGTCCTCATCGGGGCCACCGTGGCGGGGCTCGACCGACGCCGGGCCGCCCACCTGCGCCGCTTCGCCTCGCTCCTGGGGATGGGCTTCCAGATCCAGGACGACGTGCTGAACCTGGTCGGGGACGCGGACGCGTACGGCAAGGAGATCGCCGGCGACCTGCACGAGGGCAAGCACACGCTCATCCTCGTGCACGCCCTGAAGCGCTGTTCGGCCGCCGACCGCGCGCGGGCGGTGGAGATCCTCGGACTCCCGCGGGAGCAGAAGACGGACGCGGACGTGGCGTGGCTGCTCGACTTGACCCACGTCACCGGCGCCATCGACTCGGCCGCGGAGGTGGCGCGGACGGCGGCGTTGTCGGCCGCGCGGATCCTCGCGGAGGCCACGTATCTGCCTGCCTCCGCGCACCGCGGGTTCCTCGAGGCGCTGGTAGAGTACGTCGTTGTTCGCGACCGTTGAGTCAGATGGGACTCAGCGAGGGAGGGGCACCCCGTGAGCCAGACCGCACAAGACATCCTCAAGCACCTCGAAGGCACGACTGAAGACCAGGTCGTGGCCCTCATCAAGGCCATCCACGAGCTCCGCGGCGAAAAGAAGCCGTGCGCGAAGTGCGCGTGCTCACCGTGCTCCTGCGGGAAGGCCAAGGCGAAGACGTCCTGCGGATCCTGCGGATGCTCGCCCTGCGGGTGCGCGAAGCCGAAGAGCGGATGCGGCGCCTGCAACTCCACGCCCTGCTGCTGCGACCCCTGCCGGCCGAACATCGGCGACTACCTGCTGGAGCTCGGCCGCCTGAACCTCTGCTTCTACGAGCAGCTGTTCGCGGTGAACAAGAAGTTCCACACGACGCTGTCGTCCTCGATCTGCGTGCCCCAGTGGCCCACCGTCTGCTGCGTGACCTGCAACGCCACGCCGTGCTGCTGCGACAGCTCCACGGAGCTGCAGAAGACGCTGCTCCTCGAGGGCGAGGTCGGACAGAAGGCCATCGGCACCTTCACCATCGAGAACGGATCGCGAACCGACCGTGAGGTCACCTTCCTCCTCGGCGAGTTCCGGGGCGAGGGCAAGGACGCGAAGCGCTTCGTGCCGACGCTGGACTTCACGCTGGTGGACGGCGAGGGCGACGCGATCGACGACCGCGTGCTCGACAAGGGCGACACGGCGACCGTGACGATGGGCATCGACCTGACCGGCGACTTCGGCACGGCCGGCACCTACCACGGCACCGTCGTGGTCCAGAGCCACTGCACCATCCGCCTGCACGTCTGCGTGACGGTCCTCGCGGCCGGCGGCGCGAAGCCCATCGTGACGAAGCCCAAGCCCGGAGGCGGCAAGGCACCGCAGGCCGGCGAAGGCCCGCAGCAGGACGTCGCGATCGGCGAGATCATCAAGAAGCAGGGGTAGCCGGTGGCCGAGCCCGACGGGCCCCACCTGGTCCTCGACGAGCCCGACGATCGCCTGGAGGCGCTGCTTCGTCGCGCCCAGCTCGCGCTGATCCAGCACCCGGTCGCGGCCCAGTCCATCATCCGATCGCTGGTGGCCGAGGGCCGACGCTTCGCCGCCACCGACGAAGGCGCGGTGCTCAAGGACCAGCTCGCGTCCAGCGAGCTCGTGCAGCGAGGCCGCGCGGTGTGGGAAGGCCTCAGCCTGAACATGTTCACCCCGGATGACCGCGTCGCGGTGCCGTCCGTGCTGGTGGACGCAGTGCTCGGCGCGGCGACCCGGGACGACCTCGAGCGCGTCCTCTCCCGCCTGTTCACCGAGGGGCAGGATGCGGCCGCGGATCCCAGCCCGTGAAGAGCCTCACGGGCCGCCGCGACGCCTTCGACGAGCGCGACCAGTTCGGCGATCTGACGCTGGGCCTGCTGTCGCTCCGCAAGGAGCTCCGCGCCCTCGTGGCGGAGTACGGCCACCCGGCGGCGGACGTCGGTGTCGCGCCGGTGGACGCCAGCGACGACCCGTTCCTGTACGCCGTCCTCGGGGCCTGGGCCGCCCTGGACCACGTGGCGGACTGGGTGGCCATCGCGGGGCAGGACGGCGCGCCCGCCCCCGAGGAGTCGCCGGCGGCGCGCCCCGCCATGCGCGACCTGCTGCGCTGATGGAGCTGATCGACCTCGTCCGGCGGACCGACTGGTACCGCGGATCCAGCCCCCGCCCCGACGGCCGCCGCCTCCACAAGGAGTGGCAGCACGTGAACGTCATCGGCGACGGCATCGAGGCGTACGTGAACCTCAACATCATGGACGACCAGCGCCCCGCGGCGCGGCCCGGCGCCCTCGACGCGCGGACGATCGTCATCGCGCGGGAGCCGGACCGGGGCTGGACCGGCGGTGTGCGCCTGCACGAGGCGTCGCGCGTGAGCGCCCGGCGCGGGCGCTTCGATCTCCGGCTCGACGAGGACGTGCTGGAGCTCGACGGGGACGCGATCGTCGTGCGCGCGTTCCTGCCGCGGGAGCGGGTCGGCGTCGATCTCCGGCTGGTGCCCCGCACGGCGCCCATGCTCGGCCCGAACACGCCGCTGGACGACGGGCTCCTGCACTGGTTGGTGGTCCCGCGGCTGGACGCCAGCGGCACGATCACGGTGGGCGATCGGGTGCACCACCTGGACGGCGCCCGGGCCTACCACGACCACAACTGGGGCGAGTTCCTCTGGGGGCACGACCTGTCCTGGGAGTGGGGGTTCGGGATCCCGCCGGACTCCGCGAACCCCTGGAGCTGCGTCTTCGTGCGGTTCTCGGACCGCAAGCGCACGAAGGCGTCGGCCCAGGGCCTGTTCGTCTGGAAGGACGCCGATCAGCACCGCACCTTTCGCGAGAACGAGCTGACGATCGTGGCCGAGGGACACCTGAAGCCGAGCACCCTGCACCGGATCCCTCCGGTGATGGGTCTGCTCGCGCCGGACCGCCCGACGGACGTGCCCGCGCGCCTCCGCATCACGGGAGAGGGCCGCGGCGACCGGGTGGAGGCCGTGTTCACCAGCCAGGACGTCTGCCAGATCGTCATCCCCACCGAGACCGAGCTGTCGGTCACCCTCATCAACGAGGTCAGCGGACACCTGCACGTGCAGGGGACGATCCGCGACGAGCCCCTGGAGTTCGACGGTGCCGCCGTCTTCGAGTTCCTCGCCTTCTGATCAGCTGGCCGCCGAGCGGGCCGACGTGCCCCGGGTCGCTCCGGCGGCCACCCCGCGCGCGCCCGGGACGTTCGGACGCTTCCTGCACGACGCCATGGCGGCGTTGCATCGGGAGCATCCGCAGGCCTGGGCGGGGGTGTGCAAGGCGCTGCGCAGCCGCCGGGTGACGCTGCGGGTGGACGCCGAGATCGTCCCGCTGCGGTTCGGCGCCGAGCAGGTGGCCTTCACGCCCTTCGCGCCCGCCGCCCACGTGGAGCTCGCCACGGACCGGCCGACCATTCACGCGCTGGTGGACGGTGAGCTGTCGCTGGAGAGTGCCGTCCGGCACAATCGCCTCCGGTTGAGCGGAGCACCGGCGGATCTGATCCGCTTCCATGAAGGACTGCTCTGCTGGCTGCACGGCGCCGTGCGCAGCCCGTCGTTCCCGGCGCTGCTCGCCGGATTCCGTCAGACCGAGGGGGACGCATGACGCTGCAGATCGGACAGGACCCGACGAAGACCACCGTGGCCGTGTTCGGCGGCGGAGTCGCGGGGCTCACCGCCGCCCACGAGCTGGGCCGCCGCGGCTTCCAGGTGACGCTCTACGAAGCGACCAACCACCTGGGCGGGATGGCGGCCAGCCAGTACGCCGACGCGCCGACGAACCTGACGGACCAGGCGAAGACGCCCGTGCCTCCGGACACGGCCGGGGCGTTCGCGGGGGAGCACGGGTTCCGGTTCTTCCCCGCGTTCTATCGCCACCTGGGCGACACGCTGAAGCGCATCCCGCTGCCGAGCAACGACGACTCCGCCAACGGGCCGATCACCCAGCGCATGACCGTGGCGGATCGCCTGCTGCCCACGAACACCCAGGGCGTCGCGCTCAACGACGGCCGGGATCTATTCACCTGCAAGCGGGGCAAGGTGGACCGCAGCCTCGAGGCCGTGCTCGACGAGCTCGCCACGACGATGGACTACCTCGGCGCGACCGATCAGGACATCTTCCGGCTGCTGTTCAAGCTCGTCGAGTACATGAGCAGCTCGATCCCGCGCCGTGAGGAGCTCGAGAAGACCAACTGGTACACGTTCGTGGAGGGCGACAAGTTCAGCCCCCGCATGCGCGAGTACATCGACACCGTGCCCCGCGCGCTCGTCGCCATGAGCGCGAAGGAGGCGGACGCCCGGACCCAGGGGAACACGCTGCTCCAGCTGGCGCTGGACCAGATGGGCGACCCGGACGAGGTGGACCGCACCCTCGACGGCCCGACCACCGAGCGCTGGATCCGCCCGTGGGTCCGGTTCCTCCAAGGCAGCCTGCCGGTCAAGATCCAGCGGAACGTGTCCTTCCAGGGCTTCGAGCAGGACCCGGCCAAGAGCCTCGGCGAGATGCAGGCCATCACGTCCGCCGGCCCCGTGTCGGCGGATGCCTTCGTCCTCGCGATCCCGCACCACGTGCTCACGCCGATCCTGCAGGCGGGCCCGCTGGACCTGTCGTTCCTGGCCGCGCAGGACTACTCCACGCCGGTGTGGGACGACTCCCTCGCGCGGCTCGAGGCGTTCCCGGACCAGCTGATGCCCGCGGGGCCCATGGCCCTGCTCAGCGGCATCCAGTACTACCTTCCGGCGGACGTGAAGTTCGTGCCGGGGCACGTCTACTACCCCGACTCCCTGTGGGGCCTGTCGTCCATCTCCCAGGCGCAGTTCTGGGGCGAGGCGTTCCCGGATCGGTTCGCCCGCGGCGGCGTCCTGTCCGTGGACATCGGGGACTTCGACACGAAGGGCCTCCTTGGTCGCAGCGTCAAGGAGTGCACCCCCCAGCAGATCGCGGACGAGGTCTGGGAGCAGCTGCGGGTGGCGACGGCCGGCAACCAGTTCCTGCGGGTGGACGGCGCGCACACGCGCTGGCCGGGGGTCCTGCCGCCCAAGCCGCCGAGCTGGATGCTCGACCGGTACCTGGAGTTCGAGAAGGACATCTCGGTCTTCCCCCCGGTGGACGGCAAGTTCCTCAAGACCGACGCGCAGATGCTCATCAACCGCCCCGGGGAGTACGTGCAGCGGCCCGGCCATCCGGATCTGTACCGCGTGCACCTGGGGCAGTTCGTGCTCGCGGGCCCCTGGATGCAGACCTACACGCGGCTGACGACGATGGAGGCGGCCAACGAGTCGGCGCGCCACGCGGTCAACGCGATCCTGGCCGGAGTCGACTTCCAGGGCGAGTACTGCACCATCTGGAACCCCGAGGACCACGAGCCGGTGCCCTTCGATCGCATGAAGTCGCTGGACGAGCGGCTCATCGCCTGCGGGTTGCCCCACGTGTTCCAGGCGCTCGGGCTGTACGAGTGGATCGACTGCTGGATCCCGACGACTCCCTACACCCACGAGGACCTGGGCACCCACACGGTGCAGACCGAGTGCGAGCCGCCGGACCGCTGTGAGCCCTCGCCCCTCGATCGGCTGCAGGCGATCACCGGGCTCGACCTGCACCAGCTGTCGGAGCTGTTCGAGCTCTGTCCGGAGGACCTGAAGGAGGCCGAGCGGCGCGTGAAGAACGCTGCCGTGGATGCGAAGGCGGCCGACTTTGCGGACGTCCGGTCCTGGCTGGAGGGGCGCCAGATGGGGGCCGCCAGCACGAGCATGATCGAGCTGCTGCAGCAGCTTGCGGGCCGGGAGCTGTCCGACGAGCTGCTGTCGATGATGCAGGAGTCGGTGCAGGCCGTGACGGACGCGCGAGCGACTGCGGAGTCGCCGGACCGGGCGTTCGACGAGCGGACGGACCTGCCGGATCCCGGGCCCCTCAGCGCGCTGGGACGGGTGGAGCACGCACGGCTGATGCGGGTCGCCGAGCAGCGCCTCGAGCGGAAGTACGGCCAGCAGACGGCGCCGAAGAAGGCCGCAGCCCAGGCGGTGGGCGAGCAGTACGACGAGCCGCAAGGTGAGCCGGAGACGGACGAGGAGCCGAACAAGGCTCTGCTCGCGATGCGGCTGGAGCTGGCCGACCTCGATGACCTCGCGCGCCTCTACGTGCCGGGCTACCTGTCCGCGTTGCTGGACACCCCACGCGGCGCCGCGTGGTTCGACCACTGGCTCCGCAGCGCGGGTGATCTGAAGGAGCCCGTCCGCCCCGAGCCCGGGCTTTGGGTGAACGTCGACGCGCTCGCGGAGGCCGACAAGCGCCTGCGCGACTGGCTGCCGAGGCCGCCCGCGGGCGCGAAGGCGCAGCCCGTCACGCGGTTCGCCACCCACGAAGGCGCGACGGACGGCCCCGAGGGCGCGCCCGAAGCCAGCTTCATCACGAAGGACCTCCCGCCGGAGACCTTCCTCTCCAGCGAGATCGTCCCGAAGCTGCCGCGGGTGCGTCGGTGGCGGCGTCGACGGGGACGCGCGCTGCCGCGGCTCCTCGCCAGCCTCACCGACCGGGGTCGCTAGTAGCGGTTCACCACGCCGTTGCC
>ENA-OWNT01003466-OWNT01003466.1-seawater-metagenome-genome-assembly--contig:-NODE-3466-length-14811-cov-3.568277_pt1 | contig 14811 bp, 15 predicted proteins | sample MGYA00238136_ERZ651165 | MGnify/ENA primary metagenome ERZ651165 (study PRJEB26861, sample SAMN08777766) | seawater metagenome | isolation source: coastal seawater | place: USA: Florida | collected...
GAATGTCGCTGGCACTCAACAAACTGACACTGAGATCAATATGGTGGAGTGGACAAGGTCGATGCGCCTTGTTAACCGCGCTGAAGAATGCTGCCGCCGTCGGGAACTTGCTCCATAAGATGGTTTCGTCACCTGACTTGAAGTCCTCGTCGACATTCTCCATGGCTGACAGGTGTCGGTGTTGGAGACCTACATGCTTCAACCGTCGCTGCTGTGGTTGCACAAAGGGTCGAACATCCAACCTTGCGACAAAGAAAATTCAGCGCAAAAAGCGCCACACAACCCAGATCGAAGCTTTTTCGATTATTTTTCTGCAGCAACACCAAGAATCGAGCTCTTTGTACGACCCGCCAACAATCAGGTCAGCACGTCGGCGTCATGAATGTTACGATAGGTTCGTTGCGGCAGTGCGAACTTATGTGAGTCGACACACCTTCACGCAGACGGCAGTTTAACCACACTGTCACTCCGTCTGCAAGTCGGTTCGCGAGTCGGCCGCACAATGAAGTCACGGACGCTTCTCTTTCGTCGTGTTCTCGCACACGAACACACGTTCAAAGCGAGCGCGCATCCTCAATCCTGCTCTCCTGCATCGCCTGCCTGGCACTGCGACTCTCCAACTACTCCAACATCTACATCCGCGTCTACACAACAACAATGCGCCGACAGACCGACACAGGTTCAATAGCATCCATATCTCTCGAGTTCCAATGTCAACGACAATGGACGCGTGGTTCCGTTTGAAATGGATGGGCAAACAAACAAACTACGGCTTGTCAGGTACAGTATGCCATGAGGTAAAGTCAAGTAGTCAAGTCAAGTTTTGTTGCAAGATGTATCCATACATCACATACATACGTACGTACGTACGTGCAGTCAGTTCCGTCCGTCCGTCAGGTCCTTCAGTCCGTCCGTCAGTTCCGTCCGTCAGTTCCGTCCGTCAGTTCCGTCCGTCAGTTCCGTCAGTCGAAAGAAAGTTGTGTTGTGTTGTGTTGTGGTCTCTTGTGGTCGTCATGAATGAATGAATGAACGAACGAATGAATGAACGAATGAATGTTTGATGTTGCCCGTACGTACGTACGAACGTAGTGGCGCCGTGGTCGGCGCTGTACCCACACGCGCGCGTGTCTCTGTCTCTCAGAGTGTGTGTGTGTGAGAGCGTGTGCGTCACGCTCGTGCGTCACTCACCCACCCACTCCCACAAACAACGGCAGTCAGTCAACTCGCTGCACTGACTGACTGACTGACTGTCTGACTGCGGGGTTTCTGCTGCTTCGCGTGCCTACCTGCCGCTGACTGCCACTGCCACTGCCACTGTCGGAGCAGGTGTAGGTGCATGATTAAAGTGCACTGACAGTGAGTGAGTGAGCGCACCGCGCGTGGGGTCAGCCGCCCACCCAGAGAGCGAGCGAGCGAGCGAGCGAGCGAGCCAGCCAGCGCCCAGCTCCGCAATCGTTCACTCACTCACTCACCCACTCACTGGAAAGAAGCCGGCTGTCAACTTGAAGACAGACAGCCGCCAACCACACTGAGTGAGTGAGTGACTGAGTGAGTGCGTGCCGCGTGCGTGTCTGCTGAGGACTGGGCGGCTGAGTGGGGCGGGGCGGCTGAGTGGGGCAAAGCGGGTGTGTGTTGGTTGGGCGGGAGTGAACGATGCACGGGCTCCACGGAGTCCACGGACGTTTCTTCTTATGTTCCACTCTCGGTGCTTACCGCCTCTCTTCTGCCTACCGCCAATGCCTCTGCTTTGCTCCCACCGCTTTGCCATGCTCGAGTGCTAGTCAACATTGCTCCATTCCTCACCCTGCCGTTCTCTCGGTCCAGCTCGTTCTATCACGAACACACACACACACACACACACACAAGTACAACGTTTCAAGCCCAGGATGCCAGCCAGGCAGCATGCAACGCTTCCGCCTCTGTGACCCGGCGCAATTCAACGCAATTTTGGCACGGCGTAGATGTGGAACGCATACGTTGTGTAGTGGTGGAAGCGTGGCACCGCAGCGTCCCCGTCCCATTCTGACTTTTGTTACCTTATGGCATCATTGCCCTCGCTTTGAACACAGAGGGAGGACTGTGTGTCTTTGTTCGGAAGACCGACGCCACGAATTTACGACTCGCTTCCCCCCGTCGGCCACGCCGTGATCGTTTTGCCTACGGCATGTAGCGTATGTTGATGTGCCGTTGGCGCACTGCAAGTCAGGCGATTTGGAACTTTGACCGCGCATTCGCATTTTGAAAGGAGGTTCGAGTCGAAGTCGAGCAAGAAGGAAGGACACGGGCGGGCACAATACGTGTTGTTAATTGCACAGCAGCGGGAGCACAACACACCAAGCACCAACGGTTAAACAACCCAATGACCAAACAAAACCCCCGAAGAATCGGGCGGACACTCATTGCGGCGCGTCATCCCTTGCTCCGCGTCCTTGCGTAGCACCAGACACTCGCAACCTTTTTTCCTGCACCGAGAGACTCTCTCTTCTCAGCTTCTTGGCACCTTGGCACCCTGCAATAGAAACGACATGGTTTGTGCGGCCACGCGATTCCTCCTCCTGCACTGTATGGTGTGTCTGTGACGCAACCACCGCTGCCGTCGCCACGTCGCCACCACCACCACCACCACCATGCGCCACTGCGGCGCGCGAAGTGTGATGGCTCTTCATCTTCAGCTGCGTGTGGTGTGAATGTGTGGCCTGAACGCACTGACAAAACTTTTCGTGGTGTTGCACCACTGCACTTTGGTGTCACATGCACCACCACCAACCAGCCACCCCCAGCTCCCATTCAGCCAGTCGGTGCGTGCATCGTGCACCACTCACTCGCCCACAGCAGAACCAGTAAACGGTGAAAAGTGAAATTTAACGCAGCCTATGAAAGCCATGCTAAATTGTAAAATAGCACCGTACCATCCGTTCATACATCCACACATCGACCATCCACCCACCCGACTCTTTCCTTTCTTGTTTTATGTTGATATCGTATGTACTGAGTACTGGTATTTCGTACTGCAGTACTGTAATAATTGGATTAACAATCTGGCGTGGTTGCTGCCAAAATCGCAGAAATATTGATAATAGTGCGCACTGCTTGGAGAGTTCTCTTAAAACATGTGTTTTCAAGCAGTACTCTTTGTAAGGCTGAGGTTGGTTGGTTGTTGGTTGGTTGGTGAAGTCAGCTCAGCGACAAGTCAGTCAACTTGACGAACGGACGGACTGCCTTGTTTGTATTATTCGCTTGTCCTTGCCGCGAAGCAGCAACGACGAAGCGACATCCCAACATGAAACAACAGCAGCAGCAGCAACAACAACAACAACATGCAACAATCCAGCGTATTGTCTTGTTATTGTGTTCTTTGTGACTCACACACCTCCACATACCAGGCATGAAGGCTGTATGCGTGAGGTAGTGAGGCCGCGGACTGATTAACCGCGACGTTACGACGTGGTGAGGCATTCCTGGCGGTACATGTCCTTGGCTGGGTGGCTGCCAGCTTTTCAACGATAGAGTTCAGAGTGCGGGACAAATTTTCCACCGACTCAACGCATTGACGAGAAAGCAGTGCACACTATCTTCGTGGTGGAAAGGGCTCAGCTTGCACTGTAACGCACATCGCAAGAATGCCATCTTTAGTGCAGATCGCCGTAGCGTTTGCGGCGATGGTGAACATTTTCGTGGTTGCTAAAGACCCTGACGAAGGCCTCGACATGGCGGCTCTGGTTACACGGCACGGGTATCCTATTGAAGAGCACTTTGTCACAACCCCTGACGGGTACATCCTAGGAATGTTCCGCATTCCACACGGGAAAAACGCGTCGTCCCATAACGCATCAAAACCGCCAGTCTTGCTGCAGCATGCTTTGCTGGACTCGTCGTTCGCATACGTTTGCAACCTTCCCAACGAAAGCCTTGGCTACATTCTTGCAGATGAGGGTTACGATGTGTGGTTCGGCAACAACCGTGGAAACAAATACTCCACAAACCACACGCACCTCGATCCCAAGGAGAAAGACTTCTGGAAGTTCACTTACGACGACATGGCACTAACTGATTTACCAACAGAGGTTGATTACATCACTAGCGTCACAGGTGCAAGTCAGATTTCGTATGTTGGTCATTCGGAGGGCACTATCCAAGCTTTTGCCGGCTTCTCCCAGAACCAAACACTGGCCTCCAAAATTCGCGTGTTTATTGCGCTCGCCCCAGTTGCCTATGTCTACCACATCAAAACAACCTTTATGCAAATCATCTGCAAGCTTGACCTCGATGAGATGTTGGTTTTGTTCGGTGACAAATCATTTTTGCCGAGCACCAGTATCATTTCCAAACTCGCGCCGGGTATTTGCGACACCCTGCCCATGGGCTGTGCGGACATCCTCGAGCTCGTCGTCGGACCAGCTCGCAACATCAACACGGTTTGTTTCGTCCTGCCAAGTGTATGGCCCGTCGGCTTGATACCCACTCATGTCGCTAGACAGCGCTCTTTGATCTCATTTTTCTGTGGTGTGCAACAGACCCGGCTTCCTGTTTATGTTGGCGAGACTCCAAGCGGCACTTCCGTTCAAAATATGGTGCACTGGTGCCAAGGCATGCGTGAGGACAAATTCCGCATGTACAACTACGAGAGCCGAATCGAAAATATGAAACATTACAATCAGACGACACCACCAGAGTACAAGCTGGCAGATCTCAAAGTCCCAACCGTATTGCTGAGCGGAGGCCACGACTACCTCGCCGACCCAAAAGACGTGAGTGTCGCGATGCTCCTTCCACGTGGGGACCTGTCCTAATGTGTGGTGTCTTTGCGTCTCAATCTGCATTCATGAACAGGTGCAACGCATCACGCAGGAGATGGAGTCATCGTCCATTCTTGAATCATACGAAGTTGACGACTTTGCTCACCTGGACTTTACGTGGGCTCCTGACGCCGCTTATGAAGTGTACCCTCACGTCATCTCACACTTGGGTTAAGTTACAAAGGTGCCCTTTCAACCCATCGTCTTCACAAACCAACCCTCCGCAGCATTCCACCTTCTGTGGACGCAAGTCCCCCAACTCCATGCATCAGCTCTCGTTATTGCTATTGCCTGCACGTCACTACACTCCTTGCAGACAAGCGTTCAACAAGCATCATGCAACCTGTCCGTAGTTGTGAGGCTTCCAAGAGGTTGCAGGTTGCTGGTTCCAAGTTGTGTCGTTCGTCCGCTGCAACAGCAAGGTTCGCTATAACAAACATGATAGTGCGTTGTTGTTCTCTTAGAATTTCGGTAAGTTGGCTTAGTCTGAATGAGTGTGAGTGACTGGTCCACGTCTGTGGGCGTGAGTGCATCTCTCACGCACTTAAATACCCGTTTTCAGAGTGATTGAACGCCACGCAAATGTACATTGAACGCGCGGAAACAGTGGTTGGTACTGACGGGCAAGGACGGTGTGCACTATGGCCTCAGTACACAGACCTCACTGTGAGCCGACTCACTCACAGTCAGTCAGTCAGTCCCTCACTCACTCACTCACCCACTCTCAGTCAGTCAATCACTCACAGTCACTCACAGTCACTCAGTCACTGTGGGTCGGGTCACTCACTCACACACGCACTCACGCACTCCTCACTCACTCACTCACTCGTTCACTTCACTCGGCGGTGTCGTTGTTGATCGTTCGTTCGTTTGTTGTGTCGTTGTTGTTCGTTGACGTTGTTGTTCGTTCGTTCGTTCGTTCGCTCATTCGTTTGTTTTGTTGGTCGATTCAAGACTTCGAATACCGGAATACCGTGCCCCTTCAAACGGGGTTTCGATGTTGTGTTGGAGGAACGTGGCCTTACCAACATACTGAATGAACAACAGAACGCAGACGTATCCAACAACACTAGAGGTGAAAGCGTCGAAGATTGAACTGCTGCCCAAACACAGTGATTTGCCGCTCAATTGCGTTCTCAGCGTGGGCACTAAATTGTGGCTTGTTTTTTCTTTGTTTTTGCTGCTCGCTTGCCTCTTTGTAAGCTGCTGTGTTGTTGTTCGTGCTTGGGCGGCACGCTGAACTTAGGTCACCGCAAGCTGTCGCGGACACGTGGCTCTGAATAATATTCTCTTCCACCATGATGCTGCGTTCTGCACTGCGAACCGCGAAGTCTCTTCGCGCAACGCGCCACACTCTGCGCTGTGCTAGCACCCTCGCTGGTGTGTTGCAGGAGAATGCTGCTGAGCTTCCTTGGCGTGAAATTGTCAAGGATTCCAAGGCTGGAGTGAAGTGGTCATACTCAGATTTGAACGAGCAAACAATTGCCTTCGCCAATGGTTTGGGTGAGCTCGGTTTGAACGTCGGTGATACAATTGTGACCATCCTTCCCAACAACGCTGAGAATCTTGTCACCACCCTCGCTGCTGGTAGCATCGGTGTAAACGTTGTTCCTACCACTGCATCAACAGCCGGACAACTTGAGTCCGTTCTGGCAACTTCTGGTGCAAAAGCGGTCGTTTTCTCCAAGGAAGCTGAAGATACTATTGCAAAGCTTTTGCCAGATGTGGTGGAACAAGACTTCGTAGTCCAGGACTACGAGAGCATTAATGACGCTCGTTTCCCAGAGCTGGACGCAGTGATCACCACGGATTGGGAATTGACCGACAACCAAGTAGTGAATTTCCGTACTCTCTTCATGTACAACAATGGAAATCGTTGCTACGTGGAACGCGCAGCCGCCAATATCGATGAGACCGTCCCACTGGTTGGAGGCGCAACCCACAAAGATATCTTGAGTGCTGGAGGTGCGAATTGCATGGGCTTCAGTTTTTGCGTGCTTTTGCGTCATAGTTGTGTTGCTTTTCCGAAGAAACACCCTCTTATCTGGTATGTATTTTGCATCATTAACAGGCCGTGTCGCAGACAAACTGGGCGTCACAGGCAACGTTCAAGTGGCACTAGATTCGTCCAAACCAGAGGCCATTGCTGTCGCTGCTGCAGCAGCTATGCACGGCCATGCTCTCCTTCACATTGGGGATGCAGCAGCTAGTGTTGACGGTGCTATCGTTATTGATGACGCCGCGCTCGCATAATTATTATTTAGTTCACTTTCGCAGGTGCGGTTATTAGAAACGCATTTTTGGTCGCGTTGTCGTGATGGTTCACGCACACGTTTAAGGCTTTCGGTTGCGGCGAGAACGATTGGACTGGCGACTTTGGGATGCGCCGCCTTTGTTTCCACTCTTTTGGTTTTGGGCCTCGCCGGTGTTCTGTTTTGATGCGCTGCTGCTGCCTCGCTTACTCTGAGCGTTGCGAGAATTGTTCTGCACGCGATCCGAACTGTTTCCTGGCTTGGCTGTGGCCACTTTGGTATTCTTTCCGGAGTTGGGTTGAGCAACTTTGGCCTTGGTTGCAGCTCCGTTTGAGCTACCGCGTCTGGGGTGTTTGGCATTGGGTGCCTCCGTCTGATTTCCATTGCGCTTCGATTGATTGCCCGCGGTGTTTCGAGCAGAATCTCCCTTCGAATTGGGGTTTCGCTTAGAGTCAGAACTTTTGTTGTTGTTGCTCTTGTTGCTGTTGCGATTACGGTTGCGATTTCCGTTGTTGCTGGTGTTGTTGTTGTTGTTGTTGTCATTAAAGTTGTTGTTGTTGTTGTTGTTGTTCTTGTTCTTGTTGTTGTTGTTCCTGCCTTTGTTGCCGCTGCTGCCATTGTCGTTGTTGCTGCTGCCGTTGTTGCTGTTTTTGTTGCTATTCTTACTTTTTGTTTGTGGTTTGCCATTTTTGCTTTGTCCTTTGCCTTTGTTCCCATTTCTATTGTCGGGTGTTTGCCCTGCAGCTTTGTGCTGGGGTTTATTGGGCTTGCCTCGTGAGTTGTTTGGTTGCCCTTCGTTCCTGCGGATAGCCTGTGCAGGTTTTGACTGTTGATGTCGACGGATATCTTTTGCGGGCTCGTTGCTCCGGTTTGTTGAGTGGCCATTCTTCACCTCAGGCAGCGATCGGAACCATTGCGGGACCTCTTGCTTATTCTCTTGAAGAAGTCGCAGCAAATCCTTAGCAATTTTGGCGTTGCCCACCTGCAAACAGTTGCTGGGTTAGGAACACCTCATGGGTTTCGAAAACGACAATTCACACAACACTCGAAATTGTAACAAACCTTTTTCTCCCACCCGGGATAGTAAAATGAAGTCGCTGTTCCCGAATGACCGGCTCGGCCCGTTCGCCTGTCGGATACGTATCGAAGCAGTGTTCATTAGTACGGGAGACAGGGGGCGTGCTTTCCATCTTTAGGCACCCAGAATATTCACATACCCAATGCGGTGAACGTAAGAATCAAACTCGTCGGGTAGATTGAAGTTGATCACATGCGCCACTTTCGCAACATCCAAGCCTGTCGAGAACCGAATATTACTCCAACGATAGGTGCAAAGAGAGCACGAAAGTGTACCACAAAAGATACCTCGCGCCGCGACGTCTGTTGCCACGAGAACTCGACAAGATCCATCTCGAAACTTCGCAAGAGCAGCTTCCCGCTGAGATTGTGATCGATCACCGTGAATTTCGGCTGCTTGACCTACAGGAAACAACGCAATGGTCACATCGTCGGTTCATCAAACTATCCTCTGCACACAACGGAATGACAACCTTCAACATCTCCCTCTTGGCACATGCGACTAATTTGCCGCGCCACCCATCGTGCGTTGCGCTTAGTTTGGACAAAAATCAACGTTCGACCGGCGACAGAGTTCAATGCCTTAATACAAAGTCGAAGGCGTTCTGGTTTGCCGGGGCTCTCGAGACGCCACACACGTTGCGTGATGGAGTCAGCAGAAGACCCCACACGTCCAACCGCAATCCACACAAACTCCCTCATGAATTCAGCAGCAAGTTTCTGAATTTCACGAGCGAAAGTTGCTGAAAACATGAATGTGGATCGTGATTCGCGTGGCGGCAGATCGCGCTGCTGTACAATCCGTCGGATTTGGGGCTCGAAGCCCATGTCCAACATCCGGTCCGCCTCGTCCAGAACCAAAAATTTGCAGCTGGCAAGTGTGACAACTGATCGATCGACGAAGTCCGTCAGTCGTCCTGGAGTCGCGACCAGGATCTCGACCCCACGGGCAAGGTCCTCCAACTGCTTGTTGGCAGAAGCACCACCATACACGCAAACTGCCCGGTTGTGGCTGCCGAAGCACAATTTCAATGCCTCGTTGTGGATTTGGCTCGCTAATTCACGAGTGGGAGCCAATACCAACGCAAGCGGTTGCGCGGGGTCACTCGCTTTGAACTTCTTCCTCGACGACGCCGTGGTGCCCAACGAGCATGCGATTGGTGTCAAAAATGCCGCAGTCTTTCCCGAACCAGTTTGTGCACAGCACATGATGTCAAAGCCATGGATCGCGACGGGAATTGCGTGGCGTTGAATGGGGGTCGGCTTTTCATATCCCATGCGCTTGATGTTATTGCACAGCCAATCAGGGTTCGTTAACATACCAAACGACTCGAGTTCTGGCACGTGGGTATCTGGGGACAAACCACTTCGAACCACCTTAATGGCATCATACTGATCGAAGTTGATGCCGGCAGTGCGCGCGGCCCCGAATATTTGTGCAGCCGCTTGCTCGCTAGTGTCCACACGTTGGCGGCGTCCGGCTTGCTCAGCAGCGGCTTTGCGTCGCAAATCCCAGAACTTGTTCACCTCGGCCTTGGCTTTGACAGCCACTCTTTCAAGTTGAACAGCACGCCGGTGAGCTTTTCTATTTTGGCGCTTTTGCTTGCGATCGCCACCGCCTTGTCCTCCGGAGGGCCCCCGTCCATTCCCGCCACTCGAGAAACTACGATTTCCGACGCCGCCGCGACCTCGTCCGCGTCCTCGCCCTCGCCCTCGCCCGTTTCCTCTCCCTCGTCCACGACCTGACATTGTGAAAAACTACACTGGTAGAATAGTATGTATTTCAACCGGAAAACTCACCAAACCTTGAAATGCGTCGCCTCGTATTTTCGACCGCTCGCAGCTTCATACAGCCTTCGTAGAACTCGTTCATTGTTGCCGTGACCCTGCCCTGTTTCCCACTGGCCATCACATTGCTTGTACTCTCTCACCCATCCTATCGTGTGTCCGCACGACCGCCACAGGCCAACTCCGAAACCCGTCGTTGGCGCCAGTCCTGAGTTTGTGGTGTGCCGTTGCCGCCATTCTCGCCGCCCTTTTCCCACATTGTGCCCTTGCATGCACCGCCAAAGCGCCCGTGTGAATCACCACTTTCCGCCGTCGTGACTCTCGAAGTCACCAACAAACAGCCTCGGCGCTAGCCCATCATACAGTCATTGTCACAGCGACCAACGAGCGCCCCAGCGCCATCACGGGTCACGGCCACGCCGTTTTTGGGCACTACGGGCGTGTCGGCGGCGTGTCAACGAACTCAACAACGAACCAAACCAACGTACGCACGCACGCCAACAGAACGGAGAGACTGACTGACTGACAGTGAGTGACCGTGAGTAAGTGAGTGAGTGAGTGCAGTGCAGTGAGACACCAACAAGCAACCACCAATCGTCTGTCAATCACGCACGAGGTCACAGTGTCTCAGTGTCACAGTCAGCAAGCACGCTGCGGTCAGTCGTCAGTCGTCAGTCAGCGCCCCCACTCACTCACTCACTCACTCACTCACTCACACAATTCCATTCAAATCCACCAACGTCACTCACTCACTCACTGTCACTCGCCCACGGTCACTCACTCACTATCACTCACTCACTATCACTCACTATCACTCACTATCACTCACACATTCACTGCCGCAGGCAGCGTACGGTTTCGGCAACTTGGGCAACTGCAAAGCCGGAAAACTCTGTACTTTTTGTACTAGAGCCTTAGTACTAGGTACAATAGTTTTCAGCATTGATCCTTGATACTCATCACCCTCTCACCCACTCATCTTCTCACTCTCGCACAGTGCCGGGCACAGGAAAGAAGGAAGCAGGTCAAAGTGAAATGACATCGTGTAATTACACAATTTGTGGTCCGTAAACATGTATTTACATGACTTAAACGTGTATTTACACGTTGTTGAGGAACTGAAGTATCTCACTCTTATGCACTATAATAAATCTGTAAAAATGAAAACGTGTAAAAATTGAACGCTTTGTGGACCAGTAAATACACGTTTTATGCGATAGGCAGTATGGTACAGGTCTGGTGTCTGTGCGTGCAGCTGCGGCCAGGACAGCTCCAAAGCCATCGTGCACTAACTCGCCTGGTGGTCACTCCCACTCACTCCCACGCACCCACTCGCTCACTCAGTGCTCAGTGCTCAGTGCTCAGTGCTCAGTACTGTGCGCTCATCAGTGAGAGCAAGTGGCTGAGTGGTTGACTGAGTGAGTGAGTGAGTGAGTGAGTGGGTGAGTGAGTGAGTGGGTGACGGTCACGCCAGCCGCTGATTGTTGGTTGTGTTGTGAGAAAGTTCGTTCGTTCGTTCGTTCGTTCGTTCGTTCGTTCGTTGTGAGATTATTGTTGTTGTTTCGCGTGCTCGCGGCGTGGTTGTGTCATTGTCGTTGTCGTTGTGTTGTCGTTGACGAATGCGTTGTTGTGGTCGTGGCGCCTTATGGTGTTGCGTCCGAGTCGTCCGTTGTCCATGCCAAGGTGTTCAACTAAGTAGCTCGATCAGCGCCGTAGGTGATAGACATGCTGGATTGGTGGAAATTCAGTTAGTCGGCGCCCATTGTGCTCTTTCGCTTGGGGAGTAGACAGAAACGTTGGCCGGGGTTTGCGGAGAAGGAAAGAGTGAAATACAGCACCAACCGAGTGCCCGGAAGTACAGCATCTGTTGCAGTCTTTCATCGAAGCTGCAACTACTACTAGCGCTAGTGGACAATCTGGTCAACACCGAAATATGTTCAAGCACGAAGAACACGGTCTTGTTGGTTTACGACAAAAAAAATTCGACGATTGTTTGTCTGCGTGCAGTTCGAGGTTAGTTAGGGATCAATAATGAGCCTCTTTCGCGCCACTGCCCGAACTCTCGGGCGCCCTGCCGTCCGGGCGTTCTCCCGACACGGGCCCCAGAACCCTATTCTCAATGGTATCTTGAAGAATAACGTCGGTTACATCACCGCCATTATCGGCGCCGCAATCGGTGTTGAGTTCATTTACGGCAAGGCAACATATGCCGTGTGGTCCGGTCTCAACTCAGGAGTAAGTAGGCTGTCTCAGTTCATTGTTGTCGCTTCCGTCTCCTGCACGGGCCCACTGGCATTTTTACTCATATTTGGCTTTTGTTGGTGCTCCATCTTTGCTGTCTTGTCTACTTCGGCCCGCCGTTCACGTGTTGTGACTATCACCTAGAAATTGTACGAGCACATCGACTGGTCCCAGTTCGAGGAGGAAGATGAAGACGACGAGTAAATCGTGTAATCCAACGATGTGGAACCGCCTGTAACTCAAAGTGAGTAGAAGCAGAAACGAGGGCACTTGATTGTGGTATTAGTGACAGCTCGAGCACGAGTTCGGCGTCTTCCGTCGTAATGGTTACGGAATAAGTTTTGTGATTTGCTTTTGGAAGCTGGCGTTCAAGACTTACAGAGCGATGGCGATACTGTTCGCACAACGGACGTGTGAAGGATTTTGATTTTTGATAATTTCGGTCACACGCAGTTTTCTGTGCAGGAACCTCTCGGCAGTTTCTCGGGGTCCTCAAGCAACACAAAGACCGACAGCTGCCAACGCCAACGAGAGAATCTGCGGGTTGGTCAGGGACGCAGCGTCCAAGTGAATCTCTGGGTCATAGCATGAAATCTACATCACGACACACCACGCGCGTTATGTGATTGAGAAGCTCACGGCGACAAAACAGTTAAGGATGCATCGTTCATCACTCACGTTGTCGAGCACGTGTGCACAAGCCAAGTACTCATCGTCGTAGATAGTGCACGCCGTTCCGTCAGTCTTTCTGCACTCGGAAACGCAGTTGTCGACCACTTCAACCTCGTAATAATCCAAGTAGGGAGGTTTTGCCTACAAGCCAGCATTTCATGGATTACTCGCCGTTTTGAAAGCAAACACAACTGCAGGAGGCGTTATTGCGATGTGCCCTACCCCGACGATGTCATTTAGAAATCCAGTCACATTGGGCCAGGCCTCACTTGGTATCACGGTGTCGTCGCCGTACCACGGCATACCACGTTCCGCAACCATCATCAATCCACATTCGTCAAATTTCCAAGGAAGAATGTCATTTCCTAAGCTACTGCACCTGTGGTTCATCAACGGGAGTATCTGTGGCGTGAATACAGATTCAACAAACGGACAAACATTTCGGCGGGGAGCACGTACACGCTGATTTTTCCTTCGACCAAAAATTTCCCTTGGAGAGGGTCACATCCCAAGCAAAAAGCGTCACGAAGACGTAGTTTGGGAAAAATCAATTCATCTTTGCATCGGTCGCCGGCCTCGAGAAGTGAGAAGTAGTAGTCCGCAATTTCTGCATCTTGGATTGGGTAGCAACAAGTGTTATCCGTGTATCTGTAGCACATGTCCAACATCGCGATACTCTTGAATGAAGGACGGCCAGACAGCGCACATATTGGTCCACATTGAATTTCTGGGTCTGTCCAAGGCTCATCAAGCGATTCGTCGCCACCCGAGGGCCCACCACAGATGTCGTTACGGTGAGGGCTGTCAGCAAACAGAGTGTCCCTATTTTTGTATACATTTTCAACCGTGTTCTCACACGGCGGTGAGTTGTAAATGTAGTGACATATGGAACACTCAGACTCGTTTCCCAGAATAGGGTTGACGCAGCCCTCCCCAGACGGGTCAACGTTCACCTCGCTGCCACAGGGGCCTTCCCAGTCGCAGCCAAGAGCCACGCTGTCCCAGGACGCTAACAGAAAAGGGACGCAAGCCCAAATTCTTTTGCTGACCAACATAGGTAGCGTCTTCACAATTCAAGAAATGGACATCCAGCCGCGGTAACGCTGGCAGAGTTACATTCGTGAAAAGTACACCTTGTAGGGAATCAGGCGCTGAAGAAAGAAGTGGGCGATTTTGTGTGGCGCGCCCAACCCCCACCTCTTTTTTCTGTGCGCTGCTGCCACAATCTGGAGCAACTCGAGATGGCCCGCCACGCCGCCTGCCACATGGAGGACGATTGACTAGACTGTGAAGTGCACTCGAAGTGCAGACTTCATTGTCAAACTTGGATCAGTTCGAGCTTCTTCGCAGGTTACTGCACCGAGTAGGGCTGGCTATGACTTGGACGCGGCGCAGCACAAGATATTCAAGTACGCTGCACTTGAACCTTCACCAACTTCACGGACGATCCTTGGGCTCCTGAAGTGCAGCACGGCGATGCAGAAGTTCCGTGACACCACCCTTCGCTGGCGGAAGAACCAGCATTCGACTGGGGCGGGATGACAGTCTTACTGTAGCTCGGGGCGTCAAGGGTTGCGGCTGTCTGCACGAGGTGAACAAGGTGCGGGTGCAACTTCGCAAATACACCAGTGCATCGGGTGTCGTTGGGTGTGGTGTTGAGGTGCTTTTCACACCGACACACCTGCAACAACACCAACAAGATCAACAACACCAGCATGAACCCCACGAGCAGCAACATCGGCAGCATACGCGGCAGCTACTATGGTACACCGATACCGACAACGAGCACCAACAGAAGCAACGTGCAAACGAACAGACGAACAGACGAACACACAAACAAACAAACGAACGAACGAACAAACGGCGACTTTCACTGTGACACTGTGACTGTTGGCTCGCTCTCACTCAGTGAGTGCGGAAGAGGATTACGTTGTATGTACTGACCGCTTCCGCTGCTGACCGCCGACTGCTCGCTCACCGGCTGA
>ENA-OWNT01003467-OWNT01003467.1-seawater-metagenome-genome-assembly--contig:-NODE-3467-length-14808-cov-4.454348_pt1 | contig 14808 bp, 19 predicted proteins | sample MGYA00238136_ERZ651165 | MGnify/ENA primary metagenome ERZ651165 (study PRJEB26861, sample SAMN08777766) | seawater metagenome | isolation source: coastal seawater | place: USA: Florida | collected...
AGTGGTGGAGCTTCTGGGCCGTGACGACTTGCAGCGCATCCACGTCATCATGCGCGACAAGTACTACGCATTGGCGTGGCGGCTCGCACAGTACCGTGGGTCGCGCGATTCTTTGCAATGCCGTGCGCTTCGCCGCCGTATTTCTGCATTTTCAAATAAACGATGCTTTGGGAGAGCGTCAAAGCAATGGAGCGAGAGTAGTGTCCAACATCTCCTGCAATTCAGCGACCAACGCGACAATTCGAACTCGAGCAATGACAACTCAAAGTCGGCCATTGAGGTAGCAGCTGCTAATGGAGACTTTCAGACATTCTTTTTGATGAGAGAAGACGACATGGATTTTCGGCCTGCTGCTGCGAGGACGGATGGGTTTAACCAAATGTTGCAAGCAGTTGAAGAGCGGATGCAGAAGCTCAAAGAACATGCAGTTGAACACTTGCAACCAAGCCAAGCGGCGGAAGCGTTAGCATTAGAAGAGAATAAAACGGGAGAGCCGTCACCGTCGGCATCGACGCGCGGCGACACCAAGCTCGCGAAACCGCCAATCAGGCTCGGGCATTTTCTGTCATGGCAAGGCTCCACATTCGCCCCAGACACGCCGATAGGGCGCCGCAACCGCCACATTTACGAGAACGAGCACTTGTGGATTGAGTTGGCCTTCCTTGACTTTACCATGGCGCATGGCCTTTTACCGAAAGACATCCAGACTTATACCACGGAACGTGAGAAAATCAAGCGGGAGTTCTACGTCCAAGCGCAGAGACAGCTCAAAGGTGGCTCCAACTTGGCTGCTCCCAAAGCAGGGAAAGGGAAGCGCAAAGGCGGAAAGCCTGGTAGCAAAACGCAGTCAAAGTCAAAGTCCACGAAGGGAGCGGATGTGCCCCGTAGTCTCGATTTGAACAAGCAGTATCTACTTCAGAGAGATCCAGTCCTCGGCGGACTCTTGAGATGCCTTCAGACGTTGTCGATGACAACGATGCAATGGACGTCGCTGGTGGTTTCCGTTGAGCTGGTTGCTTCTGGAAAGGTTTGTTGCCGAACATGGCTGCGATGCTTTTGTGTCCTGTTGACTCAAAGCGTTGTTCTTGCTGTGCCATGCAGGTTGCGGCCGGCTCTTGTGGAGTCGTTTGCTTCTTCGTCCCGTATGTGGTTTCGATTATGTGGTTGACTCACCGCGTCGCTCGCCAGCAGCGGTTCTACCACGTGAACAAACAGGTATCTTGGCATGTGCCTGACCAAGAGAGACAGTCGTTCATGCTAGATCTTGCCGACACAAAAGAAACTGCGATCGAAGGTCGGAAAAAGAAAAGTGAGTTGCTGCCTTCGTTTCCTGTCCCTGTGTTTCCGCGATTGATAGACGGCACATGCTTAAACACTCTCGTTGGAATTTTCTTGCTTAATGTGCAGAAGCGAAGGGGGAGAAACTACCCAAGGAATCCCAAGCGAAGCCTCGCCGAAAGCACCGCAGTACTCTGCGTTGCAGCTACGGATGCGGCTTAAACCCTGCATTGCACTGCGGGACGCTGATCTTGTGGCCCGTCGCTGTGGCCCTTGTTGCCCTCATAGAGGTCCAAGAGTTTGTCCTGTCGACTGTTTTGGACGTACCCATACAACTCTTGCGATTAATATCTGGGGACAACATCCCTGCGTTACAAGTCCGGGAGACCGTTTCAATCCAGTCCACGAAGCGTAAGCCAGAAAGTAAGAAGGCGTCTTCACCAAAGCGCAAGAAAAAGCGAGTGAAGCTGCCAAAGCCAACGCTCGACCGCCCCGTGGTCAAGTACAGAGTTGCCATCGAAAAGCTGATCCGTTTCAAGGTCCGTTGCAACATTTTTTGTCGCACTTCGCACTTGCCTGTTCGCTGATTCGTGTGGTGTTGGGCGCAGATATCCGAAGCAGTGTCCCTGCTGGACTTTGTTTCTGTTCAGGATCTTCATCGGCAGCAGAGTTATTCCAAACTTCTGTTCCAGACCTTCCCTACATTGGTGGCATGCTTGTACTTCATCACGCAGCAAGTTGAGCCAGACTCTGCTTTCCCGTATGCCAACTCCAACTTCAGCTCGTCGTTTGCAAATGTCGGTTCTCAACTCGACGTGTCGACATGGCTTGTTCTTGTGTTGGTGAGCCTGGTCTCCGCAGCGCTTCACCTCGTTACAGAGCTGTTGTTGTTTGCCCTCGAGCGATCTCTTGCGGCTGAGCAAACTGCTAGTTCTTTCGTGGACGCAGTGTTGCACACCCTGTCATCGCGAAGTTGGTTCTTCGGTCTGCGACTCTTTTCGGAACGTCGCGAAGCACCACTGACTACGAACCGCTCGTTGGAGACGCAACCCCCGCCGCCGGCGGCAGGAACCGACTTTGTTCTCGAGGCACCGGCGATACAAGATGAGCAAGCATCAAGCCCCAGCCAATCTTCGGTCACGGGCTCCATTAGCACCACCCTTCCTCCAGTATACACCCAGCCAAGCGCAATGCAAGAGCAGCACAACATGTTTGCAACGAAGCAAGCGGCCGCATTCCAAACTTGCACGGTTAGTCGTGCTGAAGGCGATTTGTCGAGCAAGGTGCACAGCATTTGCAGCGTCCATCGTTTGCGACAACTGCACGACGATGACACAGCCCCGCAGATTGCAGAGTCTCTTTGCTACTTTCCGACGACAAGTAGCGGTGACGGAGAAAAGCCGGTGAGTTTCAGCGCGGTGCACATTTTGTCACGAGGTCTGGGCGGCGATTCTAAGTTTGAAAGTGGTTGCGTTGTGCAAGGTCTTCGCGCTGTCTCCTGATACTGCTTGCAGCTTGAGCTTTTTCTCCATGATGAGCTTGGCACGCGCTGCACACGGTTAGTTCTTGTTCGACACGTCGTTCGCCGGAGTATCCATTCTTCACTCTTTCATGCATTCTGTCTCGTGCAGGACGATTCCGGATCGACTTTTCTGCTTTGGATTGGGAGTATGCTTTTCGCAGACTTCGAGACGATTGCGAGGCTGTCGAGAGCGTTATGGGACTCGATACCATCGGCGCCAATGTGCCAAGTATGGCACAATTGCAGAAAATGTACGTGGCATCTGCTCCTATCGCAAATGGTACTTGCACACGGCTGAGCCACATCTCGCATTACGCACGTCATGTAGGTCTGTTCAACAGCTTCGAAACACTGCTGAGAACGAGGAATTACTGGTTTGTATCGCTGAATCAGACGCCGAAACTTTGCAGCTGACGTGACGTAACGTGACGTGGTATTAATTTCTGCACTGTGTTGCCGATGTGTCGTGCAGGCGCTAGAACGCCCAAAAGTGTTCGAGAGACCCCTTCCGCACTTTTCGTCCGACATCAGCGCTCCAGTGTGTCGAAAACTTACCAACGCTACGTTTCATATCGCATCCAAACTCGCGGCATCAGCTAAGGACGGCGCAAGCTCAGGAAAGCTAACTGGCACTGAAATCATGCGCCTGCGTAAAATAGCCACCGGAGACGCAACGGTTGCTCAGTTCGGGTACTTCAACGCGACTGCCATTCAGATGCTGCCGCTGTGTGTGAAGTACAACTTGTGCGAGGCGGTGAGAGAGATGTTATGTGGAGTCCAAGCGCAGGGAGATCCACACTTTGCGTATCAAATGCGAGCCATTTTGGTGCCGGCTGCGACCAGCGGCGATGTTGGCGACGTCCACGTTAGCGACTTGACTGCGCTCGGAGCATGCACACCTGTTGCCTATGCTGTCCGCGAGCGTCTCAACGACATGGTGTTGACGCTGGTTGATTGCAGCAGCCCGATGTCGATGATGGTCCCTGTCGTGGATGAACCCAGCAGTGGGTGGCAGCTGCTTGAAGTTGCGCAAGCAGCGTCTCGAAACGGCACACAAGACTCCGGCGCTGTGGAATCAAACCCGCATGTGAGGGTTGTTCTTCATCCGTCCGTGGTCCGCGCCGAGCCTCCTCTGCAGACCGTCCTCGAGAGATTTCTTAGTCAAGTTGAAACGACGATCGTTCAGGGTGAGGCCACTGCCAAGGCAATCCGCGACTCCCGACAGCCGAAGTGGGCGGTCGCACCAGAACAAAAGCGCGAAAACGCGAAGCGTGAGGACGCGAAGCGCGAGGACAAGCCACCGGCAAAAGACGGTGGTGATGTTGCGACCACTCCTGCGAAGCCCAAGCACCGGATATGGGGGAGCCGTCCACCCCGGCCGAAAACAGACGACACGGAAGTTCAACCAGAGACTCATGAAGAAAAACAAGACGACGTGGCAGATTCTCGGTTGCAGCGGCTGAAAGAACAGCAAAAGAAGTTGGAAGATACTAAGCGGGAGTCACAACGGCAGTTAAAGGCTCTGATGAACAGTTGCACGCCGTCGACATGCGTCACGGATCTGTTTGAAACAATCCTTGGCGATGTCGACTTTGCGTTGAAATTGGCCAACAACGTTCGCGTCAGATGGTCCTATGCACAGGTACATAGTGTTGTCGCTGCCCTGCAGCCACGCGTCGTGCACGCTGCTCAGCAACGCGGCTTTTGTTTGTGTACCTTTAGACCAAGCGAATCCTCAACCTCGCATTGAGGGCTTATGCTCTGGGTGATAAGTTTGCCGGTAGGTGGTTGGTTCAATTTGGAGGTGGATTCGCCACTGGAGATGGCCCGGAACGGGCTGCTTCGACTCTGTCTTTTGCTGACATGGTACGTCGCCTCTTTGTGCACGATTGCCGCTTGTTGCCGTTCCAAACGCTCATAGGTCACCTCAACTATTGCCTTACAGGCGGACGGAAACGAACACGCAATGCAAGATCTTCTGGTCTTCAAGGAGGCCGTTTCCCCCACTAGTGTGTTTCTTCGCTTCGAAAACGGAGATCTGAAATGCTCTAAAGCTTTTCTGGACACGCTGAGCCGTTTCAAGGTACGGCCATCAGGCCTCTCTTCTGGATGGTCAGTTTTCGTTTCCCCATACGTGACGTGTTGTGATGTTGTGCTAGGTCCTGCGGAGGCATTTGTCAAACCAGCATGCCACGCGCAACTGGGGTTTGGTGGATCTTAGTGTGGAGCCAACTCCTTCGCCGGTGACACTCCCCGACGTCGAAGAGCAAAAGCTTCTCTTACTGCACAAGTTAGACGCCATGACCAAGGATGTGCCCACGTTCATGCAAGGTGCGTCGATGCGTGCTGGTGACCTCACGCGAGCGCTTACTATTGACACATACGCGTCGTTCGTGACTAGGACGTACCTGGGATCTACCCCTCGGGAAGTATGCCATTTTCAACAGTGACGGTGCGATTGGTTCGGAGTCGAACCCCTACGACTTGCGGGTTGGTGTTCCTTCTTTTGTTTGTCCTCCTGCAGAAAGTTGGCTCCTCAGTTGTGATCAACTTTGTTTGTTTGCTGCGTCAGGCTATCGAGAAGTTTTTCCACTTTTCGCAAAGAGACTTGTCAAGATTCACATCCATCTTCGCGAAGCGAGTGGCTCCCGAAGCGGCCGCCATTGGCAAGTGCGATTTGCTGGCCGCATTGCTAGGGATGGACCGTGGCCTAGAAACGTATTTGAGTGCGACCAAGTCTGTCCGGCCTTTACATTCGTTTGAAAAGCGCCACCATGCAATGGCCAATCAGATTGGATTTTACAGTGGACACTGCTTGATCACGCCGCCTGCTGATCGCACACCCAACGACATCGACATCGGAGCACCTGCCTTAGCTCAAAGCCCAAATGCACCAACTTTCTTGTCGAGTAAGTTTGTTCAGGGCACTCCACCGCACACGTCCACACGCGCCTTGAATGCCACACTCACGCTGTTCTTGCGGCCATTGCAGACAATCGCTCCGGGCATTCCTTTGAAGCGGCCTACCTCCTGCGGCGCTGCGTTGCTGCCGCCGTCACTGATCATGCGACCGCGACTGACCTGAACAGTGGCGCCGAACCACCATCGCAAAGCGAAGTTGTTGTCATCAGCCGCGAAAGAGTGTTCGTGTTGTGCGCGTCAACCTTCCTTCGCTTACCTGCACTAGTCCCTCACGTTGACGTACACGGTGCGCTTTGTAGAATCGACGTCGGTTTGCATCGGCAGCTCGCTGGAAGCACTCGAGATGACGCTTGGGATCCAGCAAACGTGAGCAGCTTCACTGACAAGCTCCCTTCATGCGTGTCCTCACAACGGTTTTGGTGGTGCATTGTCTTAGATCCTCGGTTTCGGGTCGTCTGGCCTCACTCGGGTGGCCGTGACGAATCTCGGCGAAGCATACGCGGACTCGCGATGGGGTGCGTACAGCATTTACTTCTCTGTAGCCTTCGTTGTGTGTCAACGTCACAGTTGCGGTTTGGATTTGCGCATGCAGGACTTTATTGTCGCGAAGGAGTGGTCGATGCGTTGAAGTCCAACACGACAACAACGCTTTGCGACAAGTATGACTTTGTCGTAAAAGCTTTCTCAGACTTATCCGCCGACGAGTCTTGTGCTTGGTTCGACCTGTGGTACGGCTTCGAGCGCACACTGCGACTCTGTGATATTTCTTGTCTTGCAATAACGTGGTGTCATTGCAACTCCCCAGGTTCGCGGCTGGGCTCGCGCAACAGCCAGGAAGCTTGGTTGCGCCGTATAACTTGGGGAAAATGAGGATATTGTTGGTCGCTTATCGGCTTAGCGGCAAGGATCTTCTTGAGTTAAACGAGGGAATTTGGCAGGGCAACTGGGTTACCGCAGCGCGGCAGGCTTTGGAAGAAGACGGTAACGAAATCAATGTGTTGTGCGACATGGCGTTGCGTAGTCACCTTGGGTGATTGACATTTGCTGTACTTTGTTTGGTCTGTGGAACACAACTTTCGTGCAGGCACGTTGGAACATTGGCTGGCCCTCACCAAAGGCCACGAAGACATCAAATCCGTTGACGATATCTACCGCAAAGCATACGACGAAGCTTTTGTCAGGTTGCACAGCTTGCCACCGAGTCACCGCACCTGGGAGGGCGTTCTCGGCCGCACTTTAAGCGTGGAAGCAATTTGGAGCAAGGCCAACGAAGAGCAGTTGGAGGTGGGTTACGTTGCCGATGTGGAATAATGCATGTTTGTTTGCATGGGTTCACGCTGCGTGGCTTGTCTGGCAGGCACAACAGCAACAACGTAAATACTTGAAGCGGCAGCTTGGCGAAGTTCGTGCTTCGAGGCGCGAGGTATGTTCCCTGACCACTGCTGCATGTCTCGGAGCATGCCATTTGTTAACTTGGTGATTGATATCCTTCGCAGATTGAGTCTCAAGACGAACTGCCAACGGACTCAACGGAGCAGCGGCAGTTTATCGAACAACGTGAGCTTCTCCGCAAAACGGTGGACGAGGCAGAAGCTAAAATTATCGAGGAGTTGGAGCTCATGGGCAAGGCAGAAGATGACGACACCGTTGATGCAGAGCACTTGGGAAAGATACTCCTGCTGCACTTGGAGTGCGACGTGTTCGCGGATGCTCTGCCCGACGACCTTGTTGCACTATTATCCAAGTACGTTTCTGCTGCGTGTGGTCGTCACGAAGCAAGGTGACGTTATGTGTTTGGTGACGTGTCGTTGTTCTGATGTAATGGCAGATACGCCGGAGCATTGCTCTGGTGCGCGACAACGCCGAATAGTGACGTCAATCCGGCATCAGTTAATTCGCAGTTCTGGTCCACGGAAGAAATTTCATTCGGGCAATTCAAGAAGTTGGTCCAACGCTTTGGCCCATTGAACAGAAACTTCCTTGGTACCCTCTTCCGCAACTTAGTGAGGTTCGTTCGTTTAGTGTGGGCATTAACAATGACAGCAGTTTCGGTTCGAAGTGTGCTCACATGCACGTTGTGTTGTTTGTACCACAGACCCGACACCGGGATCTTGCATGATTGGTTCTTCGGTTCTTGCCCATGTCCTGCTGATGTCCTCAGGTCAGAGGCTGCCGGGACGTTCCTCGTGCGCCTGGTGAGTGAGCTCCGCGTTTTTCTCTGTGAACGCGTCGCACTTGGCGTTCAACTCGTTTCATTTTCTGGCGCAGAGCGATCGCGGCAACTTCAACGCATTGGAAGTGTGCATCGCAACAAAGTCCCGAAAAGTGGACAGCGGGGGAGTCAAGCTCGATCAATCTGCCTTCTCAACGTACGCATCAGTGGGATCTGTGTTGTGCACCGCGAAGACACAATTGATAACCATCCTGTCTGTCGTTGTCTGCGTGTCCGTATCATCACATCAGGTTACCGATTAGGAAGCAAACGTCAAATCCCTTAAGACCGCCGTTCGAGGTCATCACGGCAAACGGACCTTGTTATGCAACGACATTGGCCTCGTACGTCAATACCAACGCCGCAATTGTTTGGTTCGCGTGTGCCATTGATTCTCGCACCTTTGTTGTGTTGATCAGGTTCTTCCGTCCTGGTTGTGACGAAGCCCTATTCCAGCAACAGGCTGACACCAACGGACCGCTGAAAGCGCGAACAGTGCGCTCCAATCTGTCCCGTGTGTTTGCCGCTGCCGTCCCCGAGGAGGCAATTTGGGCCGCGCGACAATTCTTCACGGATCCTTTCGGGTTTTACATGGATATCTGTGCGAAATCCATTGACGCAAAGGTCGCAACCGCGATGAAAGAGCGTCAGCAAGCAAACTGACGATTGATCGACAAACAGCCCCGTGTAACATTATTATTTATTTGTACCGTTCACACATTCCTTGTTGACTTTATTGCAGCAGAGCATGGTTGTATCATCACTGCGTTTGCTGTGCACTTTGATTTTTGGAGAGTGGTGGCACAGGTGGCTTCATAAAATGATGCACCCGCCGCCCTGCCCGGCTCGCGGGAATGGCCCGGCACTACTTTTCTGTTTCGCTGCCTCAATCATGGCGGGAAGCTTTGCCTGATCGTATCCACAATAGCATCGCTGTGCATGTGGAATGCTGCGAAACACAGACTCCAAGTGCATGCCACAACCGCCCCATGCTACTTTCCCACATTCCTTACATTTTGCTTCGTAGCACATTGCGTTGGAGGGATCCGAGGTCGATTTCTCTGAATTGAAAAGCGCAGCCGCAAAAAAATATTTGTTGTTGTTCTCTGTTTAGTGAACCAACTCAACTCCAAAGCACTGAGTCGCAGTTGCGGGGCGCAAAACACCGCAACAACCGCGCACTGCGAGCTGTTTGACGTTTCCCCAACATCGACTCGTCGACCTTGACCCAACTCATGGGTCACCAGCACACACGGCACCACAACACGTCATCACAAAGACAAAAATCACCACATCCACCATATCGACACCATCACCACGAACTTCATCATACCTGGGTATCCAACCTTCGGCAAAACTGAGACTTCCACAGCACATCCGGCGGTGAGGTGGCATCCACGTGGCGTCATGAAGTAACGTCACCGTTTCCATTCGCCTCGAGAATCTTCCCCGCGCTTCGTCGCGACACAGCCTTCCTCGTCACACACACGCACACGTCACACCTAACACATGTGGTACGTCCGTACGCCGACCGCGTCATCACTGCACGACGTCCAACGACGGCAACATAACACCACGAACGCGGACGACTGCACGGACAAGTAACCAACGACGCAACGGCGAAGCGAAGCGACCGACAGTGGTTCAACAACAACGGCGACGACGCAGCTTTGGCGCGAACCACCACTGACTGGCCGCAGACTGAGTGATTGGTGAAGCGCTGACGCGCGTTGGTGAAACCGTCCCTGAACTCATAGTACTGTGTACGGGTTCAGCGAGTGATTCCCGCATTCAAGCGCGGGAGAGTGAGCTGGGGAGCGGGAAGGTACTGAAAGTATTTGAGATTCGTGGATTGATATGGTATGGCAATAGTGTGCACTTTTTCGTCGCGCGAGTGCTTTGAAATAGTGGACGGCCAGGACGGAGGGTTGCTCCGCCTCAGGCTGGCAATTGATCAGCTAGCTATGGCATGGCATACCCGGGTAGTCTGCAGTTTCTTGAAGGAAACATTCATGTAGCCTCGAGACGATTTTTCATCGAGACGGGATGCTAATAAAATTCTTACCCTCTCTCACCAAGCGTTCCAGCAACCGACAAGATCTCTCTCACCAAGCGCTGATTTAGCCCCGTTTTTCAGATGCAGTATCGACTCCTTCTCTGCTGTTGTGACAGTCACATTTATTCGCAAAGATTACACGATTACACCCTACGGGTAGTTAGTTAGTTAGTTAGTTAGTTAGTTAGTTAGTTAGTTAGAGGTTTGCAAAAATGGGGCTTAAAAAAATTAAGAATGGGCACTTTTCGGGTCCAAAGGATGAATTAATCGGCTCCGGGCTGAGCTTTTTTCCTGCAGTTGATTCCCAAAATAGGGGACGTAATTAATTTTAAGAATGGACACTTTTCGGGTTCAAAGGATGAATTAATAGGCTCCGGGCTGAGTTGTTTTCCTGCAGTCGATTCTCCGAGGGGACTTAATTAAGAATGGGCACTTTTCGGGTCCAAAGGATGGATTCATCGGCTCCGGGCTGAGTGGTTTTCCTGCAGTCGATTCTCCAGGGGACTTAAAATAAGAATGGGCACTTTTCGGGTCCAAAGGATGAATTAATCGGCTCCGGGCTGAGTGGTTTCCTTTCAGTCAATCACCAGAATAATTGTGGTGGTGCACTTGCATTGACTCGATTCTGGTCTTCCGGGTGATCTGAAATCCTCGTCAACGATCCAGCCGTCGCCAAGCACGGGATGACCGGCATGGATAATTGCACCCGCAGTCGTGGAATGCGTGTACGATGCCGGGTGTTCGGGGTGGCTGCAGCCGTAGAACATACCTCACCACAGTCAGGGATGCCCGATGCTAGGGCCTCTGTGCAATTTCCATTTTTGTTTTGCCCGCACATGTGGTGTGTCGGTCTCTCATGTCTGGCATAGAAAAAAGAGACCGCTCTTGTGTGAACGTCGTCGTTCATGTAATACCCTCGTCGACCGTTGCTCTGTTCACTTGTTCGTGAACCACTGAATTGCAGACGTAAAACGACTGAAACTTTTAATTATTGACACCACTTACTCACTACACATGGCTAATCTAATCAACTTTGGCTCGGAAATAAACCCAAACCCAACCTCAACCTCCAGAAAAACCCCAGAACCTTTCCGTTTTACTCCGGGTTCACGGTGTCTCGCGTTTTGGGTATAGCATGTCACATAACGGGACCAGCACAACGGATGGCGGACGCCGTCCATGGTATCTATGTTTGACACTAAAGTATGGTATACTCAGCGCATTTCCTCACATCGTCGGCGGAGTCGACAGTTCGTTGCACACCGTGAAACACTATTTGGTAGAAGGCCGGTCTCCATACATGAATATGTGACTGCGTGATGCCAGGTTTCGCGCAGACTCACTTGACGGACGGACGCAGCGCTGCACTACCTTTAATACCCTCGCTGCTGTGTTATATCGACAATGAGCGAAGCAACGTCGCCGATGTTTCAGGAGTTAGCCGTTGAAAGTGAGTCGTCGGCGAATGGCTTGGTGCTTGGATGGTTGGCTTTTGGCTACGCTGCTTTCGCACAGCGTACATTCTAAACGACACACGAACCGACAGCGCAACAGCGTCTGTACCGCGGCAGCGTCAACACATACCGTCTGCCCGTTTATCACACGCACTCGGTCGTGCTGTCTTCGACAAGAAAACCCTCGTGTGCGTTGACACGCGCGTTAACGCGCAAGAAGCATGTGTTTGACGCTCAGACAATGCCAGAAAAAGGGTTTATTGATGCAAACAGGCCGTGAAACAAAGGCGTTGGGTGGGTAAGAGAAAGACTTGGTGGAACCATCTACATGTCGACTTGACCAACTTGTTTGCACATGCCGCGACAAGATTCTTCAATAGGTAACGAATTGGCCCTCGCTTTCCTCCCCTTCTCCTATTCATGCGTCAGTGGACGGCCACATCTGCACTACTTAATTAACGACAAGAGCAACAACATACGACTTAGTCAAAGGCACCACGCAGACGATAGTGAGAGAAATGCCGGAGGCAATCGCCAATAACTTATTGAGCAGTCTCGGACACAATTGATTTATGAAGCCCATGCAACTTGGAGGCACTGGAGGTCGCGAAGATGCCGCGGCAGTCGAGCCGCGGAACGCACGGAACCCGGCATCAACACCGTGGTGGCGCAAGTTGAAGCGCATTTTCCGTCGCGGTGTTGAGGTCACCAACGAAGAAGAGATGGAACGCAGCCACAACCCGCTCCAGGAATTTGCAAGATCAACGTCCAGCTCGCAAAAGTGGCGGCGCTTGAACGAGACTCTCGGCAAGCCAATTGAAATCGTGGAAGGCAGCCGGGTGGCATCATGGATGTCACGTGAACATTGTTTCTGTCCCGGAGTTATCGGGACTCGGCCGCTGCGGAAGGTGGGCGACGGGTTTGCAGTTAAAATTCGCCGTCTGCGCACCTCGTATGCCGTGTTTTCGGCCGGAGTTGTGGCCGCCAATGGGGACCTGGGGAAAAGAACCGGACGAACTGCTGTCGGGCGAGATCCAATGAGCTGTGGAGTTTTTATCCCCAAACTTGTGTTGGATGAACAACACCGCACCAAACCGTCACGGTGTTTGGCCACGTCAACCGCCCGTCGCCCAATACGCTATTTGCCGTCGATACCGCTTGAACCACAGCTCAGTGAAGCTAAACTGGCGGTTGGTGAGCGTGACATCTTGGCGTTCAAGCTGGTGCGTTGCATGCCACGTGGTGATGTAGGCTTGGACGTGTGCATCAACGGAGAGCACATCGCTGTGGTGCCGATCCCCGCGTGGTTCCAATTGCCCCTTATACCTTGCGCCACCATCCCCAAGCATGCGTCACTAGAAATCAGCCCATTGACTCCGCTAGCAACACTGTAATCAGTGCCGTTGTATTTCTCTGATAACCGTGTGTATTGATCACGGTAGTGCAGCTAATTTCCCCTCCGACAGGACCGCCATGCGCTCCTTCCCTGCTATGTTCTACGCGTTGAGACTGCAACTGCGATCGCGTCGGGCATTAACTGCGACACCCGTTCATTGGTGCGCTTCGCAATGCGGTAGGAATGAAAGGACAAACATGCTGTGTGTGTGTGGTATGTGGCCAATGTCATGTTGTGTTATTGTGAGAAAACTCGTCGACAAAAAGATGCCACAAAACAGAGCCATAGCTCCGAAGCGAATGTAATGCCACTAGAACGGCATTTGCATTGCTGTGAAAGTGATAAGTAGATTTACGGATCGGTGAACTTTGTTAGCGGTGAATAGCTGAATGTATTACAACGGCGGCTCAAGGCGTTGCGGCCCGGCTCAATAGGTTCAGCGGGCCCCGTAGCTGGATGCAGCTGCCTCAAAGTCAAAGTGTTTATCGAGGAAAGAGTCCTTGGCGCCTGCCCAGCGCTCGCGCAGAGTCTCAGCTTTGGACAAGTCGAGGCTGGAGCGGATACGCTCCAGGTGCTCCTCAGCGCGGTGTCGGGATAAGTTCGCAGCGGACTCTTCAGGCCTCGCGTTGACAAAGTCGCACATTGCATCCGTCACCTGAATGATTTCAACGATCGGCACATCGAGCGACGTCAAGTGCTTGTTGAAATCTTCCAAGAGATTTCCAACTGGACGGTGCAGTGGCCGTTTGTACCTGCTGGGTGGTGGCGGCGCATCGACCGACGCCTTCCGCTTCGCTGTCCGAATGGATGAGGGGACGAGTCGTAGATAAGAGCAGATGCAGCACTCAGCGTCAAACGTGGTGATTGTTCGTGACATTTTTGCTCGCTCGAAGGTTTGCGCGCAGAAAGGGTTGGTCAGCAGCTGCCGCAAGCGATCCGTCACGTCGACAGGCAAAGAAGTCTCTTGACTGTGCTTGCGTGTGATCCTCCAGCGTTTGCCAGACCCGGAGTGCGACAAGTTCGGCGTCAAGCAGGCAAAGATGGGCTTCTTGAAGAACTCCCGCAAGTCACTCGACGCGCCCTTGTGCAATGACACCGGGTCCTTGCAGAGGTCATCGCAAAAGGTGTCGAACGCGACGGATTTGGTCAAGTCCTCTTGTGCCAAGGCATTGATCAACACGTAGCAGGCGTTAGCGACTTTAGGCTGCTTTTCAAACACGGCCATCACTTTCGGCCAGTTCTTGATGTTGAACGCGTTCAGTTCGGCGCTCAAGTCGTGATTCTCCGCGTTTTGCACATGTATGAGTGTTCCCAGCAAGAATACCACTGCGTGTTGGAAGTCGTACCGCACCTTGGCTGCGGTGTTCTCTTTGCCGACCCCGCCCACCCTCACGCTGTTCTCCCATGCGTTGACGTTAAACATATTGCTGAACAGGTGTTGCTTGTGGAAGAACAAATTGACCACCGCAGGCACAAAAGAGTTGTTGAAAGGGGCCCTGGACATCTTGCAGCCGAGCAAGGATGCTACCCCAATTAAAGCAAACCCACAATTACTGCGTGCGTTCCAAAATGCTTACCGCCGGCACGACAAAATATGCCATCATGTTCGCAGCGTTTTGTTTTGTTTCGCAGTTGTTTTGTTTTTGTTTGTTTTGCTCTGCTTTGTTTCGCTTGTTGGCTGGCTCGTTCGTTGGCCGTGTCGTCTTGCTGTTCGTTTGTCGCCGTGCCGCGTTGCCCCGAATGGTTCTTGTCGTTGTCGTTGCTGTTGTCTGGTTGAGCGTTCAAGTTCTTCGTGGCCGGCGACAAACGAACACCACGACTCTGTGTTCGCTTGCGGTCGTCGTCGTCTTCGTTCATCGGCACCACCCCGAAACTGTTTTCGTTGTTCGCTGTTCGTTTGTCGTCGTTCGTCGTTCGTTTGTCGTCGTTCGTTTGTCGTCGTTCGTTTGTCGTCGTTCGTTTGTCGTC
>ENA-OWNT01003472-OWNT01003472.1-seawater-metagenome-genome-assembly--contig:-NODE-3472-length-14791-cov-4.816433_pt1 | contig 14791 bp, 8 predicted proteins | sample MGYA00238136_ERZ651165 | MGnify/ENA primary metagenome ERZ651165 (study PRJEB26861, sample SAMN08777766) | seawater metagenome | isolation source: coastal seawater | place: USA: Florida | collected...
GCGATCCCGAGGGACTCCACGTAGTAGCTGCCGCAGGCGTCCAGGGGCCGCTCGCGCGCGACGTAGGCATGGATCTGGGCCGCGGTCAGCGCGCGCAGGCGCATCGTGTGGACCTCCACGGCCGTGCGCACGGTCCCGTCGCGGCCGTCGACGAGCGCCGTCCCGGTGACGAGCTGGTGCTCCCGGCCGGCCATGGCCGTGAGCTGGGCCCGCGCGCGCTCTTCGGTCCCTGGCTTGCCGAGGATCGTGTCACCGAGCACCGCCACCTGGTCCCCGCCGAGCACGAGCGCGCCGGGATGGGCGTCGGCGACGGCCTGCGCCTTCGCAACGGCGAGCTGCGTGACGAGCTCCCTCGGCGCCAGGCCGCGCGCTTTCCATGGATCCTCGTCCAGCCCCGGATCCGCCTGGGTGAACGGCAGCTGCAGGCGCTCCAGCAGCGCCGCACGCCAGCGGGAGGTGGACGCGAGCACGAGGGGAGGGGTCATGGCGAGGCGTCCAGGCGGGCGAGGTGGTCGTCGATGAGCGCCGCCATCACGGCGTAGCCGCGGGCGTTGCAGTGGCCGTTCGGGCCGAGGTGCTCGGCCCAGGCGTCGGCGTCGAAGCGGTCGGCGAAGGCCGCCCGCAGGGGCAGCAGCGGAACTCCGCGGGCCGCGGCGTAGTCCCCCAGGATCGTGGCGAGCACTGCGTGATCCTCCGACGGGTTGGGGTAGTCGAGCAGGAGCACCCGGGAGCCGGCGGCCGCCGCGGCGTCCAGGACCAGGTCGAGATCGCGCTCCAGGAGGGCGAAGGGCGCCCGCGCGGAGCGCCCCAGGGCGTCGATCATGCGCAGCGGCGCGTCGGCGGGCTGCAGCGAGGCGAGGAGCGTCGCGATGTCTCCACGGGACATGCAGGGCTGCAGGACCTGCCCGAAGCCCACCGGGTCCCGGCGCAGGCGGAACCACGCGGTGGCCACGTCCGGCAGGTCCTCGCAGAAGCGGAACTCCGACAGGACGCTCGCGACGGCTCCGAGCAGCGCGGCGTCCGCGGCGTCGGGATCGGCCAGCACCCGATCCACGGCGGCGCGCGCCAGGTCCCGGTCGCCAGGCTCGGCCGAGCGCAGGACGTAGTAGCGCCAGTGGTCCGCCGTGGGCCGCACGGGCTCCGGCAGAGGGTCCGCGCCGGGGGGCAGCCCCATCAGGGCGTCCGCGGCCTCCAGGTCGCCCACGTGGGCTGTGTGGATGGCGAGATCGACGCGGGTGCCGAGGTCGTGGGGAGCCGTGGCGAGCCAGTCGCGACGGGCCTGCGCGGCGCCCTCTGGATCCAGCCGCCCGTCGAGCATGCGCGCGCGGTCGAGGGCGGTGATCGCTCCCCAGGGATCGGCTTCGCAGGCTTCCTGCACGGCGCGGTCGGCGGCGGCGGACGGGAACCGGCAGGCGAGGTCGAGCACGTCGGCGAACCCCGGCGCGCGGTGGGCGGCGGACGTGAGCAGCGCCCGCGCGCGCCGCCAGTCTCCGGCCAGGAGCGCCCCTTCGGCGGCCCCGAGGTCCCGGAGGGCGCCCCGGGGGAGGGCGAGCAGGGCCTGCCCGTGCTCCGCGACCCGCCGCCAGTCTCCGAGCTCCCGCGCGCGCCGGAGGAGGGCGTAGCGAGCGAGCACGGCGTGGGGGCCGGTGACGCCCTGCAGGATCTGGGGCTCCGCACCGGGCGCGACGGTGCGGCGGGCGCAGGCGAACAGCAGCGTCCAGGCGGCGTCCACGATCGGATCTCCGGTGGACGTCGGCGCCTCCTCGATCTGCCGCTCCAGGTACTGGCGGCCCGGCCCGTCGGCGAGCAGCGGGGCCTGCAGCACGGGCGCGCCGGCCACGTCGCGCCGCAGCGCGGGGATCGCGGGCAGCGGATCCGGCGGGGCGGTGATGGCCTCCCGGTAGCCCTCGGTGCCCCGCAGGTTCGCCCAGAGGATGCGCGCCAGCTTCAGCGTCCGCAGAGAGGGCCCCGGCGAGGGCGGCGGCGCGGTGCCGGCCCGGGACGCCAGCAGCTCCTCCACCTCCGCCACGCGGTACGCGTTCGTCGCGTTGTTCTGCCCGACGAGGACGAGGATCCAGGCGGGCCGGAGCGCCGGCACGAGGTCGAGGACCGTGAGGGCCACGTGGGCCGAGTTCGCGCCCGTGCGCCCGGCGTTGATGACCCCCACCGCGCGCCCGGCGCGGTCTGTCAGGCGGCGCTCCAGGACGTCCACGAAGCCCTCACCGACGGGGGCCTCGGCGCCGGCGACCCAGCTGTCGCCGACGGCCAGCAGATCGGCGCCGCGGGGCGGGATCGGCGAGGGCGGGGGCTCGAGCAGGCGGGCGCCCAGCTGGAGCACGCCCTCCAGCAGCAGCACGCTCGCGAGCGGCACCCACAGGAGGAACAGCAGGCGCCGGCGCGTCCGGCTCATGAACTCAGTTCAGGTCGATGATGACGACGGCGCCGGGCTGGCTCGTGGGCTGGCCGTTGCTGGCCGTGACCAGCTCGCGGTCCGGGGCGCCCACGAGGAGCTCGCCGTAGTTGTCGGCGTCCAGGTCGCGGATGGCCGCGAGGCCGGCTCCGACGCGGTCGTCCGGATCGCCCGAGAGCACCTCGTAGTCCGCGCCGTCCCAGCTGCGGGAGGCCGTGACGGCGGCGCTGCCGAGGAAGACGCGCGCAGCGGGGGTGGCCGACAGGTCACCGGCGGCGCCGGGATCGAGATCGCCGCAGGCGAGATCGCCGAGCCCGTCGCCGTCCAGGTCCACGCCGACGCTGATCTTGCAGAAGCCGATCTCGCCGGCGCCCGCGAGGGTGTAGGGCAGGTCCGCAGAGGTGATGGCGCCCGCGAACCCGGCGTCGCCGCCGGACGCGATCCAGACGGCGCCTTCGGTGCCGGTGCCACCGTCCGGGCCGGCTCCGTAGACCGCGAAGTCGTCGAAGCCGTCGCCGTCGTGGTCCCCCAGGGCGGCCATGGAGATGCCGAACCCGCCGGAGCCCGCCGCCGTCGCGTCGACGATGACGTCGGCCGTCGCGGAGGTCAGGGAGCCGCTCCAGCGCGCGGCCTCGCCCTTGTAGACGAGCGCGCGGCCGTTGCCGCTGCTGCCCGCGCCCGGGGCGCCCACCGCGAGGTCGTCGAAGCCGTCCTGGTCGATGTCCAGGATGCCGGCGCAGCTCGTGCCGAGCTGCTGTCCGGCGCCCGTGCCCTCGACGATGAAGCCGGGCTGCAGGTCGTCCGGGTTGAGGTCGCTCGGCCAGTTGCCCCCGTGCCCGTAGGCCACGTAGACGCGGCCCGCGATGGCGTCGCCGGCCGTCGGCGCGGCGATGGCGAGCTCCGCGAGGCCGTCGCCGTCCAGGTCACCGACGGGGCAGGGGACCTGGCCGATCTCCTCGCCGCCCCCGAAGTAGGTCACGCCGTCGACGAGGTCCACCGTGCCGCCGAAGCCGCCCTGGGCGCCGAAGATGATGTAGACGCCCGTGCCCGTGGCCGAGCTGGGCAGTGACACGTGGCGGAAGCCGACCACCGCGTCTGCGAGGCCGTCGCCGTTCAGGTCGCCGGGGCCGTAGACGTTGATGAGCTTGAGGCCCGTGTCGCCAAAGAAGTCGGTGGATGCGTTGCCCGTGGAGTACGGCGGGTTGGTCGCGGAGATCGCGGCGCCCGAGAAGAACCAGGCGTGGCCGTCGCCCTGGCCCTGGCCCGTGCCGCCGACGAAGACGGACTGGTTGTCCAGCAGGATGAAGTCCGCGAGGCCGTCGCCGTCCATGTCTCCGGGGGAGGCGAGCTGATTGACCGCGCCCAGGGCCTGCAGGCCCACACCCTCGATCATCGGCAGCGTCTCGAACCCCTCGAACGTCGGAACCGTGAGCGTGTCGGCCACGGTCGTCGACGCGGTGCCGGCGCCGGACGCGTCCGTGCCGTCGCTCACCGTGGCGCTGCAGGCCCAGGTCTCGCCCGCGGCCTGCTCCGAGGCCAGCACGGTGTCCGCCGCGATGCCCGCGTCGGCGCCGTCCACCGTCCAGGACCAGGTCGCGGTCAGGGTCTGCTCGGTGTCCGGGTCCAGGTCGTCCAGATCCGTGATCGTGCAGGTGATGGCGGAGTTCTCGCGGGCGGGGACGGGGCTGATGGCCACCGTCGGCGCCGTCGGCGCGGTGTTGCCGATGACGACCTCGGCCGTGAAGGCCGCGCCCACGTCGAACGCGTCGCGCGGCGTCAGGGTCACCGACCAGGTCTCGCCGGCCGCGGTGTTGAGGTTCGACAGGGTCTCGCCGGCCACGGTGTCGCCGTCCGGTCCCGTCCACTGGGCCGCGACGGACACCTCGTCGCCCTCGGCGTCGGTGTCTTCGAACGTGAACGCGAGGTCGTCGCCCGTGGTGGGCGACGGCGGCACGAAGGTCACGCCCGTGATGGTGGGGGCCTGGTTCGCGCGGATCTCCACGGAGTCCTGGCAGGCCACCGCGGCCGTGGGCGTGAGGGCCATGGCGGTGATGGTGTGGGTGCCGGGGGTGATCGCGGTCTCGAGGCGGGCGCCGGCGGGGCAGCCGGGGTCCTCGGTGCAGCCACCCTCGGTGTTGATCCCGGACTCGAGCAGGACGCCGTCGGGGTACAGATCCGAGCCAGCCTCCAGGTCCGACACGAAGTGCACCGCGGGGAGCTCGTCCGGCGTGAACTCACCCTTGACGTAGACCAGCAGGTTGAAGCCGTCCTCCGAGCTGATCCGCCCGGGCTGGGGCAGGTCGAACGTGCAGATGACGGCGGGCACCGGAGTCGGGCAGCCCGTGGCCAGCAGGAGGGGCAGCAGCGTCGTGGACAGCAGCAGCGAGCGTCGCATCGGGGTCTCCCTGGATTGACGGCGGATCCTACACGCCTTTCCGGGCGTGACACTTCTTGTACTTCTTGCCCGAGCCGCAGGGACAGGGGTCGTTCCTGCCCACCTTCTGCTCGGCCCGGCGCAGCGTGCCCGCGCCGTCGTGGACGAAGCCGTCCGGAGTCTCGGGCGGCAGCACCCCGTCGAGCACCCGCGCCAGGGCGAGCTCGTCCAGGCCGGTGCCTGCGATGGCTTCGCCGAGGGACCGCAGCCCGTCGAGCGGCATGTCCTCCATGGCCGCCTCGGCGTCCTGCAGGCTCGGCCCCGTCTGTGCGCCCAGATCCGCGCTGCGGGCGGCGATGCGCTGCTCGAGCGCCTCGATGTCCTTGCCTGAGGTGATGCGGTCCACGAGCGCGGGCAGGGCGCTTCCGGAGATGGCCTGGCTGAACAGGTCGATGACGCGCTGGGGCGGCACGGACCGGGTCAGCTCGTGCGCCGCCACCGCGTCCCGCTCGTCGGCCGGCAGGGCCGCGAGGAGCTCCGACCGACGCCGCACCGCGGAGTCCACGAACAGGTCCACGTACCCGGCGACCCGGTCGGAGCCGGCGAGCACCGGGGCAGCCTGGAGGATGGCCGTGAAGACCGCCGCGGGCCCCATGATCCCCAGCACCCCGTCCGCGTGCTTGTTCGCCGCGGCGCTCAGGGTGATGTCGAGGTCGTCGAACGACTCGAGGGTGTTCCCGAGCATCGCGACGGTCAGCACGATGCGGGCGGACAGGGGATCGGCGGGCGCGGAGGCTCCGAGGGCGTCGAGCATGGGCGGCAGGGTACGCGGTCAGCGCAGGAAGTTGAGCCCGCCCGGGTGCAGGTAGCTCGTGAAGCTCGCGTACCCGTACGACGTGATCGAGAAGCCCACGTCGTCGACGCTCTCGATGTGGTGCGAGCCCGGATCGATGAGGACCCGGGCCGCCACGTACGTGGAGCCGCCGATGGGCTCCCACTCCTCGATGAGCAGCCCATCCAGGAAGATCTGGGCGCCCGCGGGGGCCACGACGTTGACGTGGTTCCAGGTGTAGGTGTCCGGCGCGAGGAAGTCGTACTCGGCCCGCCACTGGTTGATGGGGATGCCGGTACCGAGCGCCGGGTCGCCCTCGTCCGCGTCGAGCGCCTGCTGCCCGAGCATGGCCTGCGTGACGGAGATGGGGCCCCCCGCCTCGATGGACAGGTGCTCGTCCGTCTCGAACTGCAGGATCTGGCCCCGGTCGAGGAACTGGGCCGGCTCCACGGCCGGGTCGAAGCGCACGAGGGTGCCGTCGTTCGCCGCGATGATCCGGTAGATGGTGGGCGCCCGGTCGTATCCGCCGGGGTACGTCGGCGCGCTCACCACGACGTTTGCGCCCCAGGTCTCCAGCGGGAACATCATCTCTTCGAGGTGATCGCAGGCCCACTCGAAGAAGGGCATGAAGGTGCAGGCGTGCCCCGCGAACACGGCCACGGGCTCCGTCGCGGTGATGACCGTGCCGGTGAGGTCGCCGCTGGTGACGCTCAGGCAGTACTCGGCCCCGTTGGCCACCGACCGCTCGCCCCCAATGGCGCCGCAGGGGTCCGTCTCCTTCGTGGTGGGCTGGTGGCTGAAGATCTGCAGCACGTCCCCCCGGTCGAGCGAGTAGGTCGCCTCGCTCCCGACGGTCTGGGGGGTGACGTCGCCGCCGGTCGTGTCGGCGCTGAACGTGACCGTGACGTCCGTGCCGTTCGTGGTGCCGGTGATGGCGACGAGGCCGGGGACCCACTGGTACTGCAGCACCGGCGCCGGGTCCTGCGAGATGCCCCAGGACGGCCAGGTGCTGACGATGTAGTTGCTCGTCAGGACGTGCTCCGGAAGCAGCATGGAGGCGTCGTTCGTGTAGCTGTAGATGGCCGGATCCGCCGGGGACCGGAAGTGCAGCGGGCTGTACTGGTAGGCCACCACGGGCACGTTCGTGCGCACCTCGTAGGCTCCGTCCTGCACCCGCCGACTGCTCGCGTACCCCTTCAGATCCGCCTGGTAGGGCAGGGGGATCGCGAGCGTCGACTCGGCCGGGACCTCCACGACGTCGTAGGGGAGCCCGCCCGTGCGCAGCGTCACCTCGGCCGCGCTGTCGTTCGGGTTGCCGACCACGAGGGCGAAGTCGTCGTCGAACGCGGCGTCCACGAGGTTGGCGGTGGGCACCGCCAGGAACCGGCAGCCCAGGTAGGAGAGCTGGGACTCGGCCGACTGGCAGGCGTCGTAGCACTGTCCGGCGAGGCAGGTCTCCGTGGGCAGGCACTCGTCCACGAAGGACGTGACGGTGCCGTCGTCGCTGCACTGCCAGATCTCCCGGCCGACGCAGTAGGCCGTGCCGGAGTCACAGCCCCGGCAGCCTTCGATCGCGTCGCAGTACGGCGTGGGCGTCTCGCAGGCGATGCCGGCGCTCCACTGGCCGTCGATGCAGGTCTGGAACCGCGCGCCCATGCAGCGCGTGGCCCCCTCGTTCGTGCAGAGGAGGTCGGGATCCACGGGGGTCGGCGGCTCGGGCGGCGTGGCGAAGCCCCCCTGATCGCCGCCGCAGGCCCCCAGGGCGAGGGGGAGGGCGAGGAGGACGAGGGGGAGGAGGAGGCGCCGCACGGACATCAGAGTGGCGTCCCCGCCCGCGGGGTGCAAGGCGTCGGCCGGGGCCGTGGACTATGCTCCCGTCGTGTCGAACCCGCCGACAGAGACGACCTCGTCCCGGGCCTGGGTGGGGGTCGGCCTGGGCCTGGCGGCGGTCTGGGGCGTCTGCACCGCCGCGCTTCGCGGTCACACCGAGCGGGTCGACGAGTACTCCCACCTCCCCCAGATCCGCATGTTGCTCGCCGGGGACTGGGCGGTGGAGCCGTCGATCACCCAGATCCCCGGCTACCACGCCCTGGTGGCCACGGTCGCCCGGCTCTTCGGCGCGCCGACGTACGACGACCTGCGGCTGGTGTCGACGCTGATCGGTGTGGCGAGCGTCGTCGCCTTCGCCGGCTGCGCGCGGGCCCTCGGCGTCCCCCGGCCAGGCCTGCGCACCGTGCAGTTCGCGTTCTTCCCGCTGCTGTTCGGCTTCCGGTTCCTCCTCTACACAGACACGCTCTCCATCGCGCTGGTGCTGGGGATGGGCTGGGCGGTCCTGGTGGGCCGGACGAACACGGCCGGTGTGCTCGGTCTCGCCTCGCTCCTCGTGCGGCAGACCAACGTGCCCTGGGTTGCGGCGGCGCCGCTCCTGGGCCTGCTCGTGGAGCCGGGGCTGCTGAAGCGACCTGCGCTGGACCTGCTGAAGCGCCACGCGACGTTCGTCCTGGCCGGAGCCGCCTTCGTCGCCTTCGTCGTCATCAACGACGGGGTGGCCATGACGCCGGCGGAGCAGGAGAAGCACCCGCTCGGCCTGAACTGGGGCAACCTCGCGTTCCTCCTGATCACGGCGCCGCTGGTGGCGCTGCCGCTCACCGTCTCGCGGGCCCCCACGGCGCTCCGTGAGTGGCGCGGGCGGTCCGCGGTGGTCGGCGCGCTGGTCTTCGGCGCCCTGGCTGCGTTGTTCGTGACGCGCTGGGAGGTCGAGCACGGGTCGAACCTGGCGCTCGCCAACTTCATCCACAACCACATCGTCGTGGACGTGGCTTCCGGGGTCGGCCCGCGCCTGGGCGGCGTCGCGCTGGCGGCCGTGGGGCTCGCCACGGTGGCTGGGATGGAGCGGGGACGGCTGGCGGCGCTGGGACTCGTGGGCGCGCTGAGCCTGCTGCCGCTGCGCATGGTCGAGCCGCGTTACTGGATCCCCGTGTGGACCGTGTTCCTGCTGCTGCGGGGCGACGCGGGCGCGCGCACGGAGCGGGCCCTCGCGCTGTGGTTCGGGCTCCTGTCGGCTGCGCTCTTCGTCCTGCTGGTTCAGGACCGGGCGCACCTCTGAGCAGGTATCCTCCGACGCCGTGACTCGGAGCCGCATCATCGCCGCGCTGATCCTCGGGTCGCTGACCAGTGGCCCACGCCGCGCTGGGGCGTCGTGACGAGCGCCGGCGAACCGCGATCCCGGGGGGGGCGCCGCGCGCTGCTGGCGCTGTGGATCGCCGGCGCCAGCCTGGCCCTCCTCGAAGGTGTCCTGCAGGTCGGCGCGCGCCTCGCGCAGCCGGATCCCGTCGCCGTCGGCGCGGGAGATCCCGACGCGATCCGCGTCCTCGCCCTCGGAGACTCCTGGACGGCGGGAGCGGAGGCGCCGCCCGGGCAGGGGTACGTCGACCACCTCGAGGACGGCCTCGCCGAGCTCCTCGCGCCGCGCCGGGTGGAGGTCCGCAACCTCGGACAGTCGGGCGCCAACACGGCCCAGGTGGCCCTGGCGGCCCTGGACCAGTTGCCGGTGTTCGAACCGCACCTCGTGGTGCTCCTGGCTGGGGTGAACAACGGCACGTCGTTCGCGCGCGTCGCCGAGTTCGACCAGCGGTTCGGCACGGGCGACGGCGGGCCCTGGTACGACGCGCTGCGCACGGTGAAGGCCGTCCGCCTGCTGCTCGCCGGGAGCCGCGGGGCCGCCTGGGGGACCGCGATGTCGACGCGCGCCAAGGAGCGCGAGTGGCCGGCCCGGACCGTCCCGGTGGCTCCGGCCTTCCAGTCCGGCCCCGGCAACGGGTACTTCCACCGCCGCCTGGAGCTGCCCCTGAAGACCAGCCAGTCCGAGTACGCGGACGTGGCCTGGGAGCTCCTCTATCGGGCCCACGAGCGTGATCTCGTGCCCGCGCAGGTCCTGGCCGTGGAACTCACGGCGGCTCACGGCTGGGACGGCGAGTACGGCCTGTCCGCCCCCCGCGCGAACAACTTCGAGGAGGTGCTCGCCCGCTACGCGCTCCTCCGCTTCGCCCGGGAGCGCGACGACTGGCGGTCCGTCCGACGCCACGGCGGCGCGCTCCACGGGGTCCGCGCGCGGACCGCGCTGTCGGACGCCGGGGCCGCCGAGGCTGCGCTCCTCGCGGGAAACTGGGCCTTGGGGGTCGAGTACCTCGAGGCGGCGTGGCAGAAGGCGCCGGGGTTCCCCGACCTGCTCGACGTGGCGTCCCGGGTCCCGCCTCCGGCGCGGTCCATCGCCGTGGAGCGCATCCTCGAGGGCAAGCCCCTGGCCCGGGCGACGCCCCTCGATCGCGCCCGCCACATCGACGGCTGGCGCCACCCCGAGGACGCCGCCGCTCACCGTCGCGCCTGGCTCGCGTCCCACCCGCGCGACCGTGGGGTGCGCAGCGAGCTCGCCCTGTGGGTGCTGTTCCACGGAGGCTGGACCGAGTCGGACCAGCTGATGGGCCTGGAGGAGGACTGGGACCGCCAGGGCCTGCCCGCCCCCACGTCTCCGGATCCGGCGGACTGGCGCTACTACCTGCACCGCGCGGGGGAGGCCGGTGGCGACGAGCGCGTCGCGAAGGCGCTCGCCTGGTCCCTCGAGGCGTTCCCGAAGGACCCGGGGGTCCTGTACGCCGCGGCGCGGGTGCACGCGAACACGACCCACGACTGCGACGCGGCCGTGGATCTGGCGCGCGAGCAGTACGTCGTCCGCGGGGACCCCCAGCAGTTCGTGGACGCCGTGGGACCCTGCATGCCGCTGGGTCAGGCGGCCGCGATGCTGGACCGGCTCGTGCACCACTGGAAGCCCCTGCAGGGGCGGGGCCGCTGGTCGAACGCCTACGGGACGTCTCGCGATCCGGAGGTCCTCTTCCGGCGGCACCTCGACGCGCTGGTGGACGCCGCGGCGAAGCGGGGCACCACGGTGCTCATGCTCGACTACCCCAACCCCCGCCACGAGTACGAGGGGTTCCAGGAGCAGTTCCAGCAGTACGCCCAGCAGCGCGGGGTCCCGTTCCTGGACATGTTCGGGCGGTTCAACGATCGCTTCAGCGCCGACGAGTGGGACGCCTTGATGGCTCCCGGCGGGCACTGCAACGCGGACGGCTACGCCGTGATGGCGGAGGAGGTGATCGCCGCCCTGCGCGACGATCCCGAGCTGGCCGCCGCGCTCCGGGGGGATCGATGAACCCCGCGTCCCGTTGGTTCGGGCCGCTCCTCGTGGGCCTCCTCGCCCTGGTGACCCGCGTGGCGACGTCCGCGCGGTACTGGGGTTGGGAAGAGGAGGACTTCACCAACATCAACCTGACGTGGGACATCGCTCGCCGCGGCATCGGTGACTTCCCCCAGGAATATCCGCCGGTCTACTACGGCGTCTCGGCCGTGCTCACCGGGGTGCTGGGCGACGCCGAGCTGGCCACGCGGTCCCTCACGCTGGTGAGCGGTGTGGCGCTGTGCGTCCTGGTCTTCCTGTTGGGTCGGCGCCTCTTCTCCGAGCGGGCGGGTTGGGCTGCCGGGCTGCTGTGCGTGGTGCAGCCCCAGCTGCTGCTGTACTCCAGCACGCCGCTGCGGGAGCCGTTCTATGCCGCGCTGTCGCTCCTGGGGCTCCTCCTCCTGATGGAGCGGCGGCACCTCGGGGCGGCGCTCGCCTTCGCGCTCACGGCGCTGACGCGGTACGAGGCGTGGTTCTCGAACGTCCCGTTCGGCCTCGCGGCGGGCTGGCGGACGGACGCGCCGCGCGCGCGCGCCGTGTTCGCGCCTCTGGTGCTGTACGTCGCCTTCGGCCTGGCCTGGGTCGTCTACGTGGGCTGGACGACGGGGGAGTGGAACCCGCTGGGCTCGACCTTCGCGATGAACGTGACTGATGCCCCCACGGCGGACCGCACCGGCGTCCTCGACTGGGCGGCCAGCGGCGCGCGCGTCGAGCTCGCCTTCCTGTTCACGGTGGTCCCCGCCATGCTCGGTCCCGTGCTCCCCATCGCCGCCGTGGTGGCCGCCGGCCGGGGGGTGATGGACACCGAGCACGGTGAGCTCCGGCTCGCCAGCCTGTACTGCCTCGCGCAGCTCGGGCTCATGGCCGGCATCGTCTTCATCGGCCAGTTCGACCCTCCGAACCACCCGCTCTACCTGAAGTGGAGCGTGCTGGCGTGCGCGCTCACGTGCCTGTTCGGCTGCGGTGGACTCGACGCGCTCCTCGGCCGCATCGCCGGGCGGCGCTGGTGGAGCCGGGCCGCGATCGTCGGGGTGCTGCTGCTCACGCTGATCCCGTTCGCCGTCGAGTTCGGGGCCGAGACGCGGCGGAGCGACCGCACGGTCCGCCCCCAGGTGGAGATCGCGAACTGGATCGAGATGGCCTACCCGCGGGGCACCACGTTCCTGCTCGACCAGATCACGCTCTTCCAGCTGGACCGACGGGACCACGGCTTCGACATGCTCCAGTGGCAGTTCCTGCCGGCCTGGGGGGACGACGGCCGCGGATGGGCGGCGGGTCCCGAGCAGCTCGGGCGGTTCCTGGCGGAGCGGGAGGTCGCGCTCGTGCTCTGGTGCCGGGAGGAGTGGACGCAGGGCCCCGTGATCGCGCCCTACCTCGCCGAGCCGAAGAACCACAGCCTGGGGCCGGTGGAGCTCCGCCTCATCCACGCGGACGACGCGTACGGCTTCCGGCTCTACTCGGTGATCAGGGCGCCCCGTGGAACCCGGCCGCGCTGAGGGCGGCCGCGAGGTCCAGCCCGACCCGGGCGTGCGCCTGCCGCGTCGGCAGCTGGCTCGCGCCGGACCCGTCGACGAACACGATCCCCTCCGGCTGCCTCGCCACCCACGCCTCGAGCAGCTCGTTCGTGGCGCCGTGCCGGGGCTCCGGCAGCCCGTAGCTCACCAGGGCGAACGGGACGTCGAGGGAGCGCGCGAGCGCCAGCATGGCGTCGAGTCGTTGCCCGAGCCGATCGGTGTCCTCCCCGCCGCGTCCCCTCAGGGCGGCCCGCACCTCGTCCGCCCAGAGCCGGCGGCGCCCGTCGTGCTCGACGACCACGCTCTCCTCGGCCAGGGCCGCGAGCTCCTCCGCCGGTGCGCAGTCCTGCAGGCGCGCGGTCACCTCGACGACGGATCCTCCGGCCGCCAGGGCCTGGCGGCCCGTCTCCAGTCGGCTCGCGCAGCGGTCGGGGTGCTCGAAGTCGCGCTGGAGCTCGGCCAGGAGGGCGAGGGGAGCATCTCCGAAGGCGCTGAGGAGCTCGGCGTGCAGGGCGGCCCGGCGCCCCTCCTCGCCCAACGGCACCGCTGCCACGGCGACGGCCATCGCCTCCACCTGGAGCCACCGGGGAACCGCGGGATCGCCAGCCAACGACTCCGCGCGGGTGCTCACCGTCACGCTGGCGTCGGCCCGGTGGGCAGCGACAGCCTCGGCGAGCTCGCGGGCGTCATCGTCGGGCAGGGCGTCCAGCGCCGGGGAGTGTCCGCGGCGGGCCGACGCGACAGCGCCCCAGCCGGTGGGGCGGGGCGGAAGGGGAGGCGCCTGCAGCGTGTCCTCCTCGGCGAACGCCAGGGCGGTCCAGTGCGCCTCGGGGCTGGCTGGCGCGAACGTCAGCGCGCGGATCAGCCCGGCGCGGGTCATGGAGTGGTGGCCGCGGTCGACGCTCCAGAGGGCGAGCCCCACGTCCCGGAACCAGCTGCGCTCCGTGGTGGCCAGGAGCGAGAGGGAAACGCTCGCGTGGTTCCAGCGGCCGAGCCGAGCGTCCGCGAGGCCGATCACGAACAGCGCCACCGCATCCGCGGGTGCGGTGGCGAGGTGCGCCGTGGCCCGGGCGCGGGCGTCCGCGAGGGCTCCCTCCGAGAGCAGGATCAGCGCCTGCCACGCGTCGCTGGGCGCCTTGGCCCGCGCTGCCGCCAGATCCCCGGCGACCCAGTCCGCGAACGCCGGGGAGGTGGAGTCCGGGTCGGCGTAGGGCGGACCCGCCTCGGTGAGGGGCGGCGTGAGCTCGGCGTCGACCTCCGCCTGGAGGGTGTCGTTGGCGGCGTCCTCGGCCCCCACCGAGACGACGATCAGGTCCGGGCCGTCCGCGACTGCGTCCCGCAGCGCCCTCCAGCCCTGGGCCGAGTTCGTGCCCGGCGTCGCGCGGTTGTCGAGGTGGACCGCGTGCCCGCCGGTCTCGTGCAGGTGCCGGCCGAGCACCGCCAGGAAGTCGGTGCCGTCCGGCGTGCCCTCGCCGGACATCCACCCGTCGCCGACGCCGAGCAAGGAGAGATCGGCCTCCTCGCGGGCGACGCCCGAGAACGGCGCGAAGGTCGGCGGCGGCGCCGACCCCGTCTCGAGGGGCGCCCGCGGCGGGGACGACTCGGAGGGGCCGGTGCCCCGCGCCCACCAGCTTCCGAACCAGATCAACCCGGCCAGCGCCGCCAGTCCCACGACGGCCCCCAGGACCCAGGTCGGCGGCGGGTCGCCCTCGGGTCCCGCGGGCGCTGGCAGTGGATCGGTCACGCGGGCTCTGTAGCACACCCTGTTCCTTGTCCGTCACGCACCCAGGGGGCAGAATCCCGGTCCATGGAACGACCCGGGGAGAGCGTGCGCCTGCCCCGCCCGGGCCGGCCCGAAGCAGCCATCCTGATGGCGCTTTTCCTCGCCCACGCCGTCGCCCTGATCGTGTGGCTCCGCGCCGACGCGGTGCCCAACGGCTTCCAGAACGAGTTCCACCACCTGCGGGCGGCCCAGTGGAGCTGGAGCCTCCTGGCCGACGGCCGCCTCGGCGCGCTGCTGGCCGCGCTCTTCACGGACTACTACCCGCCTCTGCTCAACGCCCAGGGTCTCATCGCCCTGACCCTGGCTCCGGGGGCCGAGGACTGGCTCGCGGCGACGAACCTCGTGTGGGTGGCGGTGCTGCTCGGGAGCACGTGGGCGCTGGCGGAGATCGTCGCGCCCCGGGGTGGCGTGGCCGCGGCGGTCCTGGTGTCGGCGCTGCCGGCCATCGTCGGCAACGCGCGCTACTTCGAGCCCAACACGGCCCTCGCTGCGCTCTGCACCGCGGCGGTCCTCGCGCTCGCGTGCTCCGGGTCCAGCAGGAGGGGCTGGCTCCTGGCGGGGGCCGTGGGTGGGGGCGCGCTGTTGGCGGACCGTCTGACCGCCGCGCCGGTGCTCCTCGGCGCGCTGGGGTTCGTCCTGGGGCCCTTG
>ENA-OWNT01003473-OWNT01003473.1-seawater-metagenome-genome-assembly--contig:-NODE-3473-length-14791-cov-4.533506_pt1 | contig 14791 bp, 14 predicted proteins | sample MGYA00238136_ERZ651165 | MGnify/ENA primary metagenome ERZ651165 (study PRJEB26861, sample SAMN08777766) | seawater metagenome | isolation source: coastal seawater | place: USA: Florida | collected...
TTAATGGTGCACAATAAATGCCCGTCACCTGAATCAGGCTCAAAATGCACTGACAGAACCCGCGCGTCGTTTGACTCAACAATCCGGGCAATCTCTTGCAGGTTGTAGTCATTTTGCCCAAGCTTAAGAGTAATAAATGCCCCCCTATGCTTTATACTGATGGTGTTTTCGAGGTACCGTATAATGTCAATGAGTCTGAGAAGCCCTATCACACTTTCGGTTTCGTCAACCACAGGGATTGCAGTGTATTCTTCTTCAACAAAGAGTTTGAGCGTATCAAAGACAAAGGCCCTGCGCCCTACACTCAGTTTTACCAAATCAGCACGATAGGTGTCAATACTCACATCCTGCTCTCTGTCTTCTTCTGTAAAACAGCTTACATCAAGCAGCCCCACATACTTGCCCTGGTCAATTATAGGCACATGATAAATTCCAAGATCAATTGCCATTTTCTCAACCTGCGACAGTGGTGTCTCGGTGTTAAGTGGCATTACACCAGAAGTCATAATAGCTTCTACCAGCATATTTCATTTTTTGGGAGGTCTTTTACAACCTCAACTTTTCCCTTTGCTTTAACGGATTCACCTGTCCGGTTTCGCACAAAGGAAACAAAGTTTTCAATGATTTTAAGACCACTGTTGGTCAATACAGCCTCAGGATGGTATTGCACACCCCAAACCGGTTTTTCTTTATGTGCAAAGGACATGAGTTCGCCCATTTCTGTGGTACCCGTGGCCTTGAGCATATTGGGCAAATGAGAAATAATCAATGAATGATAGCGCGTTACCTGGGTTGGGCTTTGAACTCCGGTGTAGAGGTCTGTCCCCGTATGACTTACCATAGATACCTTGCCATGCATTGGCTTATGCGCTTTTACCAGCTTGCCACCATAATAGCAACAGAGTGTCTGATGCCCTAAACAAACTCCTAAAATGGGTTTCTGCCCCTCATAAGCACCTATAATCTCAAATAGTGCCGGATAGTCAGCAGGCCGTCCAGGACCTGGACTAATCACTATTCCCTCAGCCCTCTTCAAAGAATCCCAGTGATCACCCAGCTCATTATACCTAACCGTCAACACATCAATGCCTTGTTGCTCCAGATAATCCTGCAGATTATGGGTAAAGGAATCAAAGTTGTCAATGAGTAGTATCAAGTTGCTGAACTATTTTGCTAAAGTAGTCTTCAATACTTGAAACCAGGTCGTGAAACCATGGTATTACCGCCCCCAGCGCATCAACTACAATTGGTGTAAAGTCTTTGATATACTTATAGCTGATAGATTCTTTCTTAACCACATCATCAAACAAAGCGGCATTGTCAACCAGCCAGACAAACAAGCTTACCAACAACAGGGCTTTTACCAGGCCGAGGACCAAACCAAAAAACCTATTGAGAAAGTTGAGTTGTGCTGCCTTGATTACTTTCTCTACCAAACGGCCCATCAGAATTACCAGCACAAAAGCTGCCAGGAAAACCAGCACATAGACAATAAGCGGTAAATAAGGACTTTCTAAGTCAGTATTTGCACTGAGCTGGGTAAGTATGTAGTGTGATGTTTTGAGTGTGGCAACTATTGCCAATATCAATGCAGCGAGTCCAAAAAGCTCTTTGACAATACCTTTCTTATACCCTATGAAGCCAAAATAGGCCAGTGGAATAAGAGCAATAATGTCAATGATATTCATTAGGAAAGCAATTGGGCTGCTATGGCTGAAATGGCCTTTCCATCAGCCCTGCCCGCTGCTTCCTTCATTGCTATACCCATTACCTTACCCATGTCAGCCATTGATGCTGCACCGGTATCGGCAATTGCTTGTTCAATTAACTGCTGAATTTCTTCGGCGTTTAATTGTTGTGGTAGGAATGCTTCAAGTGCTTTTACTTCTTCTGCTTCTTTTTCAGCCATATCATCTCGACCGCCATCTTTAAACATCGCGATTGACTCTTTACGTTGTTTAACCATTTTAGTTAAAACAGCGATAATTGATTCATCGGTAGTTTCAGTTTTGTTGTCGATTTCGGCTTGCTTAATAGCAGATAACGCCATGCGAATCGCTGTAAGACGTATTTTGTCTTTAGCTCGCATAGCGTTTTTCATTTCGTCTTTGAGTTGTTCAAGCAATGTCATGCTTAGGACTCAGTAGTTTATCTAATATTACTAAGGTAAATTAGTATAAACGAACGCGACGTGCGTTTTCACGAGAAAGCTTCTTAGCTGCACGTTTAACTGCTGCTGCTTTCTTACGCTTACGTTCCCAAGTTGGTTTTTCGTATGATTCGCGACGACGTACTTCTGAAAGGATACCTGCTTTTTCACAAGAACGTTTAAAACGACGTAGTGCTACGTCAAATGGTTCGTTTTCTCTTACTTTAATTACTGGCATTTTGCCTCTTACCTTAGTTATATCTATATAAATCGGCTTCAGACTTAGTATTAACCTCGCCTTTCACCCGCTCTATCTATTAAAAATGGGTGACGTATTCTATGCCGATAGAAGACACATGTAAAGCTTATTTAGGGTAATAATCACAATAAATTTACTGTCTTTATCGCTTTGGCGTGATAATAAACTGGTCAATTATCGTTAAGCTAGGTAAAATCGCGGCCGAATTATATTGGGAGCAAGTAAAATATGCGAATTTTAGGTATTGAAACATCCTGTGATGAAACTGGTATTGCTATTTATGATGAAGACAAAGGTATTATGTCGCATCGTTTATATAGCCAAATAAAGGTGCACGCAGATTATGGTGGAGTAGTGCCGGAGCTTGCTTCTAGGGACCATGTTCGCAAAACCATACCTCTAATTCGTGAAGTAATGGCTGAGGCTGGTGTATCGCCGCAAGACTTAGATGGTGTTGCTTATACATCTGGACCAGGGCTTGTCGGTGCCTTACTTGTAGGTTGCTCTATTGGTCGAAGTTTAGCTTATGCATGGGATCTACCAGCTGTGCCTGTCCATCACATGGAAGGCCATTTATTAGCCCCGATGTTAGAAGACGACGTTCCTGATTTCCCGTTTGTTGCGTTATTGGTTTCTGGCGGTCACACCATGTTAGTGCGTGTAGACGGTATAGGGCATTATCAACTCCTTGGTGAATCAGTTGATGATGCTGCAGGTGAGGCATTTGATAAGACAGCTAAATTATTAGGCTTAGACTATCCTGGCGGCCCGCTACTGGCAAAAATGGCCGAGCAGGGAACACCTGGGCGTTTTACTTTTCCGCGCCCTATGACAGATAAACCTGGTTTAGATTTTAGTTTTAGTGGTTTAAAAACAGCGGCAGCTAACACTATTCGTAGCGAAGGTGATGACGAACAAACCAAAGCTGATATTGCCCATGCATTCCAAACTGCTGTAATCGATACACTCGCGATTAAGTGTAAACGTGCTCTGAAAGAAACGGGTATTAAACGTTTAGTCATTGCCGGTGGTGTGAGTGCAAACACTGAACTGCGTCAAAAGCTTGAGCGTATGATGCAAGGTATGAAAGGGCAGGTGTTTTATCCTCGCACAGAGTTTTGCACTGATAATGGCGCTATGATTGCTTTTGCAGGTATGCAGAGATTGAAAGCCAAGCAATATGCAACACTTGATATGAAAACGCAGCCACGTTGGCCGATTGAAAGTTTACCACCGTTGTAGACTTTTTATCTTAAGTCTTCTTTTTACCTATTTTAGGCTCTTTCCCTTGAAGGAGCCTTTTTATGTTGGCGCGATGCCGAAAAATAATCAGCACAGTTAAAAAGCTCACTGGCACAGTATAAAGCGGCTTAATCAGCCAAGTATAAAAAGGTGCGAGTGCGACTGTGACAATCGCGCCTAGTGATGAATATCGAGTTAGCCACACCACTATGGCCCATGTTGCAATGAGTAGCCCTCCTAAACTTAACCCGATAGGTAAAAGTGCTCCAAACGCCGTCGCAACGGCTTTTCCGCCATTAAAATGAAAGAACACTGGATAGATATGACCGAGGCAGGCAGAAACAGCAATTGCGCCCAACCAGTTTGGCTCTACGCCTAAAAAGTATGCGCCCCAAACAGGTATTGTACCTTTCAATATGTCGAAAGTGAGCACTAAAGCGGCAGGAAGTTTGCCACCTAAACGCAGCACATTGGTTGCGCCTGGGTTATTTGAGCCAGAAAAGCGAGGGTCGGGTAACTTGAATAACTGACACACGAGCACTGCAGACGATACAGAGCCAATTAAATAGGCACATATGCAGATTAACGTAATTAACACAGGTTTCCTTATTTTGTCTTCAGCGTATTTCGGCTATCATTTCCCGATTCGAATGTAACTATATAAGTTACTAATCTATTTGTCACAGACAAAATACCAAAGTGGGGCGTGAATGGATAAGGTCTATATTTCTCAGCTACATGTTGAAACCATTATTGGCGTGTACGATTTTGAGAAAGAGAGTAAACAAAGTTTGTACTTTGATGTGGAAATGCTGACCGATATTCGAGCTGCAGCGCAGAGTGATGATATTAACTTAGCGGTAGATTACGCAAAGGTAAGCGAAGACATTATTACTCATACCACAGCAGAACCAGTTGAGTTACTAGAAACCTTGGTTGAGCAACTCGCTGCATTGATTTTAGAAAAGTATAACGTCACACAAGTGACGATTAAGGTGAGTAAGCCTGCAGCAGTGCCAGCGGCGCAGACTGTCGGTGTTGAGATCACTCGAGCAAAAGACATCTAATATGGCGCAGATTTTTATTAGCTTAGGCTCCAACGTAGACAGAGAAAAGCATCTACGTGCGGGCCTAAATGCCTTGATTTCACAATTTACTGAATATCAGCACTCTAGTGTCTTTGAAAGTGAAGCCGTTGGCTTTAATGGCAATAACTTTTTTAATTCAGTTTTTGCAGCACAAACAGATATGTCGCTTGAGCAGGTGTGTGCTTTACTCAAACAGATCGAAAGAGACAATGGTCGAACACCGTCAGATAAAAAGTTTAGCCCACGCACACTCGATCTCGACCTATTGTTTTATGATGATGTAATTTGCGATTCACCTGCGCAATTGCCTCGAGATGAAATTACAAAAAATGCCTTTGTTCTGCAGCCACTGGCTGAATTAGCACCGCATTTTTATCACCCAGTAGCCAAGCAAACCATTGGTGAACTTTGGCAAAATTATAACAACTTAAACCAAAAGCTATGGAAAGTGGAGTTCTAACCCATGAGCATTATTGAAATTATCGTGTTGGCCTTAGTCCAAGGTCTAACAGAGTTTTTACCTATTTCGAGTTCAGCACATTTAATACTGCCGTCGCAAGTATTGGGTTGGCAAGACCAAGGCACAGCCTTTGACGTGGCTGTTCATGTGGGCACTTTATTGGCAGTAATTATTTACTTCAGAAAAGAAGTCGCAGATATTTTAACTGCTTGGGTTAACTCCTTTGGTGCACAAGGTAAAAAAACGGATGACAGCCAGCTAGGTTGGTGGATCATTCTGGCAACCTTACCTTCATTGATTATTGGTTACCTGCTAAAAGACTTTGTAGAAGTATATTCACGTAATGCTTGGATCATAGCCACAACGACCATCGTATTTGGTTTATTACTTTGGTATGCCGATGCAAAAGCCAAACAAATTAAAACCATTTACCAAATTAACTGGGTAATGGCACTATTGATTGGTTTGTCGCAAGTGGTAGCTATGTTGTTTCCGGGCACATCACGTTCCGGTATCACCATGACAACGGGCCTATTACTTGGCTTGAATAAGCAAAGCGCAGCACGCTTCTCTTTCTTAATGTCTATTCCGGTTATCGCAGCAGCAGGCTCTTACTATATTTATAAGTTATCGACAGGCGATGAATTAATTGATTGGAACGCGATTATTTTAGGCGCGGTATTATCGTTTATTGCCGCTTATGCATGTATTTACTTTTTCTTAAAAGTGATTGAGAAAATGGGCATGTTCCCATTTGTAGTATATCGTTTATTGTTAGGTCTTGGTCTATTTGCTTTCTTAATGTGGTAAACATTATTTAAGCTTATAAGCATGAATATTATGACAGCGCTTCGGCGCTGTTTTTTTTATGCCTAAAATAAAATCGCAAATAATCTCTTGAGAGACGAGAGACGAGAGACGAGAGACGAGAGGCGAGAGACGAACTAAGCCCTGTTTTATAAACATGAGTAATAGCGTGGCTTAAGCAATACAATGACCAGGTGTCAGTCAGTTTTAGGTAATAAAAAACGCCTCCGAAGAGGCGTTTTTAAATACTAACTTCTAATTAGATTAGAAAGTGTACTTAGCACCGATTGATAGACGGCGACCTTTTACGTCGAAGAATTCACCTTCATCGTAAGTGAACGGGTTACGTGGTGGCTCGCGGTCTAGTAGGTTGTTAACACCTACACGTAGCTGTAACTCATCCATTAGGTACGTCTTGTACATGAAATCAAATGTCGTGTAAGACGGGATATCGTTATAGTTGTTGTCTTCAACGGTCCAGTCATTGTCATCTACTGTTGCATGACGGTAGTTTGCAGTTAACACGTAAGATGAATCATCTTGTGAGTAAACAGCACTAAAACGACCTTTCCAACGAGGAGATGCGGTTTCACCAACATAGTTACGGAAGTCTTCTTCACGACCAGTCGAGTTCTGGTTGTCATCAATCAGATAAGTTGCTGTTAACTTAAGAGATAGGCTACCGTTTAATACATCTGTACGGTAAGCTGACTCGAAGTCCATACCTTTCTTAGTGATCTGTGCAGCATTGATTGGGCGTGTGTAGAAATGAGTGATATTTCCTGTTTTCTCATCACGCTCAAAGTTGCCACAGAATGGGTTATCTAAAGAAGATGACTCATAACAAAGCTCAACACTGTCACGACCAAAGTACTCAATTGCACCATCAACTTCGAATGACCAGTAGTCAACAGTGAAGTCTAAACCATCTACGAATGAAGGCGTATAAATCACACCAACTGTGTAGTCATTTGATACTTCGTTTTTAAGGTTTTGGTTACCTTGAATGTAACCAGGCAAGCTACCACCGCCGATCCACTCATCAGTTGGCATCCAACCAGCTGCTAGGCCATCAGCTTGACAGTTCTTGATTACGTTGTCTTTGTACTTGCTACCTGAGCTTGCAATTGAGTCAGCACGACAAACATCCGCACGACCAGAGCTAAATGTTTTTGAGTTCGGTGTGAAAAGGTCACCTAGGTTTGGCGCACGTACTGATTTAGAGCGGTTTAAACGAACGCGTAAGTCATCAGTTACACCCCAATTTAGCGCTAGTTTCCAAGCGTTGTCAGAACCAGTTACAGAGTAATCCATGTAACGGAATGCAGTTTCTAGTGTTAGATCTGTCGCTAGGAAAGCATCTTCAAGAAGTGGGATTGAAATTTCAGCAGATAGTTCATCAACTTCAATTTCGCCATTCATTGGTAAGCTTGAGTTACCAAAGATTAAACCTTTCTCCATGTTCTCTGATGGAGACGTTGTTGCAGATTCACGACGGTGCTCTGCAGTGAATGCAGCAGCTACAAAACCAGCTGGTAGTTCATATAAAGAACCATCGACAGTTAACGCAAATACAACTTGGTCATGTTTTGCATAACGTGTTGCTGTTGTACCAATGTAATCTTGCTGTGCAGCGGTTGCAGATGTTGCACCCATAGTGTTGAATGGCGTACAGCCTTCAATTGCGCCAACAACATTGCCTTCAGCATCGCGCTTAGCACATACGATTTGGCCATTATATTCAACGGCATCAATTGCATTTGCAAGGTTCTGAGTTAAAACTTCACCAGTCCAAAGCGTATCTTGCTCGATACGGCCGAATTGAACGTAAGTGCTGTAACCCCACTCATCAGATAGGAAACCTTCTGCACCAAATGACGTACGGAATACTTCACGCTCTTGGTTGTACATACGATCGCCCCAAAGGTTTTCATTCGCTTGGCGTAATGTAACCTTTGACAGATCGTTATCGTCCATTAGCTTCGCCATATCATCTTTGATGAATGCATTATCACGACGAATCGTGTGACGGAAGAAAGCTGGTGAACTTTCAGTCGTTGCATCTGTGTTTGAGTATGTGAAGTCAAACGTTAGGGCATGCTCGTCATTAAGCTGGTAAGTACCGTATGCTGATGCAATCACACGCTCAAGCGGTGTTTGGAAGTAAGATTTGTAACCATCACTAAAGATACCATCACCCATGTTATTAGCATCAGTGAAGTAACGGTTTGCATCACGGCCAACACCTGGGTTTGGAACCATACCTAGGCCATTATTAAATGCACGGATGTTACCGTTTTCATCAAACGTGTAGTGGTGGTTTAAGTAGCCGTCTGTAGTGAAATCTTTTTGAGTAAAGAAGTCACCTGCTTCAGAGTAGTATGCTAATGCTGTAGGCTTACCAAGAATAACTCGACCAGGGATACCATCTTCACCATTCGTGTTTTCTGGATTACCGTATGAGTTCACAGGGTTAGCAAAAAAGTCACGGCTAAGTTTCGTGTAGCTCTCATTTTCTGTGTAGTTTAAAGAGGCAATGAAAGAAAGCTTGTCAGCTTCCATACCACCTGTGATTGAGAAGTAGTTAGACTCACCACCACTTTGCTCTGGACGAACTGTTGAAACGTCAACTTCGATACCGTCCATAGATTTTTTAGTAATGATGTTTACAACACCAGCTACTGCATCAGCGCCGTATACAGCTGCAGCACCACCTGTTGCAATTTCAATGCGCTCAATCATTGACGTAGGGATGTTGTTTAAGTCAACCGCAGTATCACCTACAGAGCCAGGTACGAAACGACGACCGTTAACAAGTACTAATGTACGCTCTGAACCTAAACCACGTAAATCAGTCGTGTTAAGACCAGAAGCATAAATGTAGTTAGTTGTCGTTTCAGGTGAAAGACCAACAGTTGCTTGAGGCATTTCTTCAAGAAGGTCATTTACGTTCGTAATACCTTGGTTTTCTAGCTCAACGCCACCGATCACTGTAACCGGAGTTGGTGATGTTAGGTTGAAACGCTTGATTTTCGAACCTGTTACCTGAATACGTTCAACTTTTTTCGCTTCAGAATCTGTGTTTGCTACAGCAACAGAACCTGCAGCTGTACCAGCTAGTAATGCAGCTTGGATGCTTACTGTTAATAGGTTTAACTTCTTCAACATATAACCTTTTCTCTATTTGTTTTGAATCTCACATGTTTTACATGTGCCATAGGTCAGGTTCTGTTTTTAGCATAAGTAATTGTTACATATTGCAAAGTGCCGTTTGTATCAGTTGTTCCTTTTTTGTGAAGTGTGTTTTTATTTTGGGGTTTTTATGTTTTTGCTCTTTTAATTCAGTGTGTTGCGGGTGCTTTTTGTGTATTGGTTTGTTGACAGGGTTGGGTTTTCTATCGTGCTGGTAACTTCTCAATTAACCAAAAGTTAGTGTGTGCAAACTTTCATTAAACTTATAGTGTTTTTATTGATCTGAAATGTAATCCATATGTTGGGAGGGTTGTTAAAAGGTGCGCGTTTTTTTTGTGCAGTCAGAAAAATATTTCAAAAAAGCAGTGAACTTTTGGGATGTTGGTAAAAAAACACCCCAAGATTCAAAGAAAAATAATGGGTTGTTAATTCAGTGTATGGTCTATTGCTTCAATTCTAGCAGTTTGTAATGCAAGTTTAATTTCTGCCCCCTTAAAGCCTAAAGTAATGACTTGTTGCGCAGTAACAGCTTGTGCTGAAATGGCACAGTTTTGCAGCTTTTGTGCAATATCATTATGACTTTGTGAATAATTTAGTATATCTAGTAACAAGTTAAAACGTTCAGGGCGACGCCAGAGATCTATATGATTAAAAAAGTTAAGAATATCTTCAGAAGAGAGTCGCTTAGGCTTTAACAGGGTTAATAGTGCTTTATAGTCTCTGAGACTATTGGCGAATAAGCTAGGGATTTTTAATGTCTGTTCGATGGCTTTCAAATCTTCAGTAATGCTTGACTCTAAACAAAGGCAGAATTGACAAAGTTGTAGTGTGTTGAGTTCAAGGTCGATATTAGATGAAGAAGCTAAGTTGTTTACTGTTGCCACTTTGTCGCTTTGTTCTTGTGTCCAGTTCGGCAGGATTGGCAGCACATCTGGCAAAGCACCAATATCGTTTATTACATCTAGGAATAAATGAAAAGTATGGGTCTTAAGGCATTTTTCAATTTCTAACCAGATCCGCTCTTTAGTGAGGGTTTTAAGCTCATCACTGGCAACCATATTTTTCATAAGTGAAAGCGTTTCAGGGGCGATAGTAAAACCTAAGTGATGATAACGCGCAGCAAATCGAGCAACGCGTAAAACACGGAGCGGATCTTCACTAAAAGCAGGGCCGACATGTCTGAGTACTCGGTTTTTAATATCAGTCTGACCCTGGTAAGGGTCTACCAGTTGCCCATTTTCATCTTGTGCGATGGCATTGATGGTTAAATCGCGACGATATAAGTCTTCTTCTAAAGTGACTGTCGGGTCAAAGTCACATATAAAGCCGGTGTAGCCTTGTCCGCATTTACGCTCTTTACGGGCTAGAGCATATTCGTCTTTACTTTCAGGGTGTAAAAATACGGGAAAGTCCTTGCCTACTTGTGTATAGCCTAAAGACAGCATTTCTTCAGGTGTACTGCCAACGACGACATAATCGTGTTCTACAACCGGATAATTAATAAGCGCATCGCGGACAGCGCCACCAACTAAATAAACTTTCATGTGTGATCCAATGTTTCAACCGATGCGCTAAGCTTCGAGGTTTTATCTTGCGCACTTTTTTGCCATTATAGGGCCTATCATAACAATAAAGAGTTTTATCGTGTATTTAAGCTATTTTGGGTTGAAAGAGAAGCCGTTCTCAATTGCGCCTAATCCTGAGTATTTATATATGAGTGAGCGCCATAAAGAGGCGCTGTTACACTTAAATTATGGACTGGGTGATACAGGGGGGTTTGTATTACTGACGGGGGAAGTTGGAACAGGCAAAACCACCATAACGCGATCAATGCTGAAATCATTGCCTGAAAACACCGAAGTGGCTTTTGTATTAAACCCTGCGCTTTCTGAATTAGAACTACTCGCAAGTATCTGTGATGAGTTAACAATATCTTATGATCCAGAAACCGCGACGCTTAAAAGCTTAACAGACGCCTTAAAAGCACGATTCACAGAGAATTATAAAGCAGGTGGTCACACTTTACTTGTGATTGATGAAGCACAGCATTTATCACCGAGCGTGCTAGAGCAACTGCGTTTATTAACCAACCTCGAAACAGACGATAAAAAGTTAGTGCAAATTGCGCTGATTGGTCAGCCTGAATTGCAAACTCTGTTACAGCGCAATGAGCTTAGGCAATTAGCTCAGCGCATTACCTCTCGCTATCATTTGTTGGCTCTGACAGAGTCTCAAGTGTTTGCCTATATTCAGCACCGCTTGCAAACCGCAGGTTGTGAGGCTGCTTTATTCAGTCATGAGGCTGTTGCGCATATTTATAAACGTACTCAAGGGATCCCGCGCTTAATTAACCTGCTGGCAGACCGATGTTTGCTTGGTGCTTTTTCTGCACAGAAACAAGTGATAGATAAAGCCGTGGTTGAGCAGGCAGCAAAAGAAGCCTTACCTATGGTCAGTGTGAATAGCGAGCCTGCTTCACAAAGCAAGCTGAAGCAGTTTGCGCCTGTTTTATCTCTTATTGTAGCAAGCTATGTTGTTGGCTTTGCTGCGGCTTATATTTTTTAAGAAGTTCAATTATGTCTATTATTGATGCAGCATTTAAACAATCACAAACCGCAAACAATACTGAGCAAGCGCATTTAGCCTATCAACAAACTAAGCAATTGGCCTTTTATAGAAAATTATCGATTGGTTTAGCGGGAGTAGGCCTGAGTGTCACTTTTGCACTGGCAGGTTTTTACAGTGGTCAATATATCCAGAGTCAGTCTCAATCTGCTTCTGTTCAAGCAAAGCGAGATCAGGCTGAAGAAATACCTCAAGCAACCACAAAGCAAGAAGCCAAACACCAAGACGGTACTGAGTTATCTAAGGTACTTGAAGAAAGTCCAATTGCTATGACCCAAAATAAACAAGACGGGCTTCAAACCCAAGAGCAGTATCAGTGGATGTCAGTGCAAGTTGGTATTGACGAAAAAGGTACGCCTATTTTTAAACAGCAACTCGTGCCTCTTTCTGCTGTGGCTAATGTCAATGCTAACGTCAATAATACGCCTGCCGCATCCTCAGTCGTTAGTAACTCTGCATTACCTGAAAAACCGAAGGAAGATTTAAGCCAATATCGAGTACTGGGCAAACCTTTAGTTGATGATGCTACGCTAAATAATCAAGCTATAACAGCCTCACAAATAACTAGTTCACAAGATGACTTAAGTCAGTACCGAGTGTTGGGCAAGCCTTTAGACGATGCTACGCAAAGAAACCAAGTTGGAACCGCTTCACAAATAACTAGATCACAAGACGATTTAAGTCAGTACCGAGTGCTGGGTAAATCATTATCGTCTGAGCCTGAAGCGCAAACCGACACTTTAGACACCGCAGCCACTGTAAGTAACACAGATAACCAAACGTCTGAAAATAACAACGACGCATTAACGGATGAGGCTGCTGCAAGGTTAAAAGCTGCCTTTGAACTGGCAGTTGCAGAAACAGCCGATAAAGACTTTTCACAACAAGAGACAGTCGAAGCGGCGCCAGAAAAAGAGCGTTTATCTATCGAGTTTTTACCTGAAAAAACACAGGCCGCTATTGGTAAGTTGACGTATCAAGCTCATATTTATGCCACGTCAGAGCACAAACGTTGGATAAAAATCAATGGCGTTGAACTGTACGAGGGTGACAAAATTAATGGTATGCGTTTGCTAGAGATCGCCCCTGAGGCCAGTATTTTTAGATTCCAAGGATATGACTTTGCGGTGAAAGCCATGCAAGATTGGCAGCCATACTAGTTTTTAATTCGAAACTATGCGGAGCCTAAATGACTTTTGTCGTTTAGGCTTTTTTATAGCTGCAGTTATGACAATATTTTATGAACGTTTCTTACGAAGCACCTTATGGTAAAACGGAGTGCTTGAAAAACTTAATCAGATCTAAGCCAAACTCTTCGGGCTTTATCGCCGCTTCTAACTCATCTGTACAGCGCTTTTCTGCTAAATCTATGTCTTCGACGGCGATGTGATACATGGTTTTGGCACTGTAAAACACTTTAACAATGGGTTTTAAGGGTTGCTCTGGGTTTGAGCTGGCTACCATGCCTACTTTTTGAGACTTTAACTTCACCAGTGAGCCAACAGGATAAATACCAATACACTTTATAAACTCATTGAGTAACCTTTCATCGAAGTGGCGTGGACTATCTTCCCTCAAGATTTTAAAGGCTTGAATTGGAGTAAGGGCTTTTTTGTAAACTCGCTCAGCCGTTAAAGCATCAAATACATCCACAATTGAAGCCATTCTGACAAAGTCAGATATTTCACCATTACTTAAACCTTTAGGATACCCTGAACCATCTAAACGCTCATGATGAAAACCTGCTACTTGGCAGCTAATTTCAGATAACCCAGCTTCAGAGACAATATCAAAACTATATTGTGCATGCTGTTTCATTTGCTCAAATTCACTGTCACTGAGTTTACCTGGTTTGTTTAAAACTTGGTCATCAACTTTTATTTTACCGATATCATGTAATAAAGCCCCAGTGGCTATTTCTTCAATAACTTCTCTGTCTAAGCGTAAATGCTTGGCAAAAATAGTAATGAGTGTGGCGACATTGATAGAATGCTCGAGTAAATAAGCGTCTTTCTCTTTAATCATAGCAATACAAGACAGTGCATCTTGATTGCGGAAGATAGAATCAATAAAGCCCGTTGCGACTTCTTTAAATGCTTCTACATCAATTGGATTACCGGCTTTTAAATCAGCAAAAGTTTTTTGTTGCAAAGCTTTAGCTTCCGCAACTAGTTTTATAGCTTGGTTAATCTCGGCACTCATAGAAGTAGACTTATGCCATGGGCTTTTGACTACGGGGGCTTCATCTTGTAAAGGTGTATCTGGAGCTGTGATGCCATGTTGGTTATTACTTAAGTCGAGCATTTTATCTGGGTCTACTTCAACTCTTAAGATACCCGCAGAGGCAAGTCTATCGATACTAGTTTGTGTTTTGACCCAGCCTTGTGTTTTGACTTGTACACTGCCTGTTTGCTCTAAGACGCTTACAACAAACATGCCGGGTTGTAACTCTTCAATGCTTATACTTTTCACAGTACTTTCTTTTTTAGTGCCAGTCATTTAAGCCTAGCAAAAGATAGTTAAAAAGACAGCAGGGTAAGATTATGAAAATAAAAAAGCCTGTACTTAATTAAAAGTACAGGCTTTTTAAAGCGAACGAAAAATATTTATTATTCGTCGTCTTCAATCAAGGTCATTAGTGACGTATTACCACCAGATGCGGTTGTATCGATACTAATGGTTTTTTCTGTCACTAGACGGTTAAGTAGCGTGTCGTAGTACTCCGCACTGATCACCGGCAGGATAGCGCCCTTACGTGCTGCTAGTTGCGTACTGAAATAGCCTTTACGAGCACAACCACTACCAACCACTGCTGCAGCAAGATGATCATGAGCAAGAACCGCAGGAAGTTGACTAAGCTTAGCAACCTGCATAACACCTTCAGCTACGCCACAGCTGATTAACTTATCTCTGAACGCTAACGCTTCTTCGTGGAATAAGTCAGAAACCACAGTGATCACTGTGTTACC
>ENA-OWNT01003474-OWNT01003474.1-seawater-metagenome-genome-assembly--contig:-NODE-3474-length-14782-cov-4.217953_pt1 | contig 14782 bp, 25 predicted proteins | sample MGYA00238136_ERZ651165 | MGnify/ENA primary metagenome ERZ651165 (study PRJEB26861, sample SAMN08777766) | seawater metagenome | isolation source: coastal seawater | place: USA: Florida | collected...
CGGTTCGCGGGTTTGTTCAGGTATTTGTACACTCCATACAACATGAAGAACACCTTCTACGGCCCCCTCGACAACCCGTCCCTCGCCGTTGGCATCAACACCACGGGCACGGACATTGAACAGTTCCTCGCCGGTGCGTTTGTCAAAGTCCCGCAGCCCTTTAGCTGTGTTCACGCAAGCAAGCGGCATCTCACGTGATGGCTTTGCCATGTCAACAGGTATGCTCGCGTACAAGGGAGCTCCAAAGGCCGTTTTGGACGTCGCCGAACAAGATTGGACGCAGGGTCTCCACCCGGAGGGCGACGACTGGTTCGGGTACGTAGCTTCATGTGTTGTGTCTGTGCCCGTGTCCGTGTCTGCCTTGCCCTCGAATATGGCTGCGCGATGCGCGAAAACTCAACGCGGTGATGATGGTTTTGCGCCTTGCAGACACTACTCCTTGGGTCATTACTGGGAGTGCCTCGGGTGGGGAATTCCTGGCGGCACGAGCGGCCCGGTCTCGCAAGACTGCATCGAATTGAACATCCAGGTTAGATCGCCGCAGCATGCTTTCATTTGTGATACTATGGGCAGATAGCTCATCCGTTTGCATGGACGTTCTTGTCCATGTGCGTGTGTTCTTCAGGCTGGACCGGGAGAGCTTGGCATGTACCCGCTCCTCGATCGAAGTGGCGGCGGTGACCAAGCCGGGCCTATTCGCCCCGCGCACTACTTTTCGGTGCGTTTTGTGTGCTATGTGCTTTGAAGGCTTCCCATTGTGCGTATGCGTGTGTCTCTAACGTTGTGCGTTTGTGTGCATCTGCGCAGCTTGTAATCGCGGAACCCGACGCACTCTCTGGAGTGCCGGAGTATCTCAGAATCATCGCAAAGCCGGTGTCGGACCTCATCCTCAACGGCACCGACCCCACCACGGTGCCCAATGAACAAATCCTGGCGGCTGGCGGCGGTTTGCTGCGTCGCGACATTGAGTACATCGCAACAGAACTCCTCACGTGCACGTGCTCGGAGGTTCCCACAACCGCAGGAGAACCGTTCAACTCCCTCCTCAAGAACTTGCCCGCCGACCAGCCAAAGGTCAACCGTCGTGATCTTTTGAAACAAGGCGCCGGTATCTCGTTGCTGGACGTGATTGACATTCAAAAGACCCTCGGCAACTGCACGTGCAAGGGTCGCGAGCAGGCAATGAAGCAGCAAGCGGAAAAGCCCGACGACGCGCTCCCGCGATTCCAATTCCGACACCCAAAACTGTGAACGTGGTCGGCGAACGGCCTTGCATCTTTTGAGCGCAAGTTGACGTTGCGAAAGCGATCGAATGCCAACGTCGTTTAATCACTTTGTTCGTTCGGCGTAATGTTACCTCTACAAGTTGAATTGCAGCATGGTGCCGTCTTCACGCGTCAGCATCAGCGTTTTCTCTTTCACCCACTTCATGCGGCAGTTCTTCAATACAGCGGCGACGCCTCCGCCCGCAGAGAGTACCGGAGCCATGTCGGCGATTGGTCCGACCTTCAACTTTTTAATGCAGCGACTTCTGGACCTCAAAAAGGAGCCGAGGCCACCGAAAGCACCTTCACCGAGCTGCCATACCTGCGATGGACACCAACAACAATCCATCGTCAAGGACGCGCGAGCAGTGAAGCTTTCGACAAAAGTTCGGCGAAGGGCATACCTGAATGGACATCTCAGAAGCACTGTAGAACGCGATTCGATGCCCGTTGGAACTCAAGGCCACGCACCTGCAAGAGTACGAAAATGCATGTCAGCCTCCGTCAATCCGCCGAGATGACAACAACAAGCCGCAACTCCAACAACGTACGATACGGCAGCTGACAGTCTTCCCGCGTGAGACGTGGTTGGCTCCTGCGCCTTCAAAATCTCCGAGCGTTTCCCCGCCTGGTGTGAAACAGCGTCCAAATGCATGGTGGGGTCAGTGTCACCACAAATTGGCAGGCACACTGCAACCAGCACGCAACGGACATACCTTGATGTCGAAGATGGCGACAACGCCCGTGCGCGCTCCGACGGCGAGCTTTTGGCTTGCTTGGTGGAATCGAACCTGAGATGGCGGAAGTGGGACGAACCACACACATGTCACCGGATGAATAATGTCATCTTACCATCTTGCCACGCAGAGGGCAGCTTACCATCGGCAGCTTCACCACCATGTCACGCAGCGCGCGGATTGCGACTTTCAAGCACGACTTGCGCCTTTCCGAGTCACTCGGCTCGAGCACCGACATCAACATGTCTCCAATGTCGAGGAGGAATGGATATACCACCTGCGATGGCCAAGCGCGCACGCACACAATGTGCACAATCAGCGATGCATCGGGATACTAGTCCGGCCTATGCGACGGTGTTCATACCTGTGGCGCGGCGTTGATGAGCCCGACAAGCGCCATGACGGCGTTGCAGTGGTAGCGTGCTTCCGAGTATTCGCGGATGGCCTCTCTTTCAATGATACTGATGAATTGACCAGGTATTTGCTTGCCGATACTGACGAGGGCATTTTGCGATGCAGCTCGCACGGCGTTACTCGCCGTGATAACGCGGGTGCGCTTCATCATGCTGAGCACCAACAGCTTCTGAACGAGGCCCTCGACGTTCGGGATGTACGGACGCCACAGGTGGAATCCCTTAGCCAGGAGCTACACAAAGACAACCCACCAAAAGCATTCAGACGCGAGACCTTGGTGCACTACTGCGTAAACATCGCACTTACCTCCGCTCCGAACACGAGGAACACGTCTCGGTTGCAGTTCAAGAACTTGCGCAAGTATCCAACGATGGACTCTGCTATTTGAGGGGGCAAGTCGTGTACATTCACGATTCCAAACATGCTCAGTACCTACGCAGCGATGGCGAGGACATCGATATTGCTCAGCTGCGGCCAGCAGTAATGATGATCGGTGAGGTGGGGCAGTAGAGGTCGTACCAAGATCATGATGAGCTCTCTCTGCAAAAGTTCCTCAACGCTCGATGTGAGGAGCAGGTAGTCAATGTCGGTCTCGATGGCCTGAGCAAAGATGGAACGTCACTGGATACCATGGCACGCGAGGACCAAGCAGGAACAACGTCATACCTCGTCGATGACAAGGTGCGGGGTTTCAGGCAGTCCTAGTTCCGCAATGGACTGCAGGAACAGCTGCAATTTCTTGGCCCAGTGCCCTGCGAGATTGCTGCGTTCGAGCCTCGGTAACGATGCAACTGTAGTTTGGAGGAGCAGATTGGACGACACGTAGCCCATTTTCCACGAGCTCATGCCGATGGCGGCCAGCATTGCCAACTCTGCGTCTTGGTAATGAGGCCGTAGGGTTTGCGGCAAGGTCGAGGCGTAGTAGCAAATCAACCTCGTAATGGCATTGACAGTGCTCGTCTGATTCTTTCCTGTCTTGTCGATGCCCGGGAACCAAGAAGTGGACGACGGCATGGCGTTCTGTCGCGACATAGAACGTGCGCAACAGTTAGAAAAACAGCAGCGAATGACGCACGCTTACGCAACAATAACTTACTCGGGCGAACTCCAATAACATAGCTGTGATGCTAAGGTTGTGCAGAGCCGTCAAGGCACCAGAGTAACACCATCGGGCTCGAGTGCTGCAAACAATGGGCGTCAGCAGCGTCGAGCAGAAAGCCTTCCCGCGGAGGCCGAATGCCTGCAAGCATACCGCAGCACAAGACAATGATTACAACTGCCCGTGCAGAGATAGCATCCACCTCAATGTTGTGCTCACCACTTCGTCGCGATTCTCAAGATGGTCAGGGAACAACTTCGTCTGTTCTTCTAATTTCAAATTGGAGTCGTCGTATGACAACAGCACGTTCAGGACCATCTCTCGTAGGGAATGGTACGCTCCCTGTTTGCTAGTGGCATGAGGATCTGCAAGTGGCCCAGGGAGTATGTAAGTTGCAAGTTGTCCGACAACAGAGGCAGACGACCAGGCAATCGCAGCACCCACACACCTCCGCCTTCACGCAGAGATTTGCGGCGCAGTTTTTCTGCGACTTTCCCCTCGGCCATCAGAGCATTGATGTGGATGAAGATCACGTGTGGATTCAGATTGCACCCAACGGACACTCCTTTAACCAGCATTTGGCGGGCCACGAGCATCTACATCATGCAACACCATGCGTGGAAACATGTCAACACCGCGCGACATCGAAGTCACAATAAACGTGGACACTTGGTGCGCAACAGTGACCGACCTGATCTGTTGCATATACGAGTCCTTCCAGAGGCTTGGGTTTTGGGGCAACAAGCTGAGCAGCCTTCATACGTGCCACAGCTTTTGCCGTTCCAGGTGACACGGCGCCCTTTGGAGGCTCCACACCGTCACTGTCGTCTTGGCCTGCGGCGTGCGCGTCCTCGAGGTCATCCGAGGCCCCCGGTGTGTCTGGCGTCGGGGTCATAACGTCGTCAGCAGTGATATCCGGTGCTTGAAAGTTCAGGACGCCCATCGAATTGCGCCGCTGGTTGCTGGTGCGAGCTTTTTCAGCTAGCAACGCATAGTGGTCCGGCATGGCGGAGTGTTCCACCACGAACGGATTCGCCCCCAAGCGAGCCTTGATGGCGCCCGCGCCGTCTTGGGCGCCGGCGAGGTGGGAGACTTCGCGCGTCGAGATCATCTGGCCGGACAGCGTGGCGTCCCACACATACTCTTTCGGATCGTAGCGGCACTTGACACGCAGGATCTGCGTTGTCTCGTCCCACCGCACTTTGACGATCTCTGCTGGGTGGCCCACGAAACGGTGCAGCACGGACACACTTCCGCTGTAGTCAACGCTGTAAAGAGCTTCATGAAGGCAATGCACATAAATCAGAAGACGCGAACCGGCGGCGGCGTAGTGGAAATCGCAGAGGGCGACGGTCGCCAGCATGTTGAACGTACCAACGCAACGATCGTCACCAATGGAGCAAAAGAGCTGCCGGTGCAGTCCTCGGATTTCACGTGGAAAGACCTCAACCAATCGAACAACACCCTGCGCATACCAACATCATGCCACCAGTTTCAATCAGCGCATGTTGAACAGTCTTGATCGCAACGCCGGCATCGGGGCTCACCTGGTGCGCAACGAGGCTTTGCTTCAGCTGCAAAACTCCGGTGTTCGGCTGGAACTTGTCGCTGGATCTCGAGGAACGTATTCCTGCAATGACGCGAGCGTCGGTTTCGTCACCCGTCATCATTCCTTCGCGGCCATTCGTGGCCATGTACTTGGCAATGTCGATGGAATACACGTGCAGATGCCCTACAGTTTACAAACAGGCCGGCATATCAAGAACTTTGTGCCAGCGCAATCATTTGTCCGCGACAGATTACTCACCGTAGTTGCCGCCCAGGACGAACAACCACAGGTCAGGGCTGAGGCCGCCGACGTTCACAACAGCGACGGCGTCGATGGACGTGGTTGGCGCGGGGGCCTTCAAACTGCCGATCTTTTTGCGGGACGGGTAGAGCAGGATTTCGGCATGGCCATCGTCGTAACCTTGTAGTTGCAGCAGTTGGTGCTTTTCGGTGACTGGAGTTACCAGGCACGATGAAGTCATCTTTGGCTCGGTGTGTGGTCGATTACTGAACGCAGGCCAGCCTAGAATGACGACAGAATCCGCGTGTGAATTGCTGCGATTTGCCTCCGAAGTCAACATCGATGGTCGAAAGCAAGCACATACCGCTTTTGAAAGGGCTTCGCGCCACGTGGAAGGCAACGCGGCCGTCCGCCCATGCCACGGCGAGTTCTTCGTCATAATCGCTGGACCCCATTCCAGCACGACTGGCGCTGCGGCGCGGCTTGGCACCATCCGAGGTTGTACCGTGGGTCGTCAGCCACCGATTCATGCTCAGCGCTGACACCACAGTGTCGTCGAAGTTTTCAACAAAGATCAGCCGCTTCGTGGCGTCGTTGTAGAAGCAGAAGTGGTGGAGCTGAAAGCTGCCGTGGTGTCGCAGCGTCTGGTCAAGATAACACAAGCACAGCAAGGCATGTTTGTAACCCTCAGACCTTGGATGACAACATCTATGCGATACACGATGCGACTTCGTTGAAGGACGCACCTCCGGAATGTCCTCGTGCAGATTGCTGTTGCTCAAGCTCTTCACTCGACCAGTTGGCGGTGCCGAAATGGTGGGTGAAGCCGGGTCACCAGGAAGCAATAGCGTTCCTTTCTTGTCGTCGCTCTTCTCGGAAGTGGCGGACTTGCTCCACGGAGCGTCGTCTCCCAGCGCGTCAAGCTCAACTCCAGGCCAATGAACTTGCGAAAGCCACACAGGCGGCAGCGGTGGTCGTTTCGAGGCTTCGCCGGTGCCTTCTCCGTCTCCTGTTGGTGACTCCGGACGCGAGGGAGGGCGCGAGGAAGGACGCGAGGAAGGCCGCGAGTTCGAGCGGGACGATGGGCGGGATCTATTATGGGTGCACAGCATAGCAGCAATTTTTGTGAGACCTTGCGCGCAAGGTAGTCGAACGCGCAGAGACGAGCAGGCATACGTACGCATTGCGGTACATGGGTTGCGCTGCACCCCACGCCGACACCGCCGCGCAGTCCACTGTGAACGTTCTGGCGGCAGTGTCATACATCAAGAGCACACCGGGTTTGATGAAGACTCCACCTAGCCAGTGGAGCGCTTCGGGCTCGATCTCATCGGCGAGCGGGCCGACCAACGGCGGCGGTGGCTTGTTGTACACGCTCAACGGAACGGTGTCCGTTGATGTGATGAGCCATTTTTGCATGAAGATGCCGAAGCGTCGCTTTTCCATGACGACCATGACGGACGAATCGAAAGACTTGATCACGGACACGGCGCGTGGGGACTCCGGGATCAAGTCGGTTTCCCAGTGCAGCGTGACATCGTTGTCGGGGCTGCCGACGCCGTCGCCCCAGTCCAAAGTCCAAGTCTGCAGCGAAGCAGGTTGGGCCAAAAGTGTCAAAGAGCATTGGGGGTTGAGAACAGAGCGATGACCACAAACACGGACCTTGACGGGCACCGCGAGCGACCCGTTCTGCGCTTTGCCTGACGTGGATCTTTGCCACTTCGTGATCTAGAGAACAGCATTGATCGCCGAGCGTCGACGTTGAAGTTCAGTGCGCATTCGACATGCGTTCGTTCGCGGCGACCGCATGCACGTACCTGATTGTTGTAGTCCACCGCAACAAATGCAACTGTGCTGAGGTTCTTTTGCTCGAGGACGATGGAATTGACGGACGCCACGCGCTCGCACCCCATGCGCAGGATCTGCACCAACTCCATGTTGGGGACGGCGATGATGTAGATGTCGGCCCCGCACGGACTCACGGCGATCTTGCGCTGATCCATCAACGTCGTCATCGGGCATGTGAGCTGCTGAATCGCGGGGAGGAGCTTGCTTTGGCGGTCAATGCAACGTCTGCAACGAGAAAGGCCGTGAGAAGGAGCATGCATGCGTTCGACGAATTGCGATGCCGAGGACAGACAAAGACGAGCACGTTGTCAGAAGAAGCAAACACAAGGGTGACAACAGCAGAGGACAGCAGACGCAGCGACTACTTCGGCAACACAGTCTCGAAGCTGTGTGCAAGGGCACCACACTTACCCGGCATGGATCGACCATTTGGCGATGCTCCCGTCCTCCTCGATGCTGATGAGGATCTCTTTGAACTCTTTCTCGATGGCCGTGAGTGCAGAGCCAAGGGCAACGATGCGGTGGCAGTCCGGCGTGCACATGATTGCCGCGGGCGTGATGCGCACGTTGTTCTTGCGCTCCACGGCATGCTGCTTTCGCAGCATGTCCTGCTCACCGGTGGCACCCGGCGCGGGCGACTCTCGCCCGCTGCTCGAGGTCGAGGACTCAGAGTCGGAGCGGCCCTCGCGCTTGGCATCGGAGTCTCCATCGGCCTCCTCTTCGATAACCCACAGGCATATCTGGCCCTCGGCGCTGGCCGTAAACAAGCGGCCGGCGTGCGGGAAGTACGCCGAGTCAATCACGGAGTGTCTCGGCACACTGTTCCACAGCACGAGCGGGAGGTCCAGCATGTCGACGAACCGCCGCCTGCGCAGCAGCCACGCTCGACCGCGCTCTTCTCCACTAAGTCAAACGACGGCAGACACCAGGGCGGTCGGGGCCGCGAGGGCCTCTGCGTCGCGGGATCCAGTGGCAAAACAACAGTAAACGGAGACACAAACCAAGTCGTTTTCACGAAAAAAAAAAAAAAAAACACGACAAAGAAGAACCGAACAGAACAACAAACAAGCAGCGATGCTTGCGACGTGCTGCGGTGCTGTCTTCGTCGGCTTCACCGTCTCTCTTCCTAGTCCTTCGTCTTTAACACCTGTTGTTGCCTTTGTCCTTGCCTTCGTCGTCGTCGTTCTTCGTCGTCGCCGTTGTCTACGTCGTTGTCGCCGTCGCTATTCTCGACATTCATTCGCCGTTGCTCGTTCGTTGTCGTTCACTTCACTCGTTTGGTTTGTCGTTCGTGGTTCGTGGTTCGTCGTTCGTGGTTCGTGGTTCGTGGTTGTCGTTGTCGTTGTCGTTGCGCTGTCCTTTCTCCGTTCATCTGTTTCCTGTTTCAGTAGCAACTGCCATGTTGAACGTCGTTCGCCGTTCGCCGCCGTTTGGTGTTCGTTGGTACCTTCGTCGCGTGTTGTATTGGTGTCATTTGTCGTTGGCCTCGGTAACTGAAGGTGCAACAAACAGTAACAAACCGAAATTCAAAATATTTTTGGTCTCAAAAGTGTGCGAGCACTCGCTGGCGGCAATGCGGTGCGTGCCCACGTAAGTTGTTGCAAGCAGCAAGTCACGCTGCACAACACCAACTTTCTTACTTTTGGTCGGATTTTTGGCCCACTTACTCGACATAAGCACAAGCTTGGCGTGGTTTGCCGATGATTGAAACTTTCATACTCTTGGCATGTGTGTGCCTGCCGACACTGGCCGATGAGCGTGTGTGCAATTTGCCAGACGAGTCCCTCGTGATTAAGCTTGCGGCAACCAAGGACATATGGCACCGGTCTCAATACTATGGGCCGGTTTGGCTAGGGACTCCGCCGAAAAAGTTCTTGTTGATGTTTGACTCCGGGTCGTTCGATTTATGTGTTCAAGGACACACTTGCAAGACGTGCCATGGTGGCAATTCCTATGGTCTGTGCGTCGACAGTGAAACTGCAGAGTCTTGTCATGAAAATGCGGGAAGTGAAGGACGGTCGGTGTCCGGTCGGCATCTTTTGTGCAATGAGACATCAAGGTGTTCCAACCACAATGAATGTGATCCTAACTCGCGGACTGATTCTGAATGCCGTTACAGTATGGAATTCGCGGACCATTCCAAGATAGAAGGTCGAATTGTGGAGGACGTTGTCACGCTCCGGGATTCCAGAGACTCTAGGTCCGAGGTTTACGTTCGGAATCGGATCGCAGAGTTGTCAGAACTGGGCTTTATTTTCAAGTACGGCCCCATGGATGGCATTCTTGGTTTAGCGCCGAAAAGTTCATCTCTACAGTCACAAATGTTTCTCCAGGTTGGGAACCACAGCTGTCCGTTTGTGCGTACTTCAACAGTTCATTTTCTGTCGAATTATTGGTCTATATTTTGCGTTCAGGGTACAACAGAGGCGAAGGAGTACACATTATGTTTTTACCGAGATGGTGGATATGCCACATTTGGCTCGCCAACTTCATTTGTACTCACCGGTTCGAACCGGTATCAATACCTACAGCACGTAACCCACCACCCCGTCAAGTCTGCAGACGCGATGAACCCTAGCACTCTTGGCTGGGGGTGAGCAGCATCGGCTATCACTGCCACATGACGCTTCCGCATGTACCTTTTCAAGCATTTTCTCACTTTTGTGTGATTTGTGCTCCATAGCCCATACGCCTGGACCCCACTGATCCGCAATGCCCATGCCAGAATTTACACGCACGGAATTGCTGTTGGGCAGTATCAGGTACTTTGTTGGTGCCAGTGTCCAACAGCCTTTGATGCTGTGTCAACGTATTGGAACGTGCATTTGCCACTGAACACCCAGGTCAACGTCCCGAGCAAAAATTACAACGAGAGAGTGCACACGGTCCTCGATAGTGGTTCCGTTCTGACTTACATGGAGGACGAAGCTCTGGCTGACTTGCATCGCGAGTTGCGAACATACTGTCAGCAAGGCGCTAATCCTGCTTGTGAAAATGCAACGAAAGGTAGCACGGGTTACAAGGTAATTGGCACGTCAGATTGCCCGTTTGTATGTGTTCGGTGAACCCACGGTCTCTGTGTCTTGTAGGCAGAGTGCGACTATGCCACTGATCCCGGAGGCGTTGGACCTGGGCGATGTGGGGGCACTTGGAGGTATGTGTGGGCGTGCTGTGCCCTGATGAAAACGAACTCCACCGTTCCTGAATTAAACTTGGGGAATGTACATTCAGATGGTGGAACAAAGGACCGTACAAGATTTTGTGCTTTGAAGCCGAGGAGGGAGTTTCCAGGGCATCGCATCTTCGACGATTACCATGGTTGCATTTCAATTTCCTTGGCGTCACCGTATCAGTGCCACCGGTGCAGTACATAGTCAATGAGTACCGCATCGGTCATTGCGTTGGACTTCGATCGATTGGTGCTGGAGTAAAGGGACTAGTTTTGGGCAGCACGATGTTCAACGGTCTTAGCATCGCACATGACTTTTCTGGGCACAAGCTTGGTTTCGCAATGTCGACCTGCGCCCATGACCCAGATGTTTCTGACTTGGACAATAATGATGACAACGACCTCAACACGTTGGATGGCGGCCCTGACACATATGACAGTCGGCCTCAGGTTGTGCAGAATCGTTATTTCAGTGATGGTACGTATCATCTGCTTGAGGCTGGCTTTGTCGCCTCTCGCTGTCTTTGTCTTGAGTTCATCAATGAAACTATGTCGCATGTACAGGGCGAGTAGAACAGCTGTACACAGCATGCGCAGGAATTCCATCCTGCCGGCACGACGGCAAGCGCGAAGAGAAGTTTTTCTTAGACCCATTGTCGTCGCCACCACATTTGAAGTTGACCTCGGTGCCAAATGTTGACATGTTTTCGTCGTAGTTGAAGCCTCCTCCGTCGCGCAAAGCAAAATCAACAATTACTAATTACATACACGTTTGAACATTTGTTCCGCAGACAGCTTGGAGCGATCTATTTTGTTCCGAATCCTGGACGTAGCCACTTTTTGTTGGCATGTTGAAACCGTGCCTTGTCGCGCCAGCGCCACGGAGCTTGGAGGTCTGGTGGCAGACTCTGGCTCGAATTGATAGATATTTCATTCTTCATATCTGGAACGCGTTGCTCGATCGCCTTTTTCACCGTGGCAGCTTGATCGCTGAGTCGATTGAGGTGCACACGGATTTGGCCGCGTCTATATTCGAAAACAGGCATCGAGTGGTGACAGAGAATCAGGCAACACAACATGTCGATCAATGCAACGCACCCGCCACTGGCGTCGCTCACACCCCCTTGCCCATCTCCTGCAAGGAGGCGTGAACTGCTGCGCCACAGCTTTTCTACGTCGACCAGCATTCTGTGAACCAAACGGAATAAGTCCTCGTTGTCAATGGTCGACATATCAGATCCTTTTTGGCGCCCACTTTGCGGGCGAGACCCTGCTGTGGATGGACGAGAAGGACTAAGTTGAGCCAACGCTGATGATGATGCTGTTGCCGACGTGGAGCGGCGCGTTTTTGACAACTCGACAATTTTCTCCTCGCGTGAGGCGAGTTCGCCGTACGCAGTGTCAAGAGCCGTTTGAAGGCTATGAATCGCCCGGTCACTTGCATCCTACATCACAGTCAAACAGGTTACGGGCGCGATTCTTGCGCAGCGGACACACAAAAGTGATTGGTGCGCACCAGCTCCGCCGAGTGCTGTTCCAGCACAGTCTGCAATTCCTTGTGTACATCGGCCAGTTGTTGGGACTTCTGCTCCAGTTTGGACTCAACATCCTTTAAGGCCAGGGAGGCCTGTGTTGCGCGTTGCTCAGCTGCGTTGGCCGCCATGGTCTTGGAGTCGACGTCTCGGTATAACTGTGTGATTATCCGGTCTTTCTCCCTAAGTTCCATTGACTGTCGCTGTAGCATCTGTAGATGATTCTTGGCCAACGATGCTTTGGCTTGTCCTGCTCTGCTGGTACCGCTAGTGGGACGCGCACGTGCCACTACGGGTGCCTACAAAACACAATCCCAGATAAACACCAGACTTGGAACAACATCACAACGAAAACTACTTTTGAGTGACGAACCGATACAGGTTGAGCCAAAGATGTCTCTACCAAGGGTTGCGCCGCTAACTTGCCAGCTGAATTACGAGCATTGCGTTTCAAAGCTAAGATCTTTTGCTGCTTGAGCTGTAGTTGAGCAATATGTACAATGGCTCGAAGCTTGGGCACTTGTGACGGATGCCCTGGCTGCTCCTTCGCCTTATCTTCTAGTTGCTTCTTCTCGTCACTGGCTTGCTGTTTCCGAGGATCTTCATCATCGGTTTTGTCTTCGTCATCGACGGCCCAGCCTCTCCTTTCCTCGTCGTTGCGGCGCTGTTGCTGCTCTTTACGACGAGTGTGGACAGCCTTCGATTCTGCACTGTTAATGATATCGCGAGGACCGACTGTATCAAAGGGCGAATCCTTTGCGCGTTTCTTTCTTGAAACACGCACAGACACTCGAGGCCTGTCCTGGATCTTCGTTTCGTCAGATTCTTTCTTTTCCTCCCGCGGGGATAGTGGTTCTGACTCACTGTCGCCCAGATTCGCACTTTGAATGCTGTCGTTCCGTTTATGATTCGTTCTGGGTAGAGTCGTCATCGAGCGTGCAGGTTTGCGTTTTTGGCGTCGCAGCTGAAACGTAAGCATAACGGCAAGGGGAAAAGATGAACGCGATACGGCGAATCGTACAAGTACAAAACAAAAAAAGTCGGACCTTGCGTTCTTTCAGATCTTTTAACTCACGCTGTGCCTCTGGTTGGAACGATAGTATGCCATGCCGCGAAGTCAGAGCAGGTGCACGAATTGGCAATTGCAAAACAAGACCTGACGTACGCTCGAGTTCCAACGTGGTGTTCTCCCACTTAATGCGGTACTTCATGATCACCTGGTCCTTCTTTTTAGCAAGAGATTCCTTTGCTTCTTTCATGTCGCGAAATGTATACATCACACCATTCTCCTTCCCGTACGCGTCAACGCCAGCTCTGAATCCATGGAGAAATTCCTGGTAATTCATTGTTCCATTCCCATCCACGTCTGCCTGATCGAAAATGGATTCGCAAGCCCAATCCGAGAAACCGAGGTTGAGTGCTCTGCATAACATCACCACGGAAAATGAGACGGGTTCCATCTCAAACAATGCTTCAACACCAATGCTTCAACACACAACAAACGTACCTCATCGCACCGACAAATTCATCACGATCAAGAAGACCATTCTGATTCCTGTCCATTCCTTGGAAGACATCCCGAAGTCGCAACGAATTCGTGCGGATGTACTCGTAAAGCGCACAGATCGACTGCGCGATGTTGGACGTGACCTGCGGGACTCTCCGTCTCTCTTCCTCACCGTTCGGATCTGTTTCCTTTTCTAGGTAAACTAGCAACTGTAGCGAGAAACAACAACGGTACAGAGCTCAATGAACAACCGTTTATGACGCAGTCGGACAAGTCTCGTCTGACTCAACTTGCCTGACGTTGCAATTCCTCATTTTGTTTGCTGAGCTCGATTATCTTGTTCTTGGCAGCTGTGTGGTCCATCACCATCTTCTCGTACGCCTCTGCCTTGGCTTTCGCGTCTTTGCTCATTGTGTCATGCTTGTTGTTCTGTTGCTCTAACATGGCCTTCATGCCTTGCGTCTGCATCTCCAGGTCTCGCACGCGCAGTTGCAACTCTGCGTAAGACCCGGTTGCGGGAGCTGCGTTCTTCTCCTCATCTTCTTCGACCGACCCTTCGTCTTCTTCCTGCATCATTCCACTAGCCCCGGACTTGTCCCAAGAAGTGTGAACGTTGGCCCTGTGATACCCCAACATTTGCTTGCCGAGACGTTGAACCTCTTCTATTTGCCGGGCTTCCTTTTCCATATGTCTCTCCAGGTCGGCACGCCTATTGGCCATGTCATCTGTAATTTTCGTCACTCCCAGGGCATGGAGCGAGGAGCCTGCGGTCGCAAATGACACTTCTGCATCGTGTAAGCTTCGTGTGAGTCGATCGTGCGTCTCTCTATTACGTGAGAAGATACGCCCGACCCGAGATTTGTTGGCTTTCAGCCGCAGCAGCGTGTTCTCTTCGTCCGAGTCGCCATCGCTGTCGGAAGCAAAATATATTTGCCCGATCTGCTTGTTGTGGCCGGATACCTTCATTGTGCGGACCAATGACGACCTCCGGCCCGGGCGTGCCTCTGGTCAGTTTCCTCTTTCGTGGTGTTGTTAGCCATATACTGTTGTGCTTAAAATGTAGAGCGATTCTCCGTGGCTTCCAAAATCAACACTAGAGGACTTTATGTTGTGCGGGAAAGATGAAACATCTTTCGGCCGTTCTAGGCACGGTGGTGTTGAAGCCATCAATAGATCTGCCACTCCACTCTATTTCTCTCCGAGAATACCACACGACACTCCCAGCTCGACACTTAAACAGCATTCCCCGTCGTCGCCGTGTCCTCGTAAACTCCTACTCCAACGCTCCAACGCTCCAACGCTCCAACGCTCCGACTTCACCAAATAAGACGACGGCAAAGGACGAAACACAACGAACGAACGAACGAACGAACGAACGAACGAACGAACGAACGAACGAACGAACGAACGAACGAACGAACG
>ENA-OWNT01003475-OWNT01003475.1-seawater-metagenome-genome-assembly--contig:-NODE-3475-length-14779-cov-4.207047_pt1 | contig 14779 bp, 13 predicted proteins | sample MGYA00238136_ERZ651165 | MGnify/ENA primary metagenome ERZ651165 (study PRJEB26861, sample SAMN08777766) | seawater metagenome | isolation source: coastal seawater | place: USA: Florida | collected...
GCAACTTCCTAGTTTAGATACGCGCCGAGTGGGTTTCGGCGGTGAGGCTCCCCAAATACTTTCTCCAACCGACAAGTTCAGTTCAAGGCAAATGTCGCGGGAAATTGAGTCGCTCTCTGGTCGGCGTCGTCCAGTGGAGCAAGTGACGTAATTGTCGCTGAATCTGCGAGCCCGAGTGCACGTTGTGCTTGCCGCTGGCTTTTGCGGGCTTCTCAGACATATTCAACAGAGCGCCGAGTACACGCGTGAGGTAGCCATGTGCGCACTCGCCCTCGCTGGAGTGTAGGCTACCCCTTGGTGCTCAATTTCCACAACATTTTGTTGGCACACCACAAACAGAGGCGTGATGTCATTTGGTACTCACAATCCAGTTGATAGACGACGGCGGCGAACAAAAGCAGAGAACGAGGTGGCTCTAAATTCGCGTGACCGTGTGCGCTGGCAGCGGCATGCAGCCCGGCAACAACTTCTCGAAGGCTTCTTGTCCGGGGATGCACCAGCGCCTACAGCGCAGCAGAGATACCAGCTGAAGAAAAATGCCATCCAATTTCGTCCCGAGGCTCAGCGGACGCGCAAACTCCTGGCCTTGGCCGGTGCAGATCTCGTGGGCGGAGGGCACCATCGCACCAAATCAGCTTCATGCCAGAGTCAGTCACCTTCAGCTCTCTCGTTTTCGGACGCGGAGAACGCCCTGTCCCAGGATATGGCAGCTGACCTACGTGCGCTCGAAAACGGCACAAAGTCCGGCGTACACCCCAAAGTGTCTGGCTTGCTGCACTCGCTGTATGATATTGACATGGAATCCCAGCACTCTCGACAACTGCCAGCTCTAAACTTGGAAAGCCCCAGTCAGCCTGGCAAGGCGCCCGACTCGGCCTCGTTGGCTCAAAGTGCGGCGCGAGCCTCTGCTTCACGACGCGAAAACAGCGGTCCGTCGCCCCCGCAAAGTGCTGGAACCAGGAAATTGCGATTGAACAACATGCCGAACAGCAAGCCCCCCACCAAGACTAAGCTATCTCCGATCGCCGCCCGTAGATCGGCGAGGCGGCGGCGGTCTCCTGCCACCTCCCCTCGCGGACAGCGGCGATCGTCTCCCACCGGCTTTGACAGCGTATCTAACCAAAGCACGAAAGGAAGCACTGCCCGCGCACAGTCTGAAACGAAGAAAGACAGGAAGTCGAAATCGAAGTCGACTTCTCCCTCAAATAGCGAACAGCCCGAGCCGAAGTCGCCGTCGAACAACAAAAAGACCGACAAGTTAATCGCCGCAGTGAAAGATGGAGACGTCATTCAAGTAGAAGACCTTGTTCGTGCCAAGGTTAACATCAATTACTCTGCTGGCAGACATCGTGACCCTGCACTGGTAGTGGCTGTGGCGCAGGACAATTTGGCGATGGTCCAATGCCTTTGCCGCTTGAAAGCTGACCCACATCTTCTTGACCGTCATGGCCAACAGTCTGCCATCGACCACTTAATAGACAAGCCAGACGACTGTGGAGTTAAAGGGGAGATTATGGCCGTGCTTTCAGAGTCTGGTACATTGAAGGACGGCGAGCTTCCGCTGAACGTGCTGGAATCCTTCTACGAGGCTCACCACCAACGCGAAGTGAAGAAACGTCGCTACCAAGTTCTTGTTCCAGAGGGAGTGGCAGTCAGGAGGCGACCCACTTTCAGTGAACCTGTCGATGACGCCAACCACCCATGGCTGGAACTCGGTACAGTTGTCCGTGCCGTATCGGAGCAACAAGTACAAGACCTGTGTGTGGTGCCGACGCCACCCTCACGTGGTCAGGAGGAGAAGAAAGAGTCCGAGCATGCTCTCGTCGACGAAGCTGGGTGGTCAAGTGCCCGTGGCGGATACCGCACAGTGTTCCTGCACGATGCGAAGAACACATCGATGCAACGACCAGAAAGAACGCAGCGCATCACCACAGTCTGGGTCGAGATTCCTCCCATCTTTCACGAGCCAACTTCGCCAGCGGATAGTGCTGAGGCTAAGTCAGACTCAAGCCTGCCTTTTCGATGGGTTCCCATCACCAGACTAAGACAAATGAACTTGGACAACGAACTTGAGGCACGCTTGTTTTGTGAAGACGATCGCCCAATGACGTCTGTCATGGCTCCGTACGAACCGTTTGATACTGCATTCGAATACCACGAGTGGGCCATCCATGATGTGGTTCCACGGACACGCGGCACTCATGCATACATGGACAAAACTTCGTCATCGTCTTACATTTCTGTTGGCGACAACAAGGCACTGCAGCAAGCCATGGTGGAGAGTGCACACTGGATGAACGTGTACGAACAAGCGGTGTGGCAGCAGTATGTTGCCGAGGTCAATGATAACGACTTTCTTGAGCAATGGCGACGCGATTCCATCATTCGAGAACGCGGTGGACATCAAGGCGTCGTCACTACTGCGTCGTCCCGCCATATTGATCCACCGCGCCCAATCGCCCAATTTCTAGGTGTATTCACGGAGGCCGACAAACCAAATGAATTTGGAGAGTTGCTCGAAAAAGTCGAGCTCAGCGATGTGTACTATGGTTTGAATCGACGTTACGTGTTCCGAGTCCGAATTCCATCGTTCATGATCCCAGAATTCTTTTCCGCGCAGAAACTGCATCGTTTAAGTTTGGCGTCGTGGCAGCACTTCAAATCAACTGGGGATGATGCCCTGCGGGCCGTGGCAGTCGCTGCGCCGCTGGGAGATCCGCGCAGCAAACCACTTACTGATGTGCAACAGGATGACAGCTCGACCAACAGCTTGTCGCGGAACAAATTTCAGCGCCAAGGGCACAACCCACCTGCGATATCAAGCATGAAATCGTTGCGCCAAGAGATCGCTGCAGTAGAGCACGCTACCAAGCGCCGGCCGACTCGATTATTGCGGTTGCCACCCCAACTTCGAGAACTGTACGCTGAGCAGGCCAAGCACAACGAGCGGGGTGTTCAGATCAACCACATTTCTCCTGCATTCGACGACGAGCTTGAGCTGGCCGAAGTCGAGACACAGCCACGTCGGGGACGAGCCCGCATCGTTCGCAGACGGAAATTGCAAGCCTATGTCAACGCTTTTGAGTTCGCTCACAACACGCTTGCAGCAGAACGCGAGAAAGCTCGACGGGAGCGAGAGCAAAAGGCGCTGCAGGAAGAAGAGCAGCAACGACTGCAGCAAGAAGGATCAAGTTTTTTTGGAAAAATTAAAATCCTCACGAGATTGCGTGTCCAATTCAGACAATTGGTCGCCGATCAACGTGACAAACACAACGGCGACGATGATGATGTCGACGACGGCGATTCTTCGTTCATGGTATTTCCTGGTTTGAAGCCCAATGCCAACGTCGCTGATGTGACCAAACTTCGCGCTGGTAAATTCAGCGACGCCCTGCGCAAAGAGAAATTGCTTCATGTGGACGTTCGGATCGGAGACTACTCTATTGACGCCACCGGTCGCCAGATGACTGATCGGTACATGCCCGCTCTGGTAGAAGCCCTGCAAACCACCAAATTTGTGAGGTTAAGTCAGAATATGTTCACGTTCCAAGGCCTTCGAATACTGACCAGGGCGTTTTCGAAATACAACGTCAATGGCTGCGGACTGCTGCACCTCGATTTGAGTCACAATCGTCTTGGGACTCACGGGGCTCAGGTCCTTGCAGGGGCTCTCCGCGTTGAGAGGAGCAAGATGATCTCCACCATTCGAAAGAGTGCCGGCGTCGCCCCAGGATCGTTGGTCTCGAAAGCGTTTCCGGTTCCACTCTTGTCATCGCTGCGGGTGTTGAAGCTGCGTGATAACGGAATTTCGGAGGCAGGGACAGACGCTATTTGTGAGGCAATCAGTAGCACGAAAGTGCTCCTGTCACAATGGAGTCAGCAACCCAATTGGGAACACGTGGGGCTACAGCTTGTGGCTCTCGATTTGAGCCGTAACGAGGTAGGACTGACGGGTATAAAGGCCATCGAGAAAATTGTTCGCAAGCAAAACCACGGTTCTCACGGTGGACTTGAGCGCCTAGAACTGTCGTGGACCACTCTTTCCATTCCTGCAGCAACTGTGTTGTGAGTCACGGTGTCAGAGTGTGCCAAATTGACTTCGAGTAACATATTTGATGTCTGTCTCTGCGTGCAGGTGGAAATTTGTGTCGAAGGCAGCTTCGCTGCTCCATTTAGACGTCAGCTGGAATGCAGGCGCCTTTCACAGGGAGGCACTGGATGCTTTCTGTGCCATGTTGAAGAGCAAGACCTCTCTGCGGCATCTAAACATGGTTTGTTGATTGTTGGGACTGCTGTAAGTTGGCAATGTGGTCTTAGCCTGGTTTTGTCTTGCGTGCGGGTGGGACAATATGCAGGCAAATAGTGGAATTATTCTCCCAAACGTTCATCTCCGAATCGCTCAAGCCTTGCAGAATAATCATACACTACTGGGTTTACACGTGAGCGGGAATGGCGGACTTCATCTTGATAACTTCGGTTTCCTGATGAAGTCCGCCATTCCCGCTCACGACTTCATCTTGATAACTTCGGTTTCCTGCATTCAGCGGACGATGAAGTGGGCGTCACAACTTCGACGGCACCGATGGTTCATCCCAGAACCAAACTAGCCGCTGCATTGGCAAAAACAACATTGATAACGATGGCCAACCGTCGGCAGGTAGATGATCTGTCGGAAGTCGAACATCTGCAGCAAGAAGAAGAAGCAGCGCAGCTATCACAAATTGCGAATCATGAAAAAGACAACGGGTGGCATTCGACTGGACCACAATGCTGGATATGTGCTCGATGGAGGGAAGTTTGTTTCGAAGTACGTACGAGTTCAGTCCGCAGCGAGTTGGCAACGCTCTGTTGCACAGAGGACGACGTAGTGTGTCACTCACTTGGCTTGAATTGTAGGTTCATCCGAGCGACATTAGCTTACCACCAGCGTTTGCAGACAACCCCAAAGTCCAGGTTCAAATAGTGTGACATGTGCAGGGCATCGCAGGTGACAGTCATTCATTTAAATTTGTCAATGCGCTCATTACAGGATACCACGGATTACATGTTTCAAGTGTATTTGTGTTGCGAAGTCGATGGCTGGCAGCCTGTGCAGATGCACAGAGTTCCCGGTGCGGGATTTCAGTTGTTTCGTATTATTCCCCCATCACCATCGCCGACAACCCACGAACATTCCGCACGACACTGGCATACCCACGATATTTTGTCCATGCAACGGTACTTTTACATGGTGCACGTCGTGTACTTCGCCAAGCAACAAAAGCCCGACCTCCAGCCCAACCGCCGCGGCAACATCTACAAGCCGGCTCCGCCGCAAGCAAGCACAATGCTTTGCTTCGTGAAACACTCGAGCAAACGTGTGAACTCCGTTAACACAGCAACTGATGCCACGGATGGGGTGTTGAACGCTTTTCCCTTTTCGCGAGCAGAGCAAGCTCGAGGTGTGGTTAGTCTGTGCTGGAAGGGCAATCAACGCGAACTGATCAGTCTTGCTGTTGTGACCGCGTTGTGTTAGGCCACCATGTTCACTTGGAGTTCAAAGATAAAAATGGCGAAAGCCACAGAGAAGAAGCTCCATTCCCTGCATTCTTCCACAAGTTTCCGGTTAGCCACCAATTTGAGGCTGGTAACCCCAAGTTTCAAGATCCTCCTGCTGCGTGGTGGGGCAAGGTGCGTCTGTGTTCAAATATGCTCTCGCAGCTTCTCCAAGGCGTTGTTTGAATCTGTGGTGCGGTTGACCAGGATTTTGAGAACGAAGCATACGACGAAACGGACAAAGGACTTCAGCGAATTCCGAGCCTAGCAGCGACAGTGCGGAAAGCCTTGTCAACGACCAGTATGCAGGCGTGGGATTTATTCCGTCGCAGCGACTGCGTGTTAAGTGACGCTTTTGAGGTACGTGTCCGTGTTGACCCGCGTGGTGTGGAAGCCGCAATGGCAGTCAAGCAAGCGTGGGCGTTCACCTAGGCCGATTGGGCTCATTCAAAAATTGCTGAGCTGGTGAGAACCAAAGTTAAAGTGCAAATACAAAATGGGCGATCTAAGTTCGCGGGGTCGCTGGTGGAATCTGCCGACACAAGAGTCGTTGAGTCCGGCACGGACGTCCAGCAGGCAATTAATGCTGTGAAAACAACACTTCGGGTACGTAACTGCGTCTGTGACGGATGGAAAGCGACGTGTATGTTGATGTGGCGCTTACTGTTGCACTACACGGCGGTTGCCTATCTTGTCGCAATCCAGAAAAAGTACATCGATATCCAAAACATGTTTCGATGTTGCTTGAAGCGCTCGACGAATTTGTTTCTCTTAGCATTACCCGACTTTATAGAGTTCGCGAAGCAGATACTGCTTCTCGACACCGTTCAGATGGCCAACGCAGCCGCTGCTAGCACGGAGGCGAGCCGGCGCAGGTGAGCATTGTCCTCATAATGATGAACTTGGCAACTGTGGCAGACATGGTTGCCATTATGTCACATGATGCTGCCATTGTGGCACAGCAATGTCCTCCGTCGCTTGCGCGTGGATGATGCACCGTTCGTACCGTCGCAACAAGTTGGACCAGCACTACCTCCAGTTTCATTGTCAAGCGATACCCTGGAGCGCTTATTCTGGGTGCGTTGAAGTGTGGCGATCGATCACTGCTGTTGTTCCTGCCAGTGATCTCTTGAGTGAACATTCAGGCGACCAACATAACGCCTGACTACAATCAACAAGTACACCGAAATAACAAGCAGCGGTTGACACGATACGAGTTTATGGAGTTGCTTGTTCGGTGCGCGGTAGAGGTGTCATCCAAGGTACGTCTGCTGGTTCCGAAACCGAAGTTGTTGCCTGCACATCCATTGATGGTATGTCGGCGTGAACATATGCCAAACGCAGATTCTTACCGAGGAAACGAAAAAGTTACGTTTGGCCGGACTTATTGTTGGTGGTGACGAGCGAAGTGTCGGTGAACCAGAAGCACCACCAGTGGCGGTATGACACCATTGTTTTCTGTATTTCCTGTGGCGTGAGCTCACAGACAATGTTTGACCATAGGACATGATCGAGACGCTGTGGCAGCTGTACATTGTGCCAAGGGCCAAGTTCTCTGACCCTCAGTTTTTCCGATCAACGTTGATGTACAATGAGGTATTCTAGTGCCACGTTGCCACCATGGTCGCACCCGAGTGCTGCGAGCTCAACCCCGTTCTGTTGTCGCTTTGTACAAAGAGCATCCATCGTATTCTCAAGAAGCATGAGAAGTCTTTGCAAAAACTTTTCCAACATTTTGCCGCGGTGGAGATCGCCGATGAGGGTACGCGACTTTGTGAACCGCGGCATGACACTCTGCGACAACATGACTGGCACTTTTTGTGTCTCTCTTCATTCAGAGTCAAAACAGCAGTCTTCCCAACGCAAGTCCGCAGCGTTTTTGCACTGGACTTTCAATCAGTACATGGAGTTTGGTCGCGAGCTAAAGCGCCACGGAATTTTGGAGGTTAGTTGTGCACTGTGTGCTGCCTGAGGTGCGACATGTGCCGTTCATCCAGTCTTCGTTGATGTCACAGCAAAGTGTGTCAGAGCACATGCAACGAACCATTTTTCTCCACACTGCGCCACTTGAAACAGACGAAGCGATGAGCGATCGTCACCGCCAACTTTCCTTCACGGAGTGGCTCGAGGTAGGATTATCTGCTTGCTGCAGTGATTTCTGCGGTCTCTCTCACGCGCACAACGTTGTTGTCGCGATGCTGTTGCTGTTTGTCGTTGATTAGGCTGTGTGCCGGTTATGTCACACCCAAGCCAAGGTGACATCTGACCACCGCCAAGGTGGACTGACGCCCGCAAATTTAGAACCTTTCCTCAAAAGCATTGTTGACTGCAAGCTTCTTTGTCGTTGATTGTGTTTGTTCCAACCATGAGTGATGGAGAACCACGACGAAACAAAATAAAATACTAACAAGGTTTACATCTCACAGACAAAGTACCACGATTCCCGTGGCCACCCTCTCGATTGTGTAAGAATTGAGGGGCTCATATCACTGTGACACCACGCAAACGCAGCTTGTTGCGGATCCTTTCAAGCCACAATTGCGGCCGGCAGTCTTGTGGGCGATTCCGCGGCCTTTTCGGGAGTCTGTAAGAAACGACAAAATAAGAAATGAGATCAAACTCAAACATACCAAGAATTGACACCAAGAAAGAAAAGCCAGGGCGGCAAGCGACTTTTTTACGTACGGCCGCAGGCGCTTCGAAATCGTCGTCGTCGGTGGCATACAAGATGCCGAACACTTTTTGAACAACATCCTTTGCGGGGCCCTCAAGTTCATCCGGTTCACCCAGCTCTTGGAGGTAGACCTCGATGTCACGAAGCTTCTTGAAGTAAAAGTCGCGTTCTTTTTCCAAGCCATCCAAAGCCAATTTGACGGAGGCATCGTTGGACACCTCTTCCTTAGTCGCTGCGGCATTTTGCAAAGACTCAACTTCGATCTTCAACGAAGCAACTTGGCGGACAAGTTTCTCGTTGGCTTCTTGGAGCTTGGCGTTGGATGCGGAGTCTTGACTGGACGAATTCGCCGCTTTTTTTCTTGCCGCGGGGCGACCAGAGGTTTTGTTCTCCTTGGTGGTTTCTTTGATGACGGCCTTGCGCGTGGCTGGGCGGCGGCGGGCCGGAGCTGACGACGCAGACGAAGATGGCGTGTCGAAGCATGGCTTTGGGACGTTCTTGCTACGTGCTCGAGCCTCCACAGCGTCATAGTCCTCTGCGGCTCCACCGTTCAAGTCGTAAAACGACTTGAACCACTGCATGAACTCAAGGTTATCCTGATACTTGCCGCGCACGAGCTTGTCGACAGGCACGTGTTTGGACACATTTAGCTTGCCGAAACAGTTCTGCAGGACCTTGTAGTTTTTGACGTACTCGTAATCGTACTTGGCACCGAAGTTTACTTTGGACATGGGGACCTTTCCGGGGAAGATGGATTGGAGAATTTGGCAAGCGATAGCGCCAGTGCAAGTCTCCTCAATTTTCTTGAGGTTGAGCTTGAGGAGGCCATTGATCCACTCCAGCAGGATCTTCTTGCCGACAAAGTACGCCGGGTCCATCATGCCAACCTTGCTGCCGTCGTTAACTGGCATCTTGCACGTGAGCGGGAAGGGAGGGCGTGGAGCGGCGGAAAATCACTTGGTGCAGCTAAAAAGTGGGAAAACAATTGGGCGACGCATTGCCAAAGAAGCGACGAAAGTTGCGGTGATTCAGCGGAGAGTAAGAAGCTACGCGCCGTTCTTGCTCTTCTCGGCGTTGGGACGTGCGTGGACAAGTATACCGGCTGCACAAGTCACTCGTCGTGATCGTTGTCTGACTTGACTGCTTCTGATAACTTGACTTGGCTCGAGCACCTGTTTGTAGTTGGCAGAGAGTCTGGTCAAGTTGAATGCAACCAACCATCGACCAAGTGACCAAACAAGTAGTGACCAAACAAGTAACTAGTGAGTCGGGCTTGGCACACATAGATAGAGGGACAGATCGTTTACTTCGAGGAGCGACTCCCGTTCGTTGGCTGGTGGCGACGACGACGCCGGTGAACTAGTCTGGTCATGACTGTACTTGAGTTGAGTTGTAGGTTGACAGACAGTATGCACAGCTTTCTGCCATCGACTGTGGCGGGCGGCTGTGTGACGGTATGACTGTGAGTAAGTATCATAACAGTGAAGGAGTTGAGTTGAGTTGAGTTGAGTTGAGTTGAGTGGCGGTCATCATCATCGACGATGTCACTCTCAAAACAACAAAACAACGAACAACGAACAACGACGACGACAACGAACAACGAACAACGACGACAACGAACAACGACGACGACGACGACAACGACGACGATGACGACGACGACGACGACGACGACGACGAGCGATCAAACGAACGAACGAACGCACGAAGTGACAGTTGGAAGTCGACACTTCAAACGACGAACGATGGTTCATCCATACTCTCAACTGACGAATTTCCAACCCCTGTGACCGCCACACAAACTGACTGATTGAGCAACCCCTGCAGTGAGCTCCAAATGTATGGACTTTGAGTGGACGTGCCTGACTGAACACCGGCGTGTTCGTACAAACACCCGGTGAGTGACATATTTCTTAGGGTGTGACTGCGGAGCGAGCCGACTGATTGAGTGCCGGCTGATTGCCCCACAGAACGTCCGAAAATGTCTGGGTGGGAAATTCAGTGCGAACTGGCTGGCGGAGTGAACACGACACCGTACATAAATTGTACACTTTCGGATACGTTCCTATTATGCTCATTCAGTGTACGATGTACATAAAATGTACGGACGTCGTACATGAGCTGCCGCAGCGCAGCAAAGGCATCATAGTCGTTATCTCAAGCGTCCCCCACCCACACCTACAGACAACGGTCCATTTAGTAACAAGTGTACTAAGAGTACGAGTAAGAGTACTGGTGAGATTGCAGTGGATGAGAGTGGTGGGACTATTAGTACGGTGTACAACACAATAGAAAATGTCAAATCTGCAGTCAATCAAATGAGTGAGTGACAGTGAGTGAGTGACAGTGAGTGAGTGAGTGAGTGAGTGAGTGACAGCTGACAGCGAGAGTGAGTGAGCGAGTGAGTGAAGTGAAGTGATGTGATAAAGTGAAGTGAGTAACGGAGAGTACAGTACGTAAAATGGATTGCTACAAAGTGCAGTATAGGGTACGTAGAGTTGGTAATAGGTAATAAATAGGTCACAGGACGAAACGGGAAAAGGAATGAGGAAGTGAGTGATTCAAATGAGGCGCAGCTGACTGACTGACTGACTGCCTGAGTCACTGAGTCACTGAGTCACACTGAGTCACTGACAACACCGCACTGTCTCACTCTCACTCACTCATACTCACTCATACTCACTCACTGATGAGTGATTGTCGAGTTGATTGATTTAGAGTGCGTGGGAGGGAACGAGTGAGCGCAGCAGTTGAAGGAGTGAAGGAGTGAAGGAGTGAAGGAATGAAGGAGTGGCGGGTAAATGAAATGGAAGCGAACGAATCGAACGAACGAACACAACGAACGAACAAAGTCCACCGTTGTCGTCGTCGTCGTCGTCGTCGTCGTCGTCGTCGTCGTTGTTCGTTTGTGCCTTCCTTCTTCCTTCCTTTGTGACGAACGAAGACGAAGACGAAGACGACGACGACGACGACGACGACGACGAAGACGAAGACGATGACGATGACGATGGCGAAGACGAAGACGAAGACAAAGACGATGGCGAAGACGAAGACTACAATGGCGAGGACGAAGACGAAGACGGTCGGTCGATGGACAGACACTCGACACTCGACACTCGACACTCGACACCTATCATACCTCGAGTATGATGACCTCCAACCTCCAACATCTCGCGTCATACATACAGCACTGTACTTTCATTCAACACCTGCCTCGACACCTGTTTCCACCGTGGAAGTTTGCCAAGTAGACTACCCAGGTAAGCAGTGAGCGGGGGGCGTGGCGTGGCGCGGATGTGTGTGTCTTTGTTTGTCGCGGTCCCACTTTGTTGTCGCGGTTGTGGTTATAGGTGCACTGTAGCCGTCCCGTCCGCCAGTCGTGACGCGCGCTGCCTTCTCCGTTGATCCTGGCACTAGACACACGGCACCACCTCGCTCACCACTCCACTCGACAAAATGACGAACACACACAGCGGGCGAGCACTTGTACGCGCGCGTCGTGGCGCCATACTCTGCCGACGGCAGGCGAGGTTGACGGTGTCCATCGGTGGCATCGAGTTACTCATCGGCAGTGCGGTCCTCAGGCCAGCGTTGTGGCCAGCAGGCGCATGACACACACCTGGACGTAGTTGGCTTGTGCATCACCGGATCGTGTCATAGCGGCCCGGCAGCATTTCTGCTTCGTCGTCGGGTTCTTCTCCGTGCCCCGGCGAGTGACAGCTCCGGCGACGAGCAAGTCTGGCGCGAGATGAGTGGCAAATGATCAGGTGCCGCGACTTGCTGGAAATCCTCGTGGCACGGCGGCAAATGCATCACATGCAGCAGATGGGCATCGAGGACTCCTCGCCAGTGCACACAGAGACCGTTTACTGTTTATTATCTTTCGTGTTTCTGCGTTTCCGTTGGAGGACTTTCCGAGAGTTTCCCGGAACAACCAGCCGACGAGCACACAGTAAAGCTCCTGACGTTTTGTAGTTTTTTGTGGTTTGTTGCGCACTTTCTCTGTGGGTTGCCAAATGGCGCTCCGCAGCAAGCGGAAGCGAAGCCGTGGTACGTAGCTTTTCGTCACACTCTCATCATCGTGTTCGCGGTGGCATTTGTTTCTGATTTTACGTGCTGCATGTGCGTTTTGCCTCCAGACGACGATGGCAGCCAGGACAACAGCGGCGATCCTGGAGGCACCGATACATACTTCAGTCCGCGGAAACGAGCCATTCCAAAGGATAAATTTGTAAGTCGTGCAGAGTTCTCGACCCTGGTGTGATGTGTGTTGACTCCTGTTGACGGTCTCTTTCGCTGTGTGCCGCCGGCAGCAATGGAAAGAGAAAATCAAGGCGAGGGTTGGGTTTTTCGCGCAAACGGCGGACTTTTTGGCCGAAAAGTCGGCAGATCTTATCACAGGTGGGGCGACCAAGGGTTTGCAACGAAATTATGTGAGCAATTTCCTGGGGTTGAACGCTTCGGAGCAGCAGCAGCAGCAGGCTGAAGAGGACCCATTCTTCCAAACTGGTGGCGACTTTGACGCTCCGGTGTCGAATTTGTTCAGCGACGTTCCGGAAGATGCCACACAACATGATGATAACGAGGAATCTTTTAGTGCTCATCCAAGCAGTAGCTCGTCGAGGTAGGTTTGCAGTTTGCGTCATGTTTGTCGTCGACGGATGTTGCCACGCTGAGTATGACGGTTCCCACCTTTCTGCTGTTGCGCTGCTGTTGTCTTCGTTGATCAGCCACGCGAGCCGAGGCAATCGCCCTTCGACGAACAATTTCAGTTTCGGTGGTGGCGGCCTCTTTCGTCGCAAGAAGCCGCAACAGACTGATGTTTCCGACAACGAAGGCAACGACAGCGAAGAGGAAAGCAATGATGGAGATGAGGAACAATCATCGACAACTGTTGGACGACGGGGCAATGAGGAGATCGACGAAACACGGTACGCTCCGCGCGCCGACTAGTGGTTGTGTTGCCGCATCGTGTCATTGACTTTTTGTATTCGTGCACGATGTAGTCGTGACGAGCAAGACGACATGGCATATCCTTTCACAAAATCGAATGATTTCGCGACGTCATCGTTCAGTAACAGATCTAGCTCCCCGTGCGTAGAAGAGCGCTGTTGAATTGTTGTTTTTTGCGACTTCTGTCCTCGCAAATGTTGGAAATTCGCTCACGTCACACTTGGACTGTCTGTCACAGCATTCGACATTACGGGACAGTATTTTTGGGCTGCTCATTGGCAGTGTGCTGGGCAATTATTCTCCTGGCTATTCCCCTGGTTTGTGTCTTTGCGCTGCGTGCGATCGTCCAATCTTTGCATTGTCGGCTTCTCCGATAGTTCCTCTGACCGTACACGTGTTGTGTTCTGGTTGTCTCTCGAATTTTGCATACAGCTTCCCATCTTTATTGCGTCGTGGCTGGTATCAGATTTTCTTCAGCACAACGTCTTCAACTCAGGATAATTTCGTCCGAAGCCGCCCGACCTGAAATAGAACTTTGGGTTTGGGATGAACAGCGCCAGCGTTGACTCAAGAATACGCAGCAGGTAGCTTTCTTGAAGACGTGCACGGCGTGCTGTGCTGTCTGACGAGCACGTGCTGTCTGACGAGCACGCATGTGCCGCGCATTTCAAGTAAAGCTTTAAAATACGGTCATCGTCTTTGTGCCGTTTTTTGCGAATGTTACACGCGGTGGGGCGGGGAGGTCAGTTGGTACCTTTCGAAATCCCTGCACCGTCGTACACTGATCAATCACTCGTATCATACTCACAACTCGCAACGCGCACACAGCGTCACGGTCTGTAACGGAGTTCCACGAACGCCCGCAAAAGAGAAAGATGAAGACAAGCAACAAGAGACTTGAGCTCAACAGACACTGTACAACCAAGCGTCCCACGTCGCTGTTGCATTCCAACCGATAGTCCGGCATACATCGCCACCAGCGCTGCGTCCGTGTGTCCTGATCCTCCAGCATTGCCCCTCGCCTCCGCGTCCGTCGACATTCCAATTACCGCATTACCGCATCGCTGCATTCGCATTGCCCTCGACGCACTTCTCACTGCCGGGTACTTCGTCACTACTTCGTCGTGTATTCAATGTTGTTACTGTATGCCGTTCCCCCTCGCGTCATCACTGTCATCACTCACCTCGTACGACCAAACTGCAGCCTGCCAGCGCGTCAATCAGTCACTACTTCGCACTACCACGCCCTCATTGACGCCGTCACTGCCGCACAAAATCGACGCTTCAGTCGGTTCGTGTGACTACCGGCGGGGTGTTTGGGCGCTAAAACGGGGTGTCAGTGCGTCAGTCGCGTAGCTCCTACTGTCAGCCAGTTCACCAACAGCCGAGATGACGGAACAACTAACTGTTTGGACTGTTTGAGTTCCGTGCCGTAGTTACATCGAATGAATGGTGAGTGCTGCGTCACAAACGTTCGAACGTTCGGGGAGCGTGTCGGTGCCGTGTCGGGATGTCGGGATGGCATTGTTGGCGTAGTGTTGTCCTCGTCGTCGTTGTCGTTGTCGTTGAGGAGCGTGTTGCTGTGGGGATGTCGTCGTCGTCGTCGTCGTCGTCGTT
>ENA-OWNT01003477-OWNT01003477.1-seawater-metagenome-genome-assembly--contig:-NODE-3477-length-14775-cov-3.575997_pt1 | contig 14775 bp, 9 predicted proteins | sample MGYA00238136_ERZ651165 | MGnify/ENA primary metagenome ERZ651165 (study PRJEB26861, sample SAMN08777766) | seawater metagenome | isolation source: coastal seawater | place: USA: Florida | collected...
AAGACGTTTTTGCGCGTGCTTGGTTCAAGTTGACCCACAGGGATCTTGGCCCGAAATCACGCTATTTCGGACCTGATGTGCCAGCAGAAGATCTGATTTGGCAAGACCCGATTCCAGCGGGAAATCGCAGCTACGACGTTAACGCTGTGAAAGCCAAGATCGCCGCGAGTGGTTTGAGCGTAGCTGACATGGTTTCAACGGCGTGGGATAGTGCCAGAACGTTCCGCCATTCTGATGCCAGAGGTGGTGCGAACGGCGCTCATATCCGTCTTGCACCGCAGAAAGATTGGGAAGGAAACGAACCTGCAAAACTTGCGAATGTGTTGAACATGCTAGAGCAAATAGCTGCAGATTCAGGGATAAGTGTTGCTGATACCATTGTACTGGCAGGTAATGTCGGGATTGAAAAAGCAGCCAAAGCGGCCGGATTTGATGTAACAGTCCCATTTGCCCCAGGACGTGGAGATGCCAGCCAAGACCAGACAGACGTTGAATCTTTCGCTGTGCTAGAACTGCTTGCGGATGGTTTTCGCAACTGGCAGAAAAAGCACTACGTGGTCAGCCCAGAAGAATTGTTACTCGATCGCGCGCAGCTACTTGGTTTGACCGCGGTAGAGATGACGGTTCTTATTGGCGGGATGCGTGTGTTGGGTGCTAACTTCGGTGGGAGCCAACATGGCGTATTGACAGATCGCGTTGGCAGTCTAACCAATGACTTCTTCGTTAATCTGACCGATATGAACTACAGCTGGAAACCGACTGGACGCAACTCTTACGATATTTGTGAACGTACGTCTGGCGATGTGAAGTGGACGGCGACGCGAGTGGACCTTGTGTTTGGTTCCAACTCTATCTTGCGAGCCTACGCGGAAGTCTATGCTCAGGATGACAACCAAGAGAAATTTGTGCATGACTTTATTACCGCTTGGGTGAAAGTAATGAACGCGGACCGCTTCGATATTTAGTGGTTACCTACCACTCCTTTGGATGCCAGAGGAGTGGTTTTCTCTTTAAGCTTGTTCTGGTTTTGTTTTAGTCGATGTTTGATTAACAAGTAAATTTCGGTAAGCTCTAGCTATCTTGCCGCTAGGTCATACATCAATGAAATTGGAACCCTCTCAAACAGAATCTCATGCATTAGCTGATGCGATTCGCTCGATCAATTCAGCCAATTTCACCTCAGCCTTGGGAGCGTATCTTTGTTCTGTTGTAGACTTTGATTGCGCGCTGATCCTCGGATACAGCGAAGGTAAACGCCCGGTATATTTGTATGACTCCATCCATGAATCACGTGAACTTCTTTTTCAACGCTACCTCACGGATTCCTTCTTAAGTGATCCTTTTTATCAGGCTATTCAGCGTGAGGGTCGTGAGTGTGTTTATCGTTTGAAAGATGTGCTGTCATCGGCCAGTGAGTACAAGCAATATCAACACAACTTCTATGCCCAAACGGGATGGAACGACGAACTCTGTTTGTCGGTAAAACTGAGTGATGCGCGCTGGATAGTGATTTATCTTGGGGTTATGGGAGAGCAGAGTTTCCCACCTCAAGCGGTAAGCGCCTTACAAGCCCATTTTGATATCTTGCAATCATTGTGTCATCAGCACTGGGCTAGAACGCCTTTTTCGTTGCCAGAAGCGCATAAAGAAGCACAGCATATACGCCAAGCCATAGAACAGACATTAAACCGGTTAGGTGCTGAACTGTTAACGCAGAGAGAGCAAGAAATCGCCGCGTTGCTCGTTCAAGGGTTTGACTCTAAAGAGATTGCAGAACAGCTCAATATTGGTGTTGGAACGGTCAAAAATCATCGTAAGCGAATTTATGCCAAGCTGAATGTGTCATCCCTCAGCGAATTATTCCACATCTTTTTGAGCCAGCTTATCGCTTCTGGTTAGTGATGGCTTTCTGCCAAAACTGTCCCTTTAGGGATATGTCGGTTGCTTCCTCCCTTAAGTACTCTGAAAGCCGAACACAGAGAGGACACAATGAAACCAACACTTATTCAAGACCTAGAACAGCGCGGCTTAATCGCGCAAACTACCCACCTAGACGAACTTAATCAGCAACTGAGCACGCCACAAGTGGTTTATTGTGGGTTTGATCCAACCGCTGGCAGCCTACATATTGGCCACCTTGTTCCTCTTATCATGCTGAAACGTTTCCAAAATGCGGGCCATAACCCCATTGCATTGATTGGTGGCGCAACAGGTATGATTGGTGACCCAAGCTTTAAAGCGACTGAGAGAAACCTGAATACTGAAGACACCGTCAATGGCTGGGTAGAGCAACTGTCGGGTCAAATCAGACAAGTCATGGACAATCAACTAGACGCGCCATTGAAGATCGTCAACAACGCGGATTGGATTTCTAACATCAATGTTATTCAGTTTTTGCGTGATATTGGTAAACATTTTTCAGTTAATGCCATGATCAACCGCGAATCGGTTAAGCAACGTTTACAGCGCCCGGATCAAGGCATTTCATTCACCGAGTTCAGTTATGCCTTGCTTCAGGCGTACGATTTTGTCCACTTGAATAAAGAACATGGCTGTAAGCTGCAGATTGGCGGCAGCGATCAATGGGGCAATATCGTCAGCGGGATTGACCTGACTCGACGTATGAACAACGATAACGTGTTCGGTCTGACACTGCCTTTGATCACCAAATCAGACGGTGTCAAATTTGGTAAAACTGAAGGTGGGGCCGTCTGGTTGGACGCCGAGAAAACTTCGCCATACAGCTTTTACCAGTTCTGGCTAAATACCGCTGATGATGATGTATATCGTTTCTTGCGTTACTACACCTTCTTATCAGTCGAGCAGATCGAGCACATCGAACAGCAAGATAAGGAAAGCTCAGGTAAGCCGCAAGCTCAACGTATTTTGGCAGAGCAAGTGACATTGTTTGTTCATGGCGAAGAGGGGCTGCACAGCGCGCAGAGAATCACTCAAGCGCTGTTTGATGGTGATCTGAAAACATTGAACCGTTCTGAAATAAGCCAATTAGCGCTTGATGGCTTACCAAGTTATCAAGTCGAGTCGGAGTGGGATATGCCCGCTGCGTTGGTTGCCTGCGATTTAGCTAAATCCAAACGTATCGCTCGCGAGCTGATCAGCAACAACGCTATCCGAATTAATGGTGAACTGGCTACAGGCGATAATTTGGATCAGCAGTTCGCACTATTTGATAGATATTGGATTGTGCAACGCGGAAAAAAAGCTTTTCGATTGTTGAGTCGCTGAAGCTACCAAAGAGGATAGGCTGTATTGATTGAAATACTCTTACCTTGAAAAGGTCAAGTGCGCATACGTTACTCGTCGTTTAAGTTAATAAGTGGTATTTGAGTTTTGAATTGAAGTCTTCTTTTTAATGTATATATATTAATTATTCTTAATTATAAGACTTTTATTATCCTAGTATCATCATCTATTATATTTTAATTGATTTTTCTTGAATCGGTAAATGAATGAAATATTAGTATTAACTGTATGCGCACTTATCTATTTGAAATATATAATTATGGTAAGTTTTAATCGGTGGACAGGATGACGATATTAAAAACTTATTAACTTAATGGTTAATATCTTTAAGGTGTACCTGTATAAATGTCCTATTTGAGATTTTCTGGCTGTAATTGACGGAAATTAACGCCTTATGTGGTCATTTAACACTATAAAAATTGTGTGATTATGAAAGTAAAATAGAGCGCAAGAAGAACTAAGTTTTATTATTGTTAATTATAATATGGACATTTGAGCAGGAAGTATCATTTTTAATTTTATAATAAAATTACCGACTAGAAATATTTGAGAGTTAAATTACAATTCACCAATTATTACAATTAACACATTGGAACGAACCTTACTTATCACTTAGATTAACACCCTAAATCAGGCGTTATACAAAGTTACCTTTCCAGCTGTTTTATTAATTGCTAATAAAATATAACACTGAAATTGGGGCTTAATACACTTTAATTGAGGAAATATCGACAATGGAAGGAATTGAACTTGCCCCTGAATTAGGTCTTCTTGAGCGTTTTGCAAACGAACAAGTCGCATCTCGTGAGAAGTATCACTTGGTAGTGTATGACCGTAATGGTCATACAATGGCCGGCACACTTGCTCAGTATAGCCGCGAAAAAGGGCTATTGGTTTTAAGTGGTGATAAAGATCAACTGAGTTTTATTCGATTGTCTGAGGTGGTTCATTTTACTTTGCAGAATGCCTCGAAACATAAGCTATGTCTTCAAAATAGGCATAAGGCAGACTATGACATATCAAGTGAAGCAATCGATGTAATTAGTCAGCTCGAACTGATCGAAGACCGCTTGCAAACAAACTATCAAATTGGCATTAACTTCGAGTTAGACGAGAGCTGCCAAGCATTCTTTCATAGTGAAGAATTAGGCATTTTAATAGCAGCACTGGAAGAAAACCTTGCTGAATTTGCAAAAGATGATTTTGCAAAGGCTGAATTAATGAAAATTTCGAAAGCGGTCATTCAACACCGTCAGGGTGACCGTTTACGATTCAAGCTGAATGACTCGATCCTATCTATATCTTTAGATCTGACGGCTTCAGTTGGCTTTAAACTCACCGCTCTAGTCGAGTCGGGACTAAATAAAATTCTATAACATTTTCGTAATTAAGGAGTGAAAATGGGCTTAAAAGAGAAACGAGCTGCTCGAGAATTCCAAGAGCACCGCTTAGATGGTTTAGTAAGTCGTGCGCACAAGGCAGCGAAGTTTGAATTTGAGTTCGACATCGATTGGGATTCAATTTCCATTGACGATTACTCTCATCTGTATGATCAAACATGGCCACTTATTTACTTTGAACCATTGATCAAAGCGATGAAAGAACTTTGTGATGATGAGTTCTCTCAAGAAGCTATCGCAGAAGACATGAAGAAAGTTGTTATCCAAAACTTTGGTGACATCTCTAACCCGAACAACCATGCGAGTTACTTGAAAGGAACGTTAACCTTGAACCATTCGCCGATTTACAACGCAGACAACCAAGTCGAAGACCGTAAAGAAGCAATCAAAAAGACAATTGAGAAAGCTCTTTAAGCTACGCTCAATGAGAAAGGCAGTGCTCTACTGCCTTTTTCTTTTTTCAGCGAGGTTTATGCTTTCGAATTTGTTGTTTTGTCACCTGCGCTAGAGCTATTCCCTAATATAGGCTTAAATCGTCTGAAGCTTTAGCTGAATTCATCTCAAACCTTTGCTCCTAATAAAAACCTCAAAGCACGCAAACAATGATAAGCGAATAAAACTCGCAGTTAATGTTTCACTTATCAATTATTCAAGGGAAAGAGTATGAGCGGTACCCACTCTAATCAAGAACTCCAAGTACTTCGCCGTTTTGGTTCACGTCAGTGGATTTGTAAGGAGTACAATACAAAACTCGCCTATTGCGACAACGATCGTTATCTCATTAGCCACTATGTAAGCGGATATTCTGGCTCTCCTAGTTACCTTGAAGTTTTTGACGCTGAAACGGGAGAGCTGCTTCCTAAGCAGACAAGTATCAATGCAAGAAAGTACGTGTGTTTCGGCGATCGAATTTTTATTGCGAGTGCACTTAGCGTCTATGCTGCGACTATTGATCAACTTGATTCACCGCTGAAAAAGACATTTAAGCACGATATTGTGGCGATTGAAGTCAGCCACGATGGAGAAACCATCGCAGTCGCGTTGAATGATCACTCACTCTTTTTATTAACGCCAGATTTGAATGTGGTGCTAGAGCTGAACATCGAGCATTTTATTAATAGTGTTCATTTTCTTGCAGCCAGCGAGCATGCACCAGCGCAACTGGCGATCAGCGCAAGTACTAATCGAACGCATCGGCTCTATTTGCTGGGCTTGCAAGAGGGTACTCTGACGGAATTTAAGGGAGCAAGAGCCCAGGTTGGCAAGGTAGTGAATGACGCTGAATATGTGTATGCAGGGAGTGGTAAGAGTATTTTATCTTGGCCGAGAAAGGGGGGTAAAGCTAACACGGTTTATAAATCTGAAAACGACTGCGAGTTGGTCAACAAATATAACAAGACATGTGTTTTCAGCAACGGGAGTAAACATCTGGCGGCGATTGACCTAGAAACAGGTAAGGAGCTATGGCAACAGGAGAGGTTACCGCATTCTGCGTTGGCAATGAACCAAGATCGAATCGCATTATATGCGTATCGAGAGGTTCGTCTGATTGATAGTGAAAGCGGCGAAGTTTTAAAAAAAGCTGAGTGTAAGTTTAGCTGCAGAACAATAACCTTGAGTCAAAGTAACCATCGTGCCAGCATGAGTAACTTCAGTTATGTATTACACCATTGGCCCCTAGATCAAGGTGAAATTACTGAGAACACTAACCCGAGTCGCTCAATCGAACATTGCCAACTACTTGATAACGGCGACTGGGTGACCCTACAGGAAGGACAGCTCTTTTTCTGGAATAATGGTCAAAATCCCCCAGTTAAGATCATTTCTTCTTATTGTAGTAAAGATACTTTCTTTGTTGATGAGCAAGCGCAAAAGGTTTGGCTGGCTGACGAGCACATCCACTGCTATTGCCTAAAATCAGGAGCGCTGTTACACAAAGTCCCTGGGTACTTTAATTCCGATTGCCGGGTTATTTTTCCGATTGACGAAGAACGGCTCCTATTCATAAGTGAAGGGGGACGTCGTCATTATGGGCACCTGATGGTGATTGAGCCTTCCACGGGTAATGTTTTGCACGATACTAAGGTTGACAGAGCTTTTTATAACGGCGTATGCCGGGAAGACAATCGTATCTACTTAGCGTCTCGAGGAGGGGAGAGGTACGTGTTTGATTGTGATAGTTACACCTATACGCAACTTACCGACTACGAAGTAAAACTCAGCCACGGTTTATACGCGAGCCACTTCCCAATTCAAGCGCTGACCCCTAAACAAACTCGCGTGGTTGAATATGGCGCTGGAAAAGGCATATCAGAAAGTGATGAACATCCTTGTTTTCTAGTGGTGACCGATGTTGATTCTGGTAAAGAGCTACTTCCCCGTCATCGTTTTTCCGATGACATCAGTGTCGCGAAGATTTTACCTTGCGAGAAACGCATCATTATGGCGATGAGCCCCTCGAAAGAGGCTGAAAAAAGTCGGACACCGTATTTACAGCTCTTTGATATTGAGTCGAGGGAATCCAGTGCGCCTTTAGTTCTGGATATAGAAGGCACAGAAACTGCCCGTATTGATTTCTTGAAACCGTTAAATAATCAAGAAGCATTGGTGGGTTTTAACAATGGCACTAATGTCTTGGTGGGATTTTCGTAAGAGTGATAATAAAAACGCCACAAATGGATGTGGCGTTTACGGTTTGTAGCCTGCTAAAAGTCAATGTGTTCTATCTGCCTGATTTACCCAGATACGAGCGCATTTCCGCTTCTGGCACCATGCCCCCGCCAGTTGCCCAGACTAAATGCGTTGCATTCTTCATTGTTTGATTATTCATACCCATGCGGTTTAGGTAATCTTGTGCTTCAGTTACCAATACTGGGCCTAGCATTCCCGCTAGAGCAGACGGTTCCAACTGTATGGCTTCAGACTGATCCAATTGACCCAGTAAACGGTACATGCGTTCATCAGATAGGGTGTAATAACCATCGAGCAGCTTTTCCATAGCACGCCCTACAAAGCCAGATGCTCTGCCAACCGCTAAACCATCTGCGGCCGTGATGTTATCAATACCAAGGTCTTGAACGGCAATCGCATCATGCAAGCCTGTATGAACACCGAGCAACATACAAGGAGAGTGGGTTGGTTCAGCAAAAATGCAATGGACGTGATCACCAAAGGCCATTTTTAATCCAAAAGCAACGCCGCCAGGACCGCCGCCAACGCCGCAAGGCAGGTAAACAAACAGAGGATGTTCCTCATCTACGAGGATGTTTTGCTCCTCAAATTGCTTTTTAACCCGCTCCCCCGCGACTGAGTAGCCAAGGAATAATGTTTTTGAGTTTTCATCATCAATAAAGAAACACGTCGGGTCTTTCTCCGCTTCTTTACGTCCTTGCTCGACAGCCACGCCGTAATCTTGCTCGTATTCCACCACGTTTACACCATGCGAACGTAGTGTGTTTTTCTTCCACTCGCGCGCGTCAGCCGACATATGCACCGACACCGAAAAGCCTAGTTTGGCACTCATGATACCGATAGACATCCCCAAGTTGCCTGTTGAGCCCACAGCGATACTGTATTGTTTGAAGAAGTCTCGACATTCGTCGCTAAGCAGCTTGCTGTAATCATCAGATTCTTTAAGCAACCCTGCGTTTAATGCCAGCTTCTCTGCATGAGTCAGTACTTCATAAATACCACCGCGTGCTTTAATTGAGCCAGAGATAGGCAAGTGACTGTCCTTTTTAAGCAGCATTTTTCCGTCAATGACTAAACCATACTCTTGCTCTAATGCCGCTTTCATGTGTGAAATAGTCACTAGGTCAGATTCAATAATACCGCCAGTAGCAGCGGTTTCTGGAAACGCTTTTGCTAGGTAAGGTGCGAATCGAGTTAGCCTATCACTGGCTGCTTGGATATCTGTTTTGCTCAGGCCAACATACGGCAAACCTTCTTCCAAACTGGTGATATTAGGGTTAAACCAAGAAACTTCCTCGAGGTCGATCAGCTTTTGGATTAAAGGGAAATCCGTAATTAATTGTTGAATATTATTTGAATTCATAGGGTCCTAGGAGGCTGTTATTATTCAGTTATATTTTCTCGTGCTTATGGACCAAGCCAAAGTCGGCAAGTACTGCATACGCGGCGGGCACCATAAATAACACTAATAGGGTGGAAGCAAAGATACCAAAGACAATCGAGATCACCAAAGGCTGGATAACCTGCGCTTGAAGGCTGGTTTCGGTTAAGAGCGGTAATAGACCGGCAGCGGTGGTCATAGAGGTGATGAATACTGCTCGGAAGCGCTCTCGGCTTGCTTTGACTACTGAGTCATGCACGCTGTCCCCTTCGTCTACATGATGGCGAATGTATTGAACCAGCAATATGGAATCGTTGACCACGATGCCCGCTAGCGACACAAATCCCATCATACTTGGCATACTCAGAGAGTGTCCGAGTAGAATGTGTCCCCAAACGACACCGATAAAGGCGAGGGGAATCGCAAGCATGACCACGATCGGTTCCAGATAACTGCGGAACTGGTAACTGAGAATGGCGAACACACCAAATAACCCGAGCATAAAGCCTTTACCCATAGAGGCACCCGTTTCGGCAGCATCTTTTGCTTCGCCTTCAAAATCAAAACGTAACCCCGGATATTTATCGAGCAGTTTGGGGGCTTCCTCTTGCTGGAATTGCCTGATGATGGCGGTGGAATTCGCTTTGGTATTGTCTGTGTCACCAAAGATACTCACCGTTCTTAATCCATCGATACGCTGTATTCGCACATAGTTGCGTTGGAAATCGAGGGTCGCAATGGTAGCCAAAGGAATCTGGCTTCCGTTTGGCATAATGATGGGGAAGTTGGCTAACTGCTGTAAGTCACCCGCTTGTTTTTTATCTAATCGCACTTCGATCGCAATGTTTTCAACACCGACTTGGATTTCGTCAGCGGTTTGACCAAAAAATGCGGCGCGAAGTTGTCCCGCAACCAACTGGCCATTAATACCATAGGTTTCAGCACCAGGGAGAAGTTTCACTAAGACTTCTTCCTTACCCATACGCATATCATCCAGCACGCCGTGTACACCATCAAACTCTTTTAGGTACTGCTGAATGTCGACAGAGGCAGCCTTTAGCTCATCCAAATTGTCGTGTTTGGCGCGAATTTCAATGGCACGTCCACCCGGGCCCATCGTCGGTTGCTTGAAGACAAGCGAAATAGGATCGGCCAGCTCACCAATATCTTCCCGCCATGCTGCGATAAAGTCGTTGATAACTGTATTGCGGACTTCTGCCCCCAACAGATCCAAGCGAACGGTAGCGATATGTGGGCCCGATTCATTGGCGTCTGCGTTTGCGTTGAATTGACTGGTAATGTGCTCCACTAACGGTGTGCCATTCTCATTTTTTGCACTCCACTCCTGGTCAAGTCTCTGCGCCGAAGCCACAATGTGCTCAACAACGGCTTCAGTATGTGACAGAGAAGACCCAGGCGGAAGGATGATGCGCGCTTCTGCAATGTCACCATCAAGATCGGGAAAGGGCTGGAATTTGAGTAGCCCACCTGCGATGGTAGCGATGGAAATCAACAAAATAGTAATGACCGCTCCTAGAAAAGCGTAGCGGTACTCGATCACGTTTTCTACCGCAGTAACGAGTCGTGTATTACGAAAGTTCTCAAACCCATCCATCAGTCGTTTTTTGAATTTTACCGCCGGTTTCTCCTGCTTTTCTTTATGCAAAGAATGCGAAAGGTGATTGGGGAGAATCAGAAAAGCTTCGATGAGGCTTAGAGTTAAAACTAGGATCAGCACTTGTGGCACGGCTTTAAGCACTGCGCCCATTTCCCCTTCCAGAAACAGCAAGCTACCGAAAATACACACCGTGGTTAAGAAAGAGGATACAACCCCAGGCAGTACTTTTTTGACTCCCTTAATCACCGCATTTTCGATATCTTCTCCACGGTCTATGTGCGAGGCGATGGATTCTGCAATCACTATCGCGTCATCCATCATGATACCAATCGCCATTAACAGGCCAACGAGCGACATGATATTAATAGAGAGCCCCAGTTGGGCCATAAGGAAGAGGCCACCTAAAAATGCGACGGGCAGGCCCGCGGCAACCCAGAACGAATACCTTAAACTGAAGAATAGCCACATTGTTGCGAATACCAGCGCAATACCTTGCCAACCGTTGCGTACCATCATGGTCAGCCTGTCCCACAGCACCGATGAGAGATCATTGGTTAGCTGGAGGGTGACGCCATCTGGTGCTATCGCTTGCTGGTCTTCAACGAACTGGGCTACGCGGTCTTTGATTCGTAGAGCATCATCTTCTTTGTTTTTACTGATTTTGAGCAGAGCCGAAGGATGCCCATCAAACAGAACTTTTTGCTCGTCTAGCTCAAAACGGTCAGTAATGGTTGCGATATCTTTTAGCCGAATGATTGACCCATTCGCACCAGAGCCTATCACGAGAGTTTCTAATTCCTCAGGCGTGATTCGGCGTTCATCAAAGCGTATCAGGAAGTTTTTGTCGGGTGTTTCTACGTTACCACTTGGAAGCTTAACGTTCTGACGTCCAATTTGGTCTGCAATATCGCCCACGCTCAGCCCGAGCTGGCGAATCGATTGGCTATCGAGTTCAATACGATATTGGTGGTCAGAAAACCCCGCGACGCTGACCAGTGAGACATCATAATCAAGCTTTAACGTTCGCTTAAGCTGTTCAGTGTAGGCTTTGAGTTCGGGCCAAGTTGTATCTGCGGTGATGGCGACATCAACCACAGGTTCATTCCAGTCTAGTTCTTGAACAACGGGAGATTCAATCTGGTTTGGAAAGTCATTGATAGAGTTGATCTGTGTCTGAACATCGACCAACATGCGGCCTATATCGGCTTTTTCATTGAGTTTTAAGATCAAGCGCGCAGAGCCTTCAATGGCTTCACACCGAGTCTCTTCAATGTTGGCCAAGCCATCGACCGCATCTTCCATACGTACACAAATACTTTCTTCGACTTCTTGCGGAGAAGCGCCGGGGTAGACCACCCCAGCCATAATGTACGGAGGATTAAACTCAGGAAAGGTTTCCCGTTTTATGTTTGGTAGAGTAGTGATACCCAAAAGCAGCAAAGTGAGCATTAACAGGTTTGCGGCTGTCGGGTGCCTTGAGAAGAAGCGAATCATGATTCAGACTCCTCTGATTGGACTTCTTTGAGCATCATTCCTTCGATAGCAGGAAGTAGATCATTCAAGATGAGCTTTTCTCCCTGCATCAAATCACCATCAATCACCACTTGATTGTCACGTCGGTAAAGCACTTCAACAGGTTTGATTCTTAGCTTGTTATTCTCATCTTTTATATAGATTTTATCGCCATGCAGCGCGCGCTCTGGAATGACCCAACTCGGATTAGCTTGCCCCTCAATGTTTGCACGCACAAACATACCATTGACGAGTGGAGGGACAGTAGTTGGCTTCAAATCACGGTAGTCTTGGGTGATTTCTAGGATCACACCTGCCGTCGCCTGATTCGGGTCAACAGTCTCACTGATCCTTGCCACTCGTGCAGGCCATGTTGCATGCAGATTGCCGCTATTAAGTTCAATGTGGGCTTTGATGAACGTCATATCAGGTTGAGGGATGCCTGATTCATCGCGATTGAATTTGCCAATGCTAGAAGCGAGTGTACGCATGTCGTGAATAGACAGCTGAGCTTCTACCTCCATGACACTGATGCCATGACCAACCAACATAGTCTGTTGCATGTTAACGACTTGGTCTTGTTCTATGTCGACTTGGGCAATACGGAGATCACTTGGTAGAGTGATCACCGTTTTATCCAGCAGGCGTTGTGCTTCTTCAACCTTTGCAGTGCTGACTTTCACTAAGGCTTCAGCGACTTTCATTTCGTCGGGCATCAGTCCGATTTGATTTTCGATATCCAACACGATTTTACGTTGAGAGAGTGTGGATTGTTGCTGCTGATCGACTTCCGATTGTGATGCTAAGTTTCTTTGGCGAAGGTTACGTTTTCTTTCCAGTTCTCTATTGGCAATAACCAGTCGGTTCTTCTCAATTTTCAGCGTTTGCTTTAGGTTGTCTTCTTCTTGTTTGAGCTTAGCGAGAGAAGTTTGCGCGGAATTTAGGTCGGCCTGTGCCTGAACCAGTTTCAATTCATAATCCAGTGGGTCAATTCTAAGGATCTCTGTCCCTTTTTTGAGGATCTGGCCTTTTTCAAGACGAGGATGACGATAAACGATCTTCCCTGAGACTTCAGAAATCGCTTTCCACTCCACTTTTGGCGCGACTTTACCAAAACCCACGGCAACAGGTGCGATGGCTTTCAATTCTAGTGGGATGGTTTCGACTAACCTTGCGCGATCGCCTGCAGGTTTGACTGGAAGATCGGGCTTCATTTTTATCGCCATCACGAGTACAACAATACCCACGGCAAGGGCGGGAAAGAAGAGAAGTTTTTTATTTATTTTCATAGGGTTCGCCTTGGGTGTCTAAAAATCCGTGTTTCATCAGTTTTATGTTGTGCTCAAGCAGTCGGTTTAAAAATTCTTCACTGAGCTCGATCCCGTGTATGGCGAGCATTGCGGGTGGGGCAATAAAGGGGAAGACCATCAGGCTTAGATAGGAAACGCGGCAAAGCTTAGGATCCGCACCTTGACGCAGAATACCGCTTTCGACCAGCTTATCGAACATCACACCTTGCATAGGTTTACTGATGTCGTTGAACACTTTCTCTAACAGTTTGCGCTGTGTTTCTGATTCCGGCATATGCATTACTTGGGCGATCAAACGCGGAAACTGAGGCATTTTGATCATTTCTTGGTAGTAAGTACGCATGATATCGAGAAAGTTTTTCTCGGAACTATCGGTGACTAAGGTCTGCAGTTGCTTCTGCATGGGTGCGAGGGTTTCTCGTAACATTGTTTCGAATAGCCCTTCTTTGTTGCCAAAGTAGTAGCGAATCATGGCCACGTTCACTCCCGCTTTATTAGCAATGAGCCGAGTCGACACTTTGTCGTATGCCATGGCGGTGAATAGATCCCGGGCATGACTGATGAGCTTTTCCCGAGCGTCGATCTTGTCGCTAGGACGACCAACTTTTCGCGGTTTTGTATTCATCCCTGTGCACTCAATTATTAAACGACTGATTAATTATAGAGTGATGAATTTGTAAGCGATATGAGATTAATTCAACACTATTTAAACAAGTGATTAATTTGGCAAGAAATGTGAACTGAGTATGTACGTGGAGTTTGAGTCAGCCAAAAAGAAAAATACCCGCACAGTGGGCAACCATGCGGGCTAAAGGGCAATAATTACATTATTGTTTGTTTGGAGATTGTTGGTCCAATGTCCGTATCCAAACTGTTATAAAGCTATTGCGGTCTTTAAAATCACTTTATAGCAGTGTAACCAATGAGGTTTAAACTAACACTTTCGTCACGAATGTTTAAACCTCAAAAATGAAAAGATAAATTCCATTAATGGAATCATCGAGCTACAGGATGTTGAGGGTGTGTTAAATGATTAAAATTACAGTGGTTAAGGGAGTCGAGCAATTAATCCCATTCGAGAATGGTCCAGTTATTTTGTTCTCCATAAGGCTTTAATAGCGGGCACGGGTTCACGAGATAGGCGAAATCGGCTTCTTGGCACAAAGGAAGATCGTTAATTGAGTCAGTGAAAAAGTGGATCTGAGAATAATCACCAGGTTGCTGTTTTAACCATTCTTCAAGCCTTGTGACCTTTCCTTCGCGATAACTTGGAATACCAGATATCTCAGCGCTATAGCAGCCAGACTGCTCAACCAAATCAATACCGAGAGAATGCTTTATCGATAGTCTTTCTCCGACGGCTTTGACTAAGAAAGCCACAGAAGCAGAAATGATCACCATTTCTACACCATCTGTGTTCAACTCAGCGATCAGTGTTTTCGATTGTTTAAATTGCTTGGGAAGGATGTACTTCTCAACACATTCCCTAGCAAGTGCATCCACTTGGTTGGTGGGCATCTCAGCCAGTGGTGCCATGGAAAACTGAATGTAGTCTTCCATATCCATTTCACCTTTGGCATACAACGCCATGAGCCTTTT
>ENA-OWNT01003478-OWNT01003478.1-seawater-metagenome-genome-assembly--contig:-NODE-3478-length-14770-cov-6.350099_pt1 | contig 14770 bp, 13 predicted proteins | sample MGYA00238136_ERZ651165 | MGnify/ENA primary metagenome ERZ651165 (study PRJEB26861, sample SAMN08777766) | seawater metagenome | isolation source: coastal seawater | place: USA: Florida | collected...
TATCGGCGCCGCACTTGGCTCCATCGTTGCCACGGTGGGCGCCGCTCTCTATGCCCGAACACTCAGTTCGGCCGCCAGCGTGGCATTGACGAAAATCCCAAAGCGACGCAGGGGCGGACTGCCCGCTGACGACGGCGACGTGCTGGCCGCCAGCGCTCCGGCCGCGAGCGACGAACCTCGAGCCAAACGGCTGAGGAAGCAGTTCACCACCAAGACCTGGATCAAGCTCGGGGCGGTCAGTGCTGCCGCATTCGTTATCGCCATGGTCGGTGTCACCGCAGTCGAATTCGGGACCAACAAGCCCATCTCCAGCCTTGTCTCGTCGACGTCGAGCATCGACGGCGGCGCGACGGGGCCCACGACGACGCTGGGCACAGCATTGAGCGGCAATCCGACTGTCCCGGACAAAACGGACGCAACGACCACGGACGTGAAGGAAGTGCCCGGGCAAGTCGCGCAAGTGCCTGGGCAAGTCGAGGAAGGCGCAAACAAAAAAGATGGCCTGACCACGGACGGCAGCCCCAGCGGCGCGGACAGCGGCTCGGACAGCGGCCCGGCCGGAACCGAAGTGCCGGGAGCCGGCGCACCGAGCGACACCATGCCGGCTGACGTCGCCCCCGAAACCGGCCAGAGCCCGGACCTCGCCCCCGCGACCGAACCGACCCCGCAGCCCGAGGTGTCCTCGGGTTCGGGATCGGCCGAGCAACCCGCACCGTGATGGCGAAGTGATGGCGGGACCGATAGGAAGCACCGTGATGGTGGGCCGGGGCGGCGGTGTTGTGGCCGCTGACTCATCCGACGAAGACCACCTGATTCTCAGCGGTCAGCCCGCCCCCTGGCCCTCGCGGGCCACCTCCTCCAGAATCCTGGCTGTCGGCGCTGCCGTCATCAGCTGCCCTATCACCTCGGGTTTGTCCCACACCTGGCTGCGCAGCCGTTCCGAGGCGGACGCCCGCAAGATCTGCAACTCGTCGCACACGAGAACGCCCGCCGCGTGTACGCGCTCCCCTGAGCGCCGCCCGAGATCCCGAGCAAGCAGAGGACATCATGCTGAACCCTGGCGCAGCGGACGACTGCGGGCTTTCCCGCCGCCGTCCGCTTGCGCTTGAGCGAGGCGGGACCCCGGCCGCAGTCCGCTGAGGAGGAAGGTGATGGAGGGCGGAGGGCAACGGGTAGGAACAGGGAGCGCCGATCCTACGCCGCGATGAACAGTGCCCAGCCAGGAAAGGGATCCACCGGTAATGGTGGCCCGGCCTCTCCGGGTCCGACGTCTTCGGCTAGTTCGTCCGGCCAGTCGGGCGGTTCCGACTCCCGGCCTTCACCCGCGTCGCCGAGGTACTGCGGCCAGTGTGGTGGTTCCCAGTCTTGTTGTTCGCTGGGATACGAGCGTCCCGCAGGTGAGATCCAGCCGGGTGGCTGGTCCCGGGTGGCGTCAACCGGCCTCCATGCTGTGGTGTGTCTGAGGCGGTGGTGGCGCCGGCATGGCTGGCCCAGGTTGGTGGTGCCGGTGCCGCCTCCCTCGGACCAAGCCAACACGTGATCCGCTTCGTTATCCAGGGAATGGTTATTGCAGCCGGGAAAAGGGCACCGGCCATCCCGAAGCCGCAACCATTGGCGCATCGCCTTCGGAACCCGGTAGCTGGTCCGCCCGATCTCCAGCGGCGCTCCGTTGCGCGGATCGGTCAGCACCCGCAGGAACGATCCTGCACCCTCCCCCACAAGCCGGCGGGCCATGCTCGGAGGAATGGGACCATACCCGTCCAGCGCGGCCGGTTCCGAGTCGGCGCCCAAAAGAGACAGCGCCGGCACGGTCACCAGGACCTGCGCCTTGGGTGACGGAGTTCCTTCCGCCACCCCCGCCAGCAGCCAGTCAGCGGCGACGTCCGCACGGAGCTGGGTCAGGGTCCGGGATTCATTCGGCCCTTGCAGGGCACGCGCCGCTTCAGTGGCCCGGGACCACACACCCACCGCCACATCAGCAGCCAGATAGGCCGAGAGCCACGCCATGCCATCCCGGTCCGGCACATATTCCAGCCGACGGTCCTCCACAACCTTGCGGTGGCGCTCTTCGATGCTGACAGGATGATGCACCTCACGCCATCGGCGCGCTTTGGCCCGGAACCTGCCCGGCACCAACTCCCCCGCCGGGCAGCCACGCGCGGCGAAGGCAGCTTCCGGGTTCAGGAAATGAGCCTCCAAAGCAGCCGCCGCGGCCGGGTCCAGGCCGGACGTTTCATCACACATCACCCGCGCGTGTTGCCATGAAATGCTCCCTGCCTGCAGCGCAGACAGGGTCAGGGGCAACCCGGTGGTCAGGGTGGCTGACTCCGCCAGGAACGCCGCCGCCGATCGTTCACTCACCGTCAGGACACAGGCCACCTCTGCTGTCACCGCCATTTCCTGGGCGGTGCGCTCCTGCGGGGAAACGGCCGGGGCCGCCATGGCCGCAGTAGCGCGGGCATATCCGGCGGCGAAGTGCACCTTTAGCGCGGCAAGCCTGGCTTCCATGCGGCCCACCTCAGCCATGCCGTCCAGGCACGCGTCCGCTTCATCCCGGAGAAGGTCAGCGCCAGTCGAGGCCACGTTCCCGGCTCCGCGACCGGCACATGCAGCCATTGCAGCAAGGGAGGCCTCCATGGCCTCCAACGTCTCGGCAACTGCTCTGCCTTCCATACCAACACCATAGAACGAGCCACTGACATTAATAGGAGCACCATTAGTGCCGGCGTCAGAGTTGCAGGCTAAGTCCGTCATCCAGGATCTGCCTGATCCCGAACTTCCCTACGGCGAACATCCGCGGATTATCGTCGGAGTTGCTCAGCATGGCGGTGGACAGGATGAGAGCCCAACCGCGGGCCCTCACCCAGGTGTCCCCATCCGTTGCGGAGCCAAAGGCGCGCATGAAGCGGTGGCGAGCGCCGGCGTCGAACATCAGCCACCCCACCGCAAGATCGACAGCCGGGTCCCCTGCCCCGACGTCGCCGAAATCGATGACGCCGGCCAGGGAGCCGTCGTCCGCCAGCAGGATGTTGCCGGGGTGGAGATCCCCGTGGAGCATCATCGCCGGACCATCCCAGGCTTTGGCGGCACAGGCCTGCGCCCACACTGCCCTCAGCGCTGCCGCCTGCGGGTAGCGCTCGTGGTCCCCCAGCCGTTCCATCAGCACAGCGTCACGGTCCGTCAGCGGCACACCCCGGAAAGGGTTCACCGGGACGCCGCTTTCGGCGGGCACGTGCAGGGATAGCAGGAAATCGGCCAGGCCTTCAGCAGCCTGCCCGCGGCCTGCCGGGCCGACGTCGGCCGCAGCGGCTCCGGGGACCCACCGCACGATGCTCCACGGCCATGGAAAGTCCGACGTCGGCCGGCCGGCATGGACGGGGACAGGAACCGCAACCGGGGAGCGGCGAGCTATGTCGGGAAGGTAGCGCTGCTCGTGAAGTATCAGCGGCACGGCCTCCGCCCTGCGCGGCAGCCGGACGGCGAGGTCGTCACCGAGCCGGAAGGTGGCGTTGTCCCAGCCGTTCGCAACCCGCGCTAAAGGACAATCGCCGAGGTCGGGCCGCTGGTCCCGGACGAGGCGCTGGACCACCGCGTTACGCACTTCCACCGTGGCTGGTGGCATACCCGCCATCAGAAATCCGCCTTCCTGGTGCCTGCAGTGCAGTCCGAACCTTTCCCTTGTCCGAATATAGAGCGGACGGGGCGCGGAACGAGGACATGGAACCGGGCGACGGCTTTTTCCAGAAAGCCGGTCGCGGCGTCCCTGGAAGGTCGTTCACGGGGCGATCGCTCCCAAGTCGGCCTACGGGGCTGTCCGACGAGTGAAGATTAGGTGGAGAACCCCGGATGGAGACGGGGTCGCTTCGATTTCGAAGCGCTGTTCAAGTCCTTCGAATCCATCCCATAGCTGCTCGCCCCGGCCCAGGACAATGGGCACGAGGACGATGTGCATGTGGTCGATCAGATCGGCCTCGAGGAACTGTCGAATCGTGCTGACGCCGCCACCGATCCGGACGTCAAGGTCGCCGGCGAGGGCGCGGGCCTGCTTGAGCGCAGAGACGGGGTCGGCGTCAACGAAATGGAAGGTTGTTCCGCCTTCCATTTCGAGTACTGGCCGGGGGTGGTGTGTCAGAACAACGACGGGGGTGTGGAAGACAGGGTTAGCGCCCCACCATCCCTTCCATTCCTCGTCCTCCCAGGGACCGCGTTGAGGGCCGAACTTGTTGCGCCCCATGATCTCCACGCCGATCCCGGGCCCCCACTGGCTGGCGAACGCCTCGTCGACGCCGAGGGACCCCTCCGACTCCCCGTGGATGCCCATCTCGCGGAAGGTGCGCGTCTCGAAGGCCCACTCCATGAGCCGAGAGCCTGCGTGACCGAACGGAGCGTCGAGTTGCTGGCCCTCGCCGGTGCCGAAGCCGTCGAGGGAGACCGAAAAGTTGTGCACGCGGACGAGGGACATGTCATCTCCTGAAGTGCTTGTTGTTCGCATCACCTTATGGTGAGCGAACCCAACGGCTCAAGACCGAGCCGGGCCGATTAGCTGCAGTGGGGAGTTGGACTCAACCGAGGATCCGCTTACGTTCCATGCCCTTGAAGGAGCCTTGATCCTCGTCAGTTGATGATTTCGCCCCGCTCGTCCGCACGGAGTGCTGCCAGGCGTTCCTTCCACGCCTGTAGCGCCTCGGGCTCCAGTCGTGTCCAATCGGTGACTTCTCCGACGATCCTGAGCGGGGCATCGCTGCGATATGACCGGGTGGGGTTGCCGGGGAATTTCTTGTCCGTCACGTTCGGGTCGTCCTCGAATGCCCCGGTCGGTTCGACGGCGTAGACGCGCGGGGCGCCGTCACCCGGCGCGAGTTCCGCAGCCAGTCCCGCACCGTTCGGAAGAGCGGTGAAATAGATGTGATTCATCACTACTTCGGGACGGTAATTCGACCTAAAGCCCGCCCGAAGGAGATCACCGTCCCGGAGGTTGGCTTTCGTGCCGTGAAAGAACGGACCCTCGTCCAGCGGTTGGCTCACAGCTACAGCCTAAGCCCGTGACGCCGCCAAACATCCGCCGGCCGGGCAGACGGTCGATTTTCGGGCGATGCGGACGCCAATTATCGCTGCGATTTGCAGTGGTCAGCCCGCGCCCTGGCCCTCGCGGGCCACCTCTTCCAGAATCCTGGCCGCCGGCGCTGCCGTCATCAGCTGCCCTATCACCTCGGGTTTGTCCCACACGTCGCTGCGCAACTTTTCCAGAAAGCCGGTCGCGGCGTCCTTGGTGTCGAAGTCAAGGAGCACGGCCACGCTGTTCTGGTCCTCTGTGTCCCGGAACAAGCGGACAGACCGGGCGCCCGCGGCGGCCCGGCCTGCGGGATCCGTGTCGAACACTCCCGCCGTCGTCCGCTTATGTTGGGTGCCACTTCCCTACAGCGCCGACCGCAAGCTGGGATCACCAGCCCTAATGTCTCCCGCTAGGGCTACCTTCATCAAATTGGCACAGGGCTGCACTACGGTTGGCAGCACCATCAATTCGTAGGGGGACAAATGGAGTTTGCAGAAAAACTTTCGGCTTTGGCAGCAAAGGTGCGCCAGCAGCGAGGTGTGATCCAGACGGAAGAGGCAACGAAGAATGCCTTTGTCATGCCTTTCATCTCCACAATCCTTGGCTATGACGTCTTCAATCCCATGGAAGTGGTTCCGGAGTTCATCGCGGATGTGGGTCTCAAGAAGGGCGAGAAGATCGACTACGCGATCGTCAAGGACGGCGAGGTGCAGATCCTGATCGAGTGCAAGAAGTCCTCGGAACCCGTGAAGATCGAGCACGCCTCTCAGCTTTTCCGGTACTTTGCCGTGACCAACGCCAGAATCGCCATCCTCACTAACGGCGAGGTGTACCAATTCTTCACGGACCTCGATGCCCCGAACCGCATGGATGCCAAGCCATTCCTGGTGCTCGACTTGAACGACATCGACGAATCCCTGATTCCGGAGCTGCAAAAACTGTCCAAGGACGTCTTTGATCTCGACTCGATTATCAGCGCGGCCGGCGAACTGAAATACATCGGCGAACTCAAGAGGACCCTGGCGGCACAATTCAAGGAGCCCGAGGATGAGTGGATCAAGTTCCTCACGGGTCGCGTGTACACGGGCGCATACACCCAGAAGGTGCGTGAGCAGTTCACCGCGTTGGTGACCAAAGCGTCCAAGCAGTTCCTGAACGATCAGGTGAACGAGCGGCTGAAGAAAGCCCTCGGCGCCCCGGCCTTTCCCCAAACTGACGACGCCACAGTGGCGGCCAGCGTCACCAGCGCACCCGTCGCCGAAGCGGACCTGGCCGAGGCTGACGGCCTGGAAACAACACTGGAGGAAATCGAGGGGTACCAGATCGTTCGGGCCATCGTCTGCAGCGAAGTGAAGCCCGCTCGCGTAGCGCAGAGGGATGCCAAATCGTATTTCGCGGTGCTGCTGGACGACAACAACCGCAAGCCGATTGCACGCCTGCATTTCAACCGCACCCAGAAGTACATCGGCATTTTCGACGACAACAGGGAAGAGACGCGGGTTCCCATCAGCTCGCTGGAAGAGATCTACGAGCACACCGAAGCACTGCGCGCGAGCGTCAAGAGCTACCTGTGAGCACGCCTGCGGCTGACCTCGACCTGCTTCTCGTCGCCATCGCGACGATCCCGACACCGTGGAAAAAGTGGCCCGGCGGCTATAAGCGCATGGATTCGGCATTGGTCGATGCGGTCATGTCGATCCGTTTCCGGTACGGCAGAGAACGTCAAGACGGGTCCTGGACGGGAGCCCGAGGTGCCGTCCTGCGATACGAGAAGCACTCGAAACACGTCACCGCTTCAGAGAGGATGCATTACCTGGCGGGCCAGGACCCGGTTGCACTCGAAAAGATTCTGAATCGCCAGAAAGTGCATGCAGGAAAGACCAAGGCTTTTGCCATCGTCGAGGCGGCTAAGCGCTTCGAGGCAATTGGAGTCACCGAGCCAGCGCACCTTCGGCCCAACGACGCCGATCACAGGACTCAGTACACCGGAGTATCAGGTCTCGGCCCTGTTACATGGGAATACTTCACCATGCTCCTTAGCCATGACGGTGTGAAGGCAGACACTTGGATAACTGAATTCGTGGGGCGCGCGATCCACCGGCGGGTGCGTTCTGAATTTGCCGGTGCCCTAGTCAAAGAGGCTGCCAAAAAGCTCGGCGTAGACGAGAAGGAACTCGACCACGCGATTTGGAGTTATGCCAGCACTACAGGGTTGAAAGGCATGCCGGAAATACCCTGAGCCTCCGAAGCAGGACATAGCGGACGACGGCGGGTCATCCCGCCGTCGTCCGCTTGCGTTTATTGCCGCAGAACCTACAGTGCCGACCAGCCCCCGCAACAGCGGCCACGTGCTGCGCGGAGACGACGGTCAGGTCCGGGCATCGACCACGGGCTGTGCACTCCGCAGCTTTCAAGCTGCGCACCGTGATCTGGGACTTCGCCGGCGACCCCATCCCCGATGCCCTACTCGAGGACACAGCGCCGCTCGCAGAGGCCGCACCTCCCGACGTGGCCGAGCTGCTTGCCGAGGAAGAGGTCGGCGCCCTGCAGCTCCGCGCCCTGCGCCTGCTGCACGTACGGGCGCTCCCGGTTGACCGCACCGGCCTGCGGTTCCCCCATGCCGCTGGTGTAACGATCGGACGGGTTTGTCGGTCGTTCCCAATGCCTGTTCAAACAGTCCCTGACCGGAGGTCTCTGGTCGCGAGGCTTTGTCTGGATCCTAGGCTGGTGCAGGCACCGGAAAGCGACCTCGGAGACGAAACCAGGAAGGCTCTTTCCAGCGAAGCAAGTGAACAATTCACCAGCCACACGGAGAATTATGGCCAAGCTTGACAAAGGGCCGGGGCGCACGCACGGGGGTGATACTCATCTTGACCCATACAACTGGGGTCGGTGCGGAGGCCCTGGCCTAAAGTCCCGCATTGGACCAGTCTCTGGCTTCGCTATTGACTCTTTTTACTGATGGGCGGATCGCCCATAAGTAAAATCAATAGAAACAAATGTGATATATTCGGCGATTCATCTTCAAACGACCAAAATGAGAGTGAATTGAACCCTAATATGACTGAAAGTCCCACGGTTGAGCAGCGACTGAGTAGCTTGGAATCAAGCACGGTCCCTGTCGATGCCGCGGCGGGAACGACACGAAGCCGCGTAATCTTGACGGCTGTATTTCCGACGCTAGCCCTTTTAATCTCCGCACTTGCCCTCATTGTGCCATTAGCCGTGCAGAAGAGCAGTGAGGAAGCGAACTCGTCCACTGAGCAGCGCGCAGCCATAGGGCCGCTCTTGAACAACGTTTCTCTCGCAGAAAAGCAGCTTTGGGATGCCAAGAAGGAACTTAGTTACAGCAAAACAGCTGCACCCGAAGACGCGAAGTCAAGGATAGCTAATCTTCAGGCTGAATACCTCAACGCTACCTACAAGGTAGTTCCTCATGCAGATGGAGTCGAGCTGAATAAGATGAACCGTCTTACTCAGTCGGTCCTTTCTAGCGGATACGTACCTGGGGCCGACAATTCAGATGTTCACATAACTTCCGAACAAGACTCCGACCATTCGGATCGACGCAGAGACTTTCAACTAACTTTCAGGTGCGCCGTCAACGTAACCGAGCGCAGCCAATGTGGGGACAGTTAGCGATTTCGCTCTTCTTAGTTCCACAGTTCGAACGATGTCAAGACCTGGCCACCAAACCACTCGGATTACACCGAAGGCAGGTTAGCAGGAGCCCCTCCCTACGCTACCCTCGACGCACCAAGCTAGATTAACTCCGGGAGGGACCGCGTGCCGCGCGTCGTCGACTTCAAGTACGTGTCCGCCGTCGGACTGGAATCCTGGCCGGTGGCGGAGGCGCTGGCCAGGCTGCGCGCCAACGAGGCCCAGTATTACAGCACCATGTAGGGCACGCCTGCGGTCAGCCCCGCCGTCGAGGCGCGCGGGCGGTGGACGGGGTCAGCCGGATCCTCAAGGAGGAGTGGGACATAGCATCCGGCTCACGGCAGCTGGAGGCCACCTCGTTTGAGGTGGACGGCTTGCGGATGGACTACGTGTTCTAGTGGGCAAATTTCGATCCGGCACCGAATGACGAGTGCTCAGCGTGGCGAAATTAGCTTTTGGAGTCGGTAGAACGAAGAATAGCCAGAAGGGTCGTCGCATAGCTATACGGATTCGGTAGTACACACGCAGGGGGAAGATCATTACACCGACAAATACCACAACCCACGTTTCCCCTCAGATCGCCAGTTCGGAAGCAGCCTTACGTAACCACCAAATCACGGCCTTTGCAACCACAGTGGAGAAGGGCTCCAAGTCAGCCGGGCAATGCTCCTATCGAGTGGTGTCACTCATCGGACTCTCAGATAAGCATCGTGCAGCTCTGGCCTGGATAGTGACCCGCGCCATCATGCAATCTAGATGTGGCGGGGCCAACGCCATTTATGCGCTCTGGGAAGATGCCGCCCTGACAGGCCGCCTACTCACTGGTGCCGACCGCCTCAAGGTCCTCTCATTCACAACTGCCGTGTTCGGTAGCCCGAAGAACATGCCAAATGAACACCATGTTCAAGGCCACGTAGCTGAATGGCTGTGGTATCTCCTAACAAAGGAACGGCAAGAGAAAGATCGCACAATCCAACTCTTGGACCCGCCCAAATTTTCCGTCACTGAAGGTGGTGGTGACGGATTCATTGTCTGGAGTGACAAGAACGCCAACCACTTCTTTAGGCTGTGGGAACTTAAGAAGCACGTGGGAAAAAGTCACGTCTCGGCAACAATCAATACCGCCTATAAACAGCTGTCCGATCACGGTGCGCGCTATCTTGCCCAACTCGTTGGCACCCACTCAATGAAATCTGGCAATGTCGGAGAATTGTGTGCCGCCCTGGTTGACTTATGGATCGATGCCGATTCGCGGGCAGGAGTTGGAGTGGCTGTAACTTCGGCAACAATTCCCGCCCCAACTAAGAGCTTCACAAAAATGGGGAATAGGTTTCCCTTATTTAATATGCCTGGTCAACTTGAAGGTTTTCTATCCACTGTCGAAGACTTCCATGCGGTTGCAGCGGATGTCAGGAGGTTCATATGCGCTCCGCTCTAAACTCCGAAGTCCTAGCAGAAGCACTCGGGCAGCATGCGGTTGGATCGCTCCCCACTGTCGAAGAGCTGACTGCTCTCATTGCTGAGGTAGAGGTGGCCGGGTTCCAAGGTAGCTATGAACTCGACGATCAGTTGCTCCGCACCGCTTGGTACCTGCACGGAATTGCCTCTGCGAGCGAAGCGGCCGAGCTGTATACACCTCTCCGCCAACAACGGGCGTTCCGAGTCAGCGCCCACATTTTTGATTTGGCACTCAATAATTCAGACCGCGGAACGCATGATCGTTTGACCTTGGCATTCGCAGCTCAGGTTGGTTATCGCAGGTCGAAGTTGGACCCCAACGCTACTAGCATTTTTCGTCGTGCCGCCTACTTGCTGACCGATGATCTCAACAAACCAAGAAACCGTGCGGAGTTCAGTGAGGCCGCTGAAACGGCAGTCTCTGCCGAGAAGAACGCGCTAAATGATTTGACTGGGGATCTATCCACACAGCTCCCTTTGTTAGCGTTACGAATCGGCGTAGCATTCCTGGGCTTAGATAGTCCCCAAATTGCTCGACTTACCACGCTATGGCGTCGCCAATTTGACCTACTTGCTGAAGTGCTGGAAGTGCAGACACTCACGAGCACAATGTATGGCCCGACGTCGGAATTGCTGCGGGCAGTACGGGATCTTGTGAGCTTTATGCGTAGCGGCGATAGGGATCGTCTATCTACAGCGCAGTCGGCATTGGAGTCAGTGCTTAATCTGGAAGCTGGCGAGGGGGATCACGACGCTAGGTGGGTAGCAGGGCACCTTCTCTCAATCGCCGACGGACTGCAGCAGTCCAGCGTTTGGTCTGTTCTGCCGCCCGGCACCCCATCGGCAGTGGCACAAGCATTTACGATAGGCCAGCCTTCAGTGCTTACACTTTGGCCACCGCAGCAGGAGCTGCTTGCCCGGGAACAGGGGAATCCGCTGTCGCCGCAGACCAAGCGACTGTTGCTCTCTGTACCAACAAGTGCGGGAAAAACGCTTATGGCGCAACTAATGATTTGTGCACACCTTGCCACCGAGCGCGACAGCGTATGTTACGTAACGCCTCTGCGGAGCCTCGGCCGGGAAATGCGCCAAGCTTTGCGCAGCCGGCTCAGGGTTTTAGATCGTGAACTCGGCGCCGAGTTGCCCGATCGTCCCACAGGCTTCGACGACATTTTTCCGCTCGAAGAAGCCGACGTAGACGTAATGACTCCCGAACGTCTACTGCATGCACTGCGACGGGATCCCACGGGCACTCTCGATCGCTACTCACTCTTCGTGATCGACGAGGTTCAACTCCTTGCCCAGGCTGGTCGAGGATTCATGCTCGAATCTCTGCTCACTTTTCTTCGTGATACTGACGCCCGGCTGGTCTTATTGTCAGGGGTATTAGGCAATGCAGCCAACCTCGCTAATTGGCTCTCCCCCGACGCCTCGGAGGTTCTATTTACCAGTGACTGGCGTGGGCCCCGCCAAGTACACGCACTGCTTTATTCCGTGCCTGATTGGGGCTCCCAGGTAACCGAGCCGCGCCGGTCCGCCAGTCACCCATGGCGCATGACCGTTCCTGCCAGAGCTGTTCTGAAGATCCGTCCCGCCGAATCCATAGTCCGTTCGCTTCAGACTCCGCCGATCGGCAGCAAGGTCTTCAAAGCTACTCCTGACAAGAAAATTGCGCAGAAGGACGGTGGTACACCGTTTTACGCCGACGTCGCGGTTGTAGCGTCGATCCTTCTACGTGCTGGCAGCCTCCTGATGGTTGTAAGTCAGCGAGACACAGCGCGTAAAGCTGCACAGATAATCGCGAGAGAGCTCGATCCAGCAACGGGAATTGGTGAACTCGAACTATTCTTTGAGGAAAGACTTGGGCGGCAACATCCTCTACTGGAGTGTGTACGTCACGGTGTGGGATATCACCACGCCGGACTACCAACGGACGTGCTTAGCGCTCTAGAGCAAGCGCTCCGTGACGGACAGCTCCAAGCAATGGTCGCCACCAGCACTCTCACGGACGGTGTCAATCTTCCGGTCCGTACAGTCGTCATCAGTGAGACGACTTACGAAGGGCAGCCCGCAGGTTCGAGGCTCGACCCAGGGCGACTGCTGAACGCCGTTGGCCGAGCAGGACGTGCCGGTCGAGAGACCGAAGGCTGGATCGTGCTGGCGCTGAATAAGACGTTTGCCAAGCCTGACTTTGAAAAGCTGATACCGACTGATGCTGAACTTGAATTGCAGTCAACACTACTCGATGAAGATTCAATAATCTCTCTTTCAAAAACCGAAGAGCTAATGCGTCAAACGGCAGATGCAATATTCAGGATGGAGCCAGGCCCTGCTGCCGACTTCGTTTCATATGTCTGGTTCGTCCTCTCTTCCCTGGAACAAGTTTCTGGAGTTGTCAACACAAAAGACCTGCCCTCTGCCGTCGAAGGCTTGCTGGGATTGCATCAACTTGACCCTGCGCTCCGAGAGCGATGGAAAGAGCTGGCGCGTGAAACCACTAGGCAGTTCGTTGCTACCGATGCTTCAGATCGTCGCCGCTGGAATTCTGCCGGCACTACCTTGGCCACAGCGATCGAAGTTGACCAGATCGTGCAGGACGTAATTAGCGCACTGCATGAGGCAGCGCTCGATCCTTGGGACATTCTCGCCGACTCCAACGAGATGTCTCTTACCCTGACGCTGAAAATACTGTCATCATGCAACGTGTTTGCACGGCTACTTGCCCTACCGGAAGCTAAGAACGTTTGGCGCTTTCGTTCTTCCCCTCGCACGCAGTTCCCTGCAGGCACCGTAAAAGTCGACGACGTGATCCTGCAGTGGGTTGGCGGTGCTGGAATGAGCGATCTTGCTGCAAATCATCTGTCGAAGGTCCCGGACGTTGCCTACCGACTGGAGCAGATGGTTGATGTAGTTAGCGGAGCATTCGAGCATTTTTTGAGCTGGACAGTCGGCGTTGTGGTCGAACAAACAAATGAAGCCCTAGTGGCCGAAGATTCGTGGATGCGGCTTCGTTCCAACACTTCGTCGATGCTCCGCTATGGCGTCGACACATCACAGGCCCTGGCCTTGCTTACTGGCGGAGTCCAGTCTCGAAGGCTTGCACACCGCATCGGACGCTGGGCTGAGGACAATCGTCTTGACGCCTCGGGCCTGCGTGACGCGCTTGCTGAACTGCACATTGACGGATGGCGGGACAAGTTTGGTGCTTCGCCGCCGGACGTCTTGGATCTGTTGGAGTTCACCCGGGCACGGCGTCAAAGCCTCCTGCGCGCGCTACTCGAGTCAGGATCAGCCTCAGTGACCGTGAATGTTGTTGGCGATGAAGTAGGCGGCAACGAGGGATTCCCGGACGTGACCATCAATCCTAGCGGTGAGTCCCCGGCAGCCTACCAAGTTCGCAGTGCGGAGAAGGTAAAGGCGACGGTAAAAGCAGCCGACCATACGGCCGTTGAGGATGTGCTCCAAAGCGGTCTTGAAATCAAGTTGTCCCTTCTCGGATCAACCCTGCAAATTTCGGTGAGGAAAGACACCTGACCGGGCGCCGGTTGCTATGTGAGTGAGGGGGCCGATACTGGAAGTCGACCCCTGAGTGAACGGTTCGTGCACGTGCATACCACCATGGATGGGCCCTCCCGAGGAGACGCGCGGCAGTCGGCTCGTCCGCCCGCGCTCAGACTTCGACCGGATGCTCGAGCCACTGGGCGGGCACCGTGACGAGAATTGCACATATTCAAGGCGCAGGACTCAAACCTCCGCCACCGGAGCCGCGAACTGCGCGGCGTACAGCGCCGCGTACGCCCCGCCCGCAGCCAACAATTGAGTATGCGTCCCCTGCTCCACGATCTGCCCGGCTTCCATCACCAGGATGAGGTCGGCATCGCGGATGGTGGAGAGCCGGTGGGCAATGACAAACGAAGTTCGGTCGGACCGCAGCGCGCTCATGGCCTTCTGCACCAGCACCTCGGTCCGGGTATCTACGGAAGAAGTGGCCTCGTCCAGGATCAGCACTGATGGCCGGGCCAGGAACGCCCGGGCGATGGTGAGCAGCTGCTTCTCGCCCGCCGAAACGTTGGAGCCCTCGTCGTCGAGCACGGTGTCGTAGCCCTGCGGCAGGGACCGGACGAACCGGTCCACGTACGTCGCGCGGGCCGCCTCCAGGATCTCGTCCTCGGTGGCGCCGGGCCGGCCGTAGGCGATGTTGTCCCGGATGGTCCCGCCGAACAGCCAGGTGTCCTGCAGCACCATGCCCATCCGCGAGCGCAGCTCGTTGCGGGTCATCGCGGTGACGTCCACGCCGTCGAGCGTGATCCGCCCGGCGTCGAGCTCGTAGAAGCGCATCATCAGGTTCACCAGGGTGGTCTTGCCCGCGCCCGTTGGGCCCACAATGGCCACCGTCTGGCCGGGTTCCGCCTCGAGGCTGAGGGAAGAAATGAGCGGCTTGTCCGGTGAGTAGGAGAACGACACGTTCTCGAACACCAGCCGGCCGCGGCCGCCGTCGGGCGTCACAGACGGAGAAGGATCAGCCGACTGCTCCTCGGTGTCCAGCAGCTCGAACACCCGCTCGGCCGAGGCCACCCCGGACTGCAGCAGGTTGGCCAT
>ENA-OWNT01003481-OWNT01003481.1-seawater-metagenome-genome-assembly--contig:-NODE-3481-length-14748-cov-3.905732_pt1 | contig 14748 bp, 12 predicted proteins | sample MGYA00238136_ERZ651165 | MGnify/ENA primary metagenome ERZ651165 (study PRJEB26861, sample SAMN08777766) | seawater metagenome | isolation source: coastal seawater | place: USA: Florida | collected...
GTCGATTGGCTCTTGAACAAAGTGGACAACATGCCATGGTGGGCCCAAGGGACAATTTTGACACTGGGAGTACTGGTGTTTTCCACATTGTTCTATCAATTGGAACGGAATTCTGCAGGGGCCAAAGAAAGGCACCTCCGCCAGGCGGCGGAAAAATATCAAAAGAGGCGTGCTAAGAAGGATGCTCAGAAGCAGCGCCGGCTGGACCGTCAAGTCGCTGCGGCGCGTCGCCAACGCGAGCTCGAAGCACAGGAGGAGAAACGAAACACTCGTCGACTGCGCGACACGAGCCGCGCGATCGGCCAAAAGCCGCCCCGCCTTTTGCTCCCCACAGTTGACGAGCTGCGACAAATGCCGGCGGACGCGACCAGTTTGGCCAGCGCATTAGAGGCCAGTTCGTCCGCCAGTGGAACTCCTACGTCTCAAGACAGGATTCAAGCCCGCTCAAAATGCGGGGACGAGACATCGTCTTCCGCAATCCTGGATCACGTACGTTGTTGGAGTAAATGCGTCTGCGTTTTGGTGTTTTTGCGTCCAGCACCTGTCTTCGCTGCAAACGCTGGAGCCCGAGTTGAAGCCATCAAAGCGCGTTGCATTCACAGTGTTTTTTCCTTCTCATAGGTGCCACATGGAGCGGTCCACATGCACAGAACCCGTGCTGGTCTTATCCCGTACCAGTTTCTGCAGTTTGGAAGACTCCGTGATCCATTGTTATTAGACGGCCGGGAGGAGTTCAGTGTGCACATTCCCTCAGCATTTCGCGATAGTTTAGAAATGATGTATGGTGTCCGGGGCGCAAAGAAGCGGGTATTTCACCTCAACTTCGAATTTTATGATCCTGCCGAGCCAGGGACGGCGGCACAGTCCCCACAACTGCGCAGGTGTGTGCGCTATCATGGTCTCCGGCGCAATGATTGGTCGTGACCTCAATGAGCCGTTCGTGTTTTGCAGGTGGGGTTCCAAGAAGGCCAAATCGAGCGAGACGCCTCGCATTATACACAAGCAATTGTCCGACCAACCGGTTCGTCATCAGGCGCACCCTGCACTGCTCGCATGCCATTCTTCTGGACGATTGACTCTCTGGTCCCTTGCGTGTCACAGTTGCTGCGAAATTCGATCGACCGACCGTCTATCGTACGGGCCTCGTCAGCTCCACCGATGGAAGACCACTCTGGCGAGCGCAGATTAGACCCAGTTTCTTTCAAGCAAGACAAGCATATTGACGTCCTAGTTTTGTATCGCGAAATTGCCCATCCCAACAAGGTAGGTTGCGGCCTCGATCGCGTTCACAGTGACTGAATGCAGCCTCGACTGTTCGATCACAAATCACAAATTGCGCACTCCCTTTTCGCAGGCGTTGACGTCGGCGCTAGATGTTGAAGGCGTAGTGTGGAGGAAGGAATTCTGCGTTGTGGACGAGAAAACGGAAGTAGTGTGGACAGAGTCGGAGAAATCGAACCGGGGCAAACTGGTGCTTGAGTCGTGTCTGTGCACGCGGGATGCGCACGGCAAAGGGCGACCTCACCGCGCGACACGGTGCTTGTACGTAGCTCTCGATGAAAAGAACAACAGGCGGGCGGCGACTGCATGGGTGCAAGTGCTGACCGCATACATCCAAGCTGCCCAAGTTCGCCGTGTGGAGCGCGATCGACACTCGCTGGCGTTCCCACGCCAAATGCCACTGGAGTGATTTTATAAAAAAAAATAGTTTTTATTCAGCTTATCTACCTTAGTATTAGAGCATAACAAAGGAATTTTGTTTTTGGAAAATCAAAAAATCTACAAGAACTACTCGTCAGCGACTGCTGATGCAGCGATCATTGCCCTTCGCTCTGTGCCTGCTTCTTGGCGTCCTCGGCTGCCTTCTGCTGCAACTCACGTTGCTTCGTCTACAAACACAAGCGTCAGCATCAAACGTGTTACCGCGCGCCTGGCAGCACACTTTCATTAAGCACTGTGCAGCAATCACAAACCAGGATTTTTTTGGTGATGCGTTCCTCTTCGTCGTCGTTCTTTTTCATCGCCTTCGTCACGTCGTTGATTTGGCCTTGAATCATTTCTAAACGACGTTTCACGTTGTTTTTGGCGTCTTCTTTATCCTGCTTCACGAGCACAACCCCGATTTTCTTGAACACGGCAGCTCCTTCGTCAATGTTCTCGAACTCATTCTGAACTCCTTTGTTCTCATTGTACTGGGTCAGGTACTGCTGCTTCTTGTTCGCGAGGTCCTCTCCCTCTGCAAAACAACGGGCGGCAACGCACGAGCGGAGTTAAGATAAAACGAGCAAGCACGGCGTACAAGCAGGGCAGATAGATGCACGCACTTTGCTTGATCTTGTTGTACTCGTCGACCAGGGGTTGAAGCTCCGGGTGGACTTGCTGCTGTTGTTGCTGCGACATGGTGGAAAAAACTAGAAAACAGTGAGTGTTGCGCGAGTGCCGACGGAGAAAAATCGATCAAGGTTCAACGTGACTGCAGTGAGAGGCAAGGCACGCAGCACACACAAAAACAGGCAAAAGACAACCCGACGAAAGGAAAATCAATGACCAAACAACCCCATGGACGCGTGCACGCGCCAACTCGTGTGTTGCTCCAACCAAAGTGACGAGTATTGTGCCAGGCGTGTCGTGGTGCGTGCGTTCAGTCACTGGTGAGGACGAGTGCTACGATGCCACACTTTAACTGCACTACCCGGTACATCAAACCGGACCGCACGAGACGTCCTTTTTGTGTTGGACCACCACAGAAGGAAGCACCAACAAGCGGTCGTAGGCCAAGCTGCAAGTGACACAGCCGACGTGTCGCCGTCTAGCACACGACTGTGTCCTTGCTCCACGAAGAGAGCACCGATGTTAGCGATAGCGAACGGCCGAACAACAACCTTAATTATAAGAGTGTCGGATGCGACCCATCGATGACGCAACGAACGCCAACGAATGAAGGAAGTGACGAAAGGCACCTTGCGAGCCAACACAGCGAGGGCAAGGCACCACGAATGCACTGACGAATGGTTGAACGCACGCAAGGTTGAACGAATGCAACGATTGCAGCGCATACAACAAACAAACAAACGAAGGGCGGACGATTCCACGAACGACAGCGAACGTTACAACGAACGAACGATTCCACAAACGAACGGTTCCACAAACGATTCCACAAACGAACGATTCAACGAACGATTCAGCGAACGATTCAACGAACGATTCAACGAACGATTCAACGAACGAACGACACCGAAACTTCGGAACGGACGAACGAACTTCGACCTTCGGAACGAAGGAACGAAGCGACGACGACGGCGACGGCGGCGGCCGATTTGAAACCAACGCCAACGAACGAACGAACGAACGAACGAACGAACGAACGAACGAACGAAGTGACAGTGAGTGAGTGAGATTGATGAGTGAGTGAGATTGAGTGAGTGAGTGAGATTGAGTGAGTGAGTGCTCGCTCGCGGCCGCCGCTGCGAAGTTGACTGACGAATGACTGAAATGTATAGCTTTAACGCCGAAGTGTGAATGGTGAAGGAAAGTGAGTGATTAACGGTGGTTATAGTGAAGGAGTGAGTGCCTTAAGTGAGTGATTGAATAATGCGTGTGGACAGTAAATGAGTGAGTGAGTGCATTGAATGACTGATTAATGCGCAGTAAGGCCAGAATATGAATGCGTCGGTTGAGTGATTGATTAATGGGTATTCAAGGCAATAGAGTGAGTCACAATACGAAATGATTGATTAATGGGCGTTGAACGCCATTGAGTGCGCCGCGTAATCACATGACTGATTAATGGGGGTTAATACCTGACGAGTGCATGGACTACATGCATGATTGATTAATGGGTATCCGCAGTGAACACGGGAGTGCGATACTGGAATGATTGATTAAAGTGCTTTCAATGCGAACGACTGAATGAAGCATGCGACTGATTGATTAACGCTTATTAACGCCGCCGAGTAAACGCAACGCCTGACTGATTGATTAACGCCAATTAACGCGGGCAATCGAGCAAACAAAGCGACTGATTGATTAACGCTTTCTACCGCAGACAATGGAGTGAACTCAACGACTGATTGATTAACGCCTTCTCACCGCAAACGACCGACTCACTTATCCGAATGATTGATTTATATGAAGTATCCGCCGCGAAGTGAGTGAGTGGAGTGAATGATAGGGGGGACCTCCAGAGTTGGAAGTTGGCGGGGTCGTTTGCTTGTTCGGACGCGGCAAGCGGCGAGCGGTCCGTCGCGCTGCCCGATTGGTCGAAAGATCTCTTCGGCTCTTTGTTAGCGCCCATTTAATTAATTTCGTTGTCGTGAAGTTCGTCGCTGCGTCGTCGTCGTTGTCGCTGCGTCGCTGCGTCCTTCGTCGTCGTAGTTGTCGCTGTGTCGCTGTGTCGCTGTGTCGCTGTGTCGCTGTGTCGCTGTGTCGCTGTGTCGCTGTGTCGCTGTGTCGCTGCGTCGCTGCGTCCTTCTTCTTCGTCGTCGTCGCCGCGTCGTCGTCGCCGCGTTGTCGTTGCTGCGTCCTCGCTGGATCGTCCCGACACCTCGACGTCCCAACGCGGTGCGCATCATCACTGCAATTAATTAGGATCCAACTGCGCGCGCACATTTGACCGACGCTGGATGGTGGTCTCGTTGGTGGCGGGGGGGTTGGAGACGGTCTGCATGGCCATTGACTTGCGAGGCATCCTGCCTTTGATGCGGACGCGGGTTGGTGACAGGAGACGCGGCGTGCAAAGAATGAGTGGGCGTGATGGAAAAAACCGCGCGAAGAATACAAGTTGCATGCATTGAGAGAAAGACAGCAACACAGAAGTAATCGATGACGTGGTACAACGGCAAGGAAAAGTGCAAGATTTTCACATGTTTTACCGCACCAAAAAATTAACTGCGGCACGTCAAACCTGCTGAATCCATCATGCCCAAGAAATACAAGAAAAGCAGCTCGCCCAGAGTTGAAGCCGAGGTCACACACGTACGCAGAAATGGCTGGGGAGAGGCGTCTGTCACCAGAAACGCAAGCACCTATGACAAAACCATGGTGGTACGTGTCGGACACACGATTGCAATACCGAAGAAACGAATGCAAGGTGTCAAAGTCGGCACACTGGTCAGTTGCCGCGTCAAGCGTAACGACAGAGGTCCCGGTCACCCGCGCTGGTTTGCCATTCAGGCCACTCGTGCCACGCCCGAAAAGTCCGATATTGTGTGGGAGCCTTGGCAAGTGGACGGAATTTTGCTGCCAAACACGCAACGTGGTTCCCAACATCAAATCGGCGGCGCCTGCCAATGGGGCTTGGCTTGTTGGAAGTGTGGTCATGCGAAGGTCGACGCGCGGCAAATTCACCAAATCAAGAATTCTGCAGTTTGGACGAACACTGGAGACCTTGATGGGACAGAACTGGATGCTGAGATCGGATGGAACAAGCACAAGAAATGCCATGTGCAAAAGCTCTGCTGCTCAAAGTGCAAGCGTCCTCTCGGGTCCTACTACGCAGAACCATACTACGACTCTGAGACCAAAGCGTTGACAACGTCTAAAGTGTTTCCTTGTGTCAAGTTGACGACGATGTGGAGCAAACAGGGCCAAATTAAGCGATGCGCAATGGTTGTGACAGGACCCAGCGAAAGTGAAGTGCAAGACGTCCTCGCGCAGATCCCTCGTGATGGAGGCGCAGAGTATGCCGAATTCGGACGACTCGATGAATTCTCAAAGCGATTGATTATGCAAGGCCAAGCGGCGAAGAAGTCTCACGAACAAACAATGATGATCAATGTGAACGTATCAGGCAACGTTCGCGCCCTCACAATTGCTCGCAACACTTCCGTCGCTGCACTGAAACAATTGTTGGAGGCAAGATCGGGTCTTGCTCGCGAACACCAGAGACTGGTGTTCGCAGGCAGAGACTTGCCCGACACAGCAAGTTTGAACCAGTTTGCTGAAAGCGGAACAGTATTGCATGTCGTGCGCGTAAATATGCCAGTTAGTGCCGCAGACGCCAACGATGAAAACAATGTCGGGGGGGGCAGGAAGCAAGATAACGCTGGCGGCGGCGCGAAAGGAGTCCGCGATGCTGCCGAGCCAGCTGGACAGATCGGAAGCGAACGTGAAATGCAGGACAATATGAGGCGTATGATTGGTGCCACTTTTGCTGACATGACGAACGCCACAGCGCTTGCGAGCGGGTGCAATGGCGCAGTGTTTGCGGCCGACTTTCGAGGTGTTCGAGTTGCTTTGAAGGTCATGTTCAATTACGGCCTCAGTACAGAAGCTGCTGCTGTGCAGCAAAGGAGCGAATACTTCTTCTTGCGACATGTGCCGCACCATCACAATATCGTCAACGTGTTGAGTGTGATTCAGCGCGAGCGACTCACGAAGCAACTGGCAGACCTTTTGCCCGTCGAAAATAAAAAATTGTTGAGCCAGTATAATGCCCGGACAGGAGAAAGAACGTTGCGCTCCACGACTGGACTTGTCCTAGAGTACTTGCCCCTCACATTGAATGCCTTTGTGCTCGACGTGGGCAGTGAAATGACCCGTGAGATGGCGACTGCATTGGCCGTCCAGATCGTGGATGCCGCCGCACACCTGAAGAAGCATGGCCTTGTTCACTGTGACATGAAGACTGACAACGTGATGATCGAGTATCATCCTGATGGATTAAAGCCACCACGTGTTGTGATCGTCGACTTCGGGTGCTCTGTCGTTCGTGGCAACAGGCAATTAGACATGGATGAGTCTTTCACCGTCCACGGTAGAGCTGCGAACCCATTTCCAATGGGCAACCCGGCCCACGTGGCTCCAGAAGTACTCGTTGCGTTGAAGCGTCAAGGCGCCATTCCACGAGGCGACGAAAGGTGTGTGCCCATTCCTCTTCAGCACCAAGGTGCATTCTCGGCAGGTGTGCTGTTGTTCGAGTTAGCAATGGGCTCGGTACATCCCCTGGGTGATTATCCTGCGCACGGAGCATGTCAAAAGCATTTCGAAAAAATTGATTTTGCCACGCTGGCGCAACGATGTGGGCACGGATACAGTAGCGTCGTCAAGGGCTTGCTGCAATTCGACCCTGAGAAGCGAATGACCCTGACTGCGGCTCAGGAACGTTTGGGCCAGTTGATGGTAAAGTGAGTCAACGTGTCACCACCCCACTGTGTGACTCGAAGGCAAGCGATTTCAAACCCCTCTGAAGACATTTTCCGTTACGGCGGGATCAACAAGCACTATCGTGTCCGATGAAGAAGTCTAGTAGCAATCTTTATTAAAGCTTTTGTTATGGATATATATTGGGAGCTACTGCAAGTACTGAAAGTACTATTGGTGCCTGATTACGAACCAATGCTAAACAGAGTCCACCATTATTACTAGCAGTCCAAACATGGCGCATTTTTGCTGCCATTTCAGTGAGTCGATGGTGACACAAACCCGTCGAACAGTAAATAAGTCACCCGTATCCTTGACTGCCCAATCCAATCACACAATCAGATGATGGCCAGGAGGAACAGTATTACAATCGGCATCAAGTGCCAACACATGGCTGACGAGCCATTGGAAATAGCTTCGGTGGTGGTCGAGCTGTTCGCCGTTGGCGATTCTATAGGAAAAGCTGTCGTAGCTTTCGGCAATGTGTCATTCGAAAACCCTTCTCCGGTGAATAGACAATAAACGTCCATTCCCCCTGTGCGTTGGTGGACATACACATAGCGGCCGTCTGGAGATACCGCGGGCGCATAATCCATGGCAGGAAAATAGGAATCCACTTGAAATGTCCACGCAGTAGAACCATCTGCAGTGTTCAACGAGTACAATATTGAATACGAGACGCTCGGTCCGTCGCTGGTACCAACGAAAACCTGTGCCCCGCTCCTTGACAGCACGGCGTGATTGAAACCCCACCCCGGCTGTTCAAATGACCATCCAATGGCACCTGATGATGTATTCAAAGCAACAACACTGCCGTTCAGGCTCGGGATGAACAGCATGGAACCATCGATTGATATTGCGCCTGTCGACTCCAGTGGCCGACCAACACTTGAGACCAACAACGTCGCCCAGGCGGTGGTCGACACTTTCACAACGGTGCCAAGGGATCCACACACAACGAGCCACTCTGTGGCGTCGGAGTCATCGACGATTGGTTCGACCACAACATCGAGTAAAACTTCATCAGTCAACAACACGTCGATGGTCGTTCCCACCTCCATGTTTCCGCCCACCGTGTCAATTGCTACGATGGAGGTTCCCGACGTTGCATAGCAGTGTCTGTTGTCCCTGCTCCACACCAACGGAGTTATATCGTCCAGTGACAACGTCGCATTCCATACTTGCTGTCCAGTCTGTGTGTCAAACGCAAACACGTCCCCAAGTTCTCTCACGATCCACAAGCTGCCGTCTGATGTGAGAAGCCCTGGCCCTTGGAAAGTGGCGTCCGACACTTCGGTCATCCACAGCGTCGAGCCGTCCGTTGCGTTCAAGGCCCAAACCACGCCACCGCGATCCGAAAAGTAGTACCAGCTGTTATCATAGTCAGCTACAAGAAACAACACAGAGCTGTCGCTGGAAAATATTCCTTCGTACTGAACATCGAAGTCGCTGCTAGTGGTAAATTGTACTTCCCCAGTAAGTGCATTGTAAGCCGTCACTGTCCCGTAGACGTAATACAGGGCGTTGTTCGTGTTGATGCATGCTGTGGCTCCATTCGGTGACAAGTATACTTCGCTGGTAGTCACGTAGTAGCTTTCAGTTGGACTCTCGTTCCACACTGTTACGCCGGCGTAACACGACGGATCGCAATCGAAGCACGTCTGGCAACAATGATTCTGCATCCAATTTTTCGCGCATTTATCGCCGTCGAAGGATGCTTGCTCCGCGCATGTGTAGGTGTCGCTGGGCGCAATGTCAGGGCAGGATTGCGCGGCCGAACGATGCGGTGCCAAGCTTGCCAACATCGTGAGCAGCATAGCGAGCAACACGGACTTACTTCGCCAGCTGTGCGGACGTGACATCTTGTGACCTACGTTTACGCCATGTGAAATTCCAAACATTCTGTGACAAAGTTTCCTATTGGCGTTTCCTGTCACGCAAACTTGCTTCACCCACGCAACGATGACACCTTCACGTCAGCACCAGACGTCAACGACAGTAGCGGCTGGCGGTTGTTGCTGCAGCTGAGTGCCGTCCGCCACTTCTGAGCGTTGTCGGAGCAACGGGAATGTTGTTGCGTTGTTGTCGCCGCGGCCCTCGCCGTGGTCGCCATCACTTCCGATCTCGTTGCACATGCAGCTGGTTGCCGGCGTCACCACACATATCTGCACGTCACAGTACAAGTAGGTCGTCGTTGTCGTCGTCGTTTCATCATCGTTGTCGTTTCATCGTCGCCGCCGTATCATCGTCGTCGTCGTATCATCGCCGTCGTCGTCGTTTCATCATCGTCGTCGTCGTCGGCCGTCGTTGTGGCCGGCGGCGTTGTATCGTTGTTGTTGTCGTCGTCGGCATCGTCGTCGGCGTTTCATCGCCGTGGCTGTAGTTCTTCGTTGCTGTGGCGGCTGTGGCCGGCCCGTCGTCGTCGTCCTCCTCCTCCTCGTTATGGCATCGTCGCCGTCGTTTCATCGCCGTCGCTGACGTTCTTCGTTGCTGTGGCGGCTGTGGCGCTGTGGCCGGCTGTAGGGTTTGTCACAACCACCGCGGCTCGCGGTGGCGGCGGTGATCTGCGAATCTCTTCTAATGTACACTTGCTCTTTTTCGGTGGATTAAAAATATTACTTGCGCTGTTGAGGGCGTCTTGAGATTTAGTTGATTTTCTGAAAGCAAATGTGCAGTAGGTAGAAAATAGTAAAAAAAAGAAATGTGGGAACGAACGAAGGCGGCGAGCCTGCTGCTGAATGTTGTTTTGCTGACGTTGCCTTCTTTATGGTATTGATTCGGCGTCTGCGCAGTAGGTTATACAGGCTGTGTGGTTGTGGATTAGTGAGTGTGCGCAGCGAAGCAACGGCAGCCTGTATTTCCTAAATGGGACTTTCGTTCGTTCGTTCGTTTGATTTCGTTCGTTTGTTTTTTGTTTGTGCGTTCGCTTTGTTGTCGCCAACGAACGAACGAACGGACGGACGAACGGACGGACGAACGAACGAATGTTTGCTGCAACGCGACCTTCCTTCCTTTGTTGTTCGTTCGTTCGTTCGTTCGTTCGTTTGTTCGGTTGTTTGTTTGTTGTGGTTTGTTGTGGTTTGTGGTTTGTGGTTTGTGGTTTGTGGTTTGCGGTTTGTGGTTTGTGGTTTGTGGTTTGTGGTTTGTGGCCTACGTTCACGGTTGCACAGCAGATTGCATCACGGATGCGGGGGTTCGTTGGGTGACGGGTCGTTGCGTGCTGCTTGTAAATGTTGGATGGCACGAAGCGGGCTGAGCGCGAGGTCGCTCTCGTGCTGTTGCTGCAATGAACACGCGGCCTGGCTTGTGCTGCCCAACGGTACTTGCTGCAACTGCAGGATGAAGTCGAAAATATTCACTACATCAACCAATGCAAGCACGGGACCACTGGATTGCCACACTGTTCGCGCATCGATAAAGCATGTTAGGGGGACGGCATTTGACGACAGGCGATGCAAAATGCCCAACTGTGATTGGTTCATACGTGTTAGAAAACTCTCTCGCGCAGCTTTTTTGATGTATTTTGCATCTGAAACTGCCATGATTTCAATGACAATGCTGGAAATGCTGTATCGGGTATGAAAGCACCGGGCATAGGTTTGGACAGACAGTAGAGTGGCGCAACGGAGCGTGTGCATTGAAACTGAGCCGCCACCATGCAGTCAATTCGCCAAGTGTTCAATGTGGCGAAAACAAAACTCACGAGTGACATTGAAGAGAAGGACTTTCGTGAAGAATCGGTGAGCACAAAATCCGAACACAACTTGAGTCCAGTCCACAAAATGTTGATGTTTCACCGTGCATGGTTTTGTATGTGCTCGTAGTTACGAGTTTTTGAGGAGGAGAGATTGCACCGAAACATTGAGCTTCGCATATGGGATGAGGAGAAGCGCATGCGAGAACGAGATTTGCTTCATCAGCAAAAAGAGGCTCGCGCTCTGGAAGCGGAAGACCGGATGCGTCGGCGAGATATGGAACGCACTGAAACCTCATACTTGCTGGACAAGATTGATCTGATGGAGAGAGATATCAACTTACAGTTTCGGGCGCAGGCTCGAACGCGAGAGGCCAATAACATCATTTTGGGAGGGATTTCCACCGTTTCGGCTGTGCTGGGCGGTTTCGTGATGGCAAGTCTTGTGGAAGCTCCTCTTGAACGCCCAACGGATTCCAACTTCACGCACGTGCCCGTAAGTTCCGCAAGGTTGCACATGCGAGTTTTGATTGCAACATCTTACGACTGTCGATGCTTGGCTTCTGCTCGCGTGCTGGTGCAGGATGAGCTGGTGTATGGCTTTGGAATTTCAGGCGTTGCTGCCGTGGCCTGCCTCCTCTGGTAGGATATTCTGCAGTTGTACCTATGGCGCCGCACTGTTTTGACTCCTCTACTTGTGGTGTGTGCGTTAAAGGGTCACAGTGACCAGTATCATTCTCCTTATACACTTCATGCGGCAACGGACACAGTTGCTTGACGATGTCGCTGCAAGAAGAATATACACGTATGCCAAGAACACCTTCGTCGCCGGGATTCTGCTCTTTTTCACGCATATGGCATTCTTTTGCTGGCTCAAGTTTTTGTTCTATGGGTACGATGTTGGAAAAGACCTGCTTCGCCGTCGGTGGGGTCCGAGCATTCATCGTTTCTTTGTGTCCGCCAACTGTAGGTTCATGTTGCCAGTAGTATGCAATATTGTACTTTTATTCGCTGTGGTCGTTACCATTTTCATGCTTCTTGAAGCTGGGATGTGCGGAGGTATGCAGGACGAGGGGCAACCCGCCACTACCACTGCTCCTTGGGCAAGCGAGCAGCTGTACTCTGAGGTTGGTCGCTTGCAATTCGTCCGCTTCGAGCGCCCGCTGTGCTCTAGCAAATTATCCGGGCGTGTGGTGTTTTGTGGTCATCTCACGATACGTGGCATCACCTGTGTCCAGGTGGTGATGGAGCTCTACGATGACATCGATACGCATGACAGACCCGAGCATCAATGGGGTCGCGGCGGCCGTGTTATACGCAGGGGTGACACACAGAGTGATTTGGTACGTTCACTTGCTCCGCAGTTTGCCGTTTCCATTGCGATGCTCGGTGTAACTGCGTCTTTAACTATTCGATGTGCGCCCCTTGTTGCGTGTTCCATGTTTCGCTCCTGTGTTTGTGGCAGAATCCAGAGCAAAGCGTCAGTCCGCGAGCTTCGCCACGGCTCCACGCTTCCAGTATGCTCAGCATGTGGGGAGCAAATGAATATAGTTCTCCACCCCAGCTGAACGCTGCTTCTAGCTTTACGTTTGCCGAGGTGGAGTCCGCATCGCGGGCCCAGTCGTTGGATGGAGCTTCGGGGCCCAGCATGGCGTCAAATGCCTCGCGCAGCAGTATTCCTGCCTCGGGTCGTGCAGGAATGCCTCCGTTGGCCTTGAATGAAAGTCAACCTTCCCAAATTCAAATTGATGTTGGCGATCATTTCAGTGTTGAGGACACGTCATCAGATGGATCCGTTGATGACGACGAGTCATTCTCCACACACAGCTCAGCCAAAGGGGCCTCGCCTCAAACTCCATCACCACGGTGATGTTGCTGATATCTTTCGAAAAAATCTGCGAGGCAAACTGTTTCAGCAAATGATACGCAAAGCGGCCTTTTTCAAAACAACGTGTGCACGCCGTCATTTGTGCAGTGACTGTTTGTTTTCAAGTTTATTGAATGTTTTTATGTTTTTAGTTTGTCCTTCCATTCCGCCAGTGGTCCATCGACCGTCTTCAGCCATGCTTCGTTCGTCATGCACTTGCAACAAAGTGTAACACACTGACTCTGTAGTTAGGTACTGCCACGTGCCCGATTCTCGATGATTCTCATGGCTCGAAGTTGCCAACTCCCTTTCGGACTTCTAGTCGTCAGTTGTGAACGAAGGCGTCAATCACCTTCATTGAAAACTGGGGCGGGGAGAACTGAAAAGTACAACGTGAGAGTTGAGCCGAGGTTTTGAGACATTATGACTTTATTGCTCAATTTTGAGAACTCCACGAACAGATTAGCTACGGAATATTTTGCATTGAGTGCTGAGAACTGAGGGTTTGCGGAGTGTGAAATGAAGTGGCAGTGTCGAAGGGATGTTGAGTGCCCTTCGTTTGTCGCTTTGCGCATTGGTAGCACTCTCACACAACACCCACTGCTGACCGTGGAGGAGGAGCATTGACTTACATATGGTTTCTGCTTCTTTTGCTGTTGGGTCTGGCGGCGCCAAACTGCTCGCGACCGTAAAGAGGGGACAGTTGACGAGTGGGGATTGAGCGTGGCACCTTTCTGTTGACTGAGTGCCGCTTGTTGTATCTCTTGACAAACTCCTGTCCACACACGTTCATGTATTGCTTCAAAATTTCGTCAAAGACAAAGCTTAAACCGTCTTCGACCGTGTTCCAGCCTGCGTGGCCCTTTTGAGGCTGGGAGCAGGAATTCTTCGTCAAGTGCTCACGCACATGTTGCACGCAGCAATCCCATGCGGCTTGAACGCCCTCGTCCTGGCGAGCAAACTCTCGCAGTCGCAATGCCACGTTAGCCCCTCCAGTCGCCAAGTTATGTTCTGTTAGGTTGTCCCGAAACATCGGTTCGAGTTTGCAGAAGAGCTGGTACAGTGGGTATGACACGTACGTCGGCGACGTCCTGCAACGCTGTTTCACGTTGCCAGTTGGTAAACCAGCACTCATGGCTTCAGATTGCGTGATAGAGTGGGACACGGAAAAGTCATCGAACGCTCTCTGTACATCGGCCGCGGCTCCACTGTGCGCCCAACGTTGCTTCTTCATCTTGCACAGCAGCGTTCCTGCGATTTTGTAAAGAGATTTTGCAGAGCGGACGGGCAACGACGCACCACGAGGAGGTGACACGACGCTCTGCGTGTTGGTGGTTTTGGAGTGCGCAATGCTGCAAGTAAACATTTTGATAACAGTGTCCCAGACCTCCGATGCCATTGCTTCCAGACAATTACACTCACGGAAACTACACGTTGTGCAATGAATTGGGTCGAAATTGGGGTTCGCGGTTACGAGGGCTGCTCGCAACCCTTGGCATCGGTCGTCCGCGTGCAGGCTTTTGTCGAGATACGAGCAATCGCCGGCGTGGTGACAAGAAGCTTCGGAAAATGTGTTGATCAACCAAACGCGCTGCTCCTCCCAGAAGCCAAGGAGGTTTTCCCCTGTCCAACGAAGGGTGTTTGTGATTGGTCTTGCTTCTGGGCATGTGGCTGAACTTTCGTACAGCATTCTCGCTGCGTCTACCAGAACAGCGGCGGGAGGAACCAACGCAAGCAGGCCGATAATGAGGCTGTCCACGGTCTCGTCGGGTTTCGTCGTCGACTTCATTTGAAATCGGGCTTTCTTCCACTTGTTCAGTTGATAAATTATTCTTTTACGAGACACGCCTAGCCGCCCTTTGGCGACGAAGCCGCCGTGCGCTTGAATCACCGTCCACAATTGTTGTGGGCACGATTGAAGACCACGGACATCGACGGGCGCTCGAGAGAGCACAACCGCAGGCGGCAGCACGTAGTCTGCGCGTAGCTGCATCGCATCAAATGCTGCCCACGTCTGGTCTCGGAACAATTTCACACGCGACATTGG